>Ga0209913_1000708_pt1 | contig 25044 bp, 22 predicted proteins | sample PersoiDNA2013203_FD_185805 | JGI IMG/M metagenome (GOLD analysis project Ga0209913, IMG submission 185805) | Permafrost soil microbial communities from the Arctic, to analyse light accelerated degradation of dissolved organic matter (DOM) -... | ecosystem: Environmental > Terrestrial > Soil >... | reverse complement strand
AAAAAGTGGTGTGAAACCCATTTGCAGCTAGCCACGCAGCGGCCTGTCGTGCTGCCGCCGATAGATGTCGGACCTCCATTGCCCAGTCCCGATCGAACTGCTCAAAAAGGTGCTGTATGGCCGCCGGTATTGGATCGAGAGCGTGTAGTTGCCCAATCGGTTTTCCCGCGCTTGGGGTATCTGGAAAAATGACAGGACGATCCGACCAGACTATGCCACTGGAGAGTCCGGATGCCTTTGCCGAGGCGCTGTGAGACCATTGTGCAAGCCCGGCAACACACGTGAATTTTTCTGGGCGAAACTCGTCTCCCCCCGTTGGCCAACGCGGAAAAGCCGCGGTCATTACTTGTGCTAGCAGTGCAGCAGTACGAGCAAGCTATGGCCCGGCTTGGGTACCGACTTGCAGAACTTTTAACGGACTGTTGTGTAGAGGGCAGCAACGCAACCAGCGGTGCTCATGGAGATAGCTATGGTAGCCGGCCGCAGCACACGCTTCGCAGTATCGAAGCGAGCCGTCAATCCGTGACTGTGGAATTGTCGAGCCAGGGCATGGCGTAAGTTGTATCGGCGCCGTGACCACAGTCTTTACTGTCGACTCATCCTCGCCGATGCGTTCGGCAATGCGATGGACGTCAGCTTCGTTCGACAGGCTTTGGCGGCCTGTCAGCGCGTCAAGAAATTCAAAGGCCTGCGTGACCTTGATACCGTTCAGATGGGCAAAACGCACCACGAAGGACAGGTATGATTCATGGTGCCGCAAATTTCCACGCCACCAGTTCACCGAGGGATAAGTGGCCAATCAGCCCTCCGTCGCGATAATGCGCATGTGGTCAGAATAGTTGTTGCGAGCGAGGCCATCGAGCCACCCGCGGTAGCCGGTAACGCTTTCCCAATCCTCCCCTTGCGCGAGCTGCTTGAGCATTCCCTCGACAGTCATCGCGATATGCTGCATGGGAAACTCGTTGAAGTTGCGCGCCGACGCAGGGCGGAGCTCGATCAACGCTCGCCAGAGTTCCTCGGCACGATGGCTCAATCGCCGGCCCTGCGCATACTCGGTCGGTGCGAAATACTGCAGAAATGGCGTGCCACTGCCGGCAGGCCACTCCGAGTCCGCATCGTAGCCGTTGAGCACATAGGCCGATTCGTCGACCGTGCGGATCCCGTGAAATCGCGAATGCGCGGCCATGAACCGGGCCGCGACGTGGGCGTTACCTGTACTTGCCAGATATTCGTGGCGATAGCCTAGCTGATGGGTTCCGACTGAGAAGACGCTTAGCAAAAAGCCCTCGTAATCGAGCTGATTTTGCAGCCCCACAAGCCACTTCCATTCTCGCAGGGTCATGTCCTGTGCCTCGTCGATTAGCAGTACGACGAAGTTACGCCCACCGCTCTTGGCGATAGCAATGAATCGCTGCAGGCAGTTGTAAGCGCCTTCGGTCTTCTTAGGCGTTTTGACTGGGTTGGCGAACTGAAATCGAGACGCCAACAGTAGCTGATGCCAGAACGCCGCCTCTGTCGGCACTTGATCGGCCCGCCTGTTCCAGATAACCAGAGGAATAACCAAACCTGCCCGTTCTGCCAGCACGTCTGCCAAATACCAACGGATGGCGCGTGTCTTACCCAGCCGCGACGCGCCGTAAATGAATCCGCCGGGCCGTTGCTGGTCGAGCCAGTCACCAATTTGGCCGATCATCTCATGCATGGGCGGCGTGTACACGGCGTACTGGCGCGTCAGGATGCAGTGCTGGGGATCGATCTGCGGTGGCAACATGTTCACCTTCTGGTCGCTGCAAGACGCCGTGGCGGCAGGCCTGGTGCGCTTCGGCTTGGTTGCGTGATCGGTTCAGAATTGGCTCGCTCCAGTGTGCCGCCGGGAGTATCGCTGACGTTGGGCATGGCATTGGGTGGGGTGCCCGGTGCCAGAGTGGCGAGTTCAAGTTTCGCTTGCGCTTGCTTGAGTAGCGATTCGCCTACGAACTGCGCGCTCGACTGTGACAGGATCCGCCGTGCCTCGAGATAGGATGGGTGAATCGGCAGCTTGTTTGCTGGCTGGGCTTCAACGAAGCTGATGAAAACCTCGACGGCATCACCACCGGCGGGGACCTGAAACTTCCCATGTGCCTGCGCCTGGCAGATCGCTCTACGCAGCGGCAGGCTGTGCGGTGACATGTGCCACGGCGGCGCGGCGCGAAGTACACCGAGCGGGGTACCATCGCGCGTCGACGCCAGGGCAATTCGCCCGTCGTCCTCCTTGTGATGGACTACCCAGATGTAGGTGTCAACAAGGTCCTGGCGATTCTGCAGCAGCTCGTTGGTATAGCGTGCATAGTAGAACTCCACGTAGACCTGCCGGCCTTTCTTCGCACCGCCACGCACGCGGCACAGCTTGCGCACACTGATGAGAGATTCCACGCTGGCAGGGTCAGCTTGACGCAGCGGTCGCTGGGCGCTCTCGAATAGCGTTCTAGCGTAGCCGAGTGGCGTGCGTTTGCTGATGCCACTATGCGGCTTAACGTTGTAATTGGCGATCAGCACGTCGAGCAACTCTTCAGCATATTCGTACTGAAAACGCGACGTCACGGCCAGCGCTTCCGGATCTCTGCCCTTGCGCTCACTGGCTTTGCCACAAGTCGTGTTCGACAGGCGTTGGAAGCCCCCGCCCGCGAGCGTGCGAAAGAACGTTTCGATGAACGGCCGATCATCCAAGCTGTGGCGCTTCGCGTAAGAGTTATGAGGTGTCAGTAGGGTCGAGCCCACACAGTCTTTGAAGGCATTCTTCACTCGCTTACAGGTCTCGGCCAACGCGCCGTCGACACTCGTTTCGTCCCAGCAGAGCCCGACATAGGCATCGCCCAGCGACGAAAGCAGACCGGCACCTTCGCGATAGGGTTCCTTCGCAAACGCGACCTGTCGGGGTGTCCACTTCGTCAGCCCCCGCTTCACGGCGCGTAGCACGTCGTCGGCAGTGACTTCCCTTCCCATCGAGAAATAGTAGCCGACCACGGCGCGGGTAGTCACATCCAGCAGCACGGTGACCCACAGGCGGTGCACCAGGCGCTCCTTGTAGCCGCCGCCAATATCGGGGATGGTGACGCAGAAGCGGCCGTCGAGCTTGTGGGCATCCATCTCGACACGCTGCAGAAGCGTGGTAACGGGACGCTCCACCCCGTCGCCTGCGCGCAGCTTGCGAACCATGTCTGGGCCGCCGGCCGTAGCGGCCAGGACCTTAGGGTCGCTGGAAAGCAAAGCCACAACGTGTCGCCGAACTGCAAAGTATCCTTGACTCGTTGTGTTGAAGGGCCATTCACCGCGTTCCTCGCAACCGCGGCGGCGCAATTCATCGAGGAACCAGATCCAGTGGCGCTTTGCCGTCAGCTTAACCTCCTGCAGCTTGTTCCCCTGCGGCGGCTTGCTGATACGACGCTCGAAGGCCAAGCGCACGTCGGGGTAGCGGTTCAACATTGCGCGCATCGCCCCGGCACCGCCGGCACCAGAGTCATCAAAAAGGATCGGGGAACGCCGAGTGTACTCATGCACATGCAGATGCGGTATTAAGCCCCGCCAGCCGTACGGCCGGCCATATTCGTGCAGGATGATGCAGCGCTCTCGAATCAGACGGTAAGCATGTTTGGCGCCGATTCCAGTCATGGACCAAATTTGTTCAAAGGGCGCGCCCTGCAGGAAGAGCAGGACGGCCGACTTCCTGGCGAAATAGGTGTCGCGATTCTTGCCCTCGAGCGCGCCCTCATCAGGTGTTGGCCAGGCACACACATCGACACTTTCACCGCCGACTACGCGGTGCGCGTATTCGTTACTGGCCTGCGTGTCATCTTCCATGGTGCACCTGCCCGCGCTCAATCCTTCAAGCTAGCAGGCGTGCGGCAGTAGGGCAAGGTACCGTGATCCCACGGCCGCCGAAAAGCCTACAACTTCATGATAAGGTCCGGAAAACTACAACCCCTTTGCAAAGAGTTTTCACACAAAACTGTACCTTTGCGCTAGCCCTGGCCTCAGCGGCCCGGGAACACTTCTATGCATACTCATGCTTCTATACGTCAGAATGCATGTGCTAGTGTTCAAAAACAACCGGAGCTAACTAAGCTGGGATTTTCTATTGACCGAGACGCTGCATGCCGTCGCGCTTATGATTGACAAGGGCGCGGCCGACTGCCGCGAAGTCGGGGCAATATAGGCTCAGGTCCCTGTGGGCGGCGCGCGAACCGGCAGCTGGGCACCCTGGCCCGAGACACGGCTGCCCCGCTGGCCTTATACCCTCCGACCTATAAAATGACCGCCCCTGTTGAATTACCCTGTCACGCCGACGCCGGACATCAATGGCACGTACTGGTGGGCTTTCCTGGCTTTCCGGACGCCAACTCTGTGGGCGACATTGTCGAAGAGGCGCTGGGCATGCCTGTGTACTCCCGTGGAGATAAATTTGAAAGATCGCCGCGCTGGACCGCTGCCGTCCGGCGCGCCCCTGGCCAGCACATTGTCGCGCTGCCCGGTTCCGCTGGCCATCACGGTCATGGGAGCAAACCGATATGATTCGATAGCGTTTTGCAGCACATTGGATGCTATCCCGGCCGTGCCTGGCTTGGACAGGCGACCGAGGAAACGCCCCGGCAAACTGCATGCTGACAAGGGCTACGACTATGCTCGATGCCGACGTTATTTGCGAAAACGCGGCATCGCAGCGCGCATTGCCCGAAAAGGTATCGAAAGCAAAGACCGCCTGGGTTGGCACCGCTGGGTCGTCGGGCGAACACATTCCTGGTTCGCCGGTTTCGGGAAGCAACGAATCCGTTCGAACGTACGCTCCACATCCACAAGGCACTACTCTCAATCGCAGCTGCGGTTATAACTTCACGCTTCGTGGATGACTTGTGTTAGCAGCTCTCAGATAGATGTGTATTTCACATCAATTTGGCGCTTCCGTCGTTTCCACAACGGTGGCGAAGCGTTGCGCAGGCACGCCTGCGACCGCCGAATGCGGCGGTTGAATCTGCCGATCGCATGTAGTGACCTGTGATTCAGAAGGTAACAGGTGGATATGTGAGATGGTCGTGCAGGGTTTCGCGTATCAGACGAGCAATCTTCGCCAACGCTGTCGACATATCGGAAATCGGTAGCGCGCCAAGACACAGCCGTAGACCACCCTCTTTGGCATCAGGACACGCTGCAGTCGCCTCGGGGGGCGTCAGCTGTATTCCCAATGTCAGCGCTGCCTGATACACACGTGCTGCTTGATCCGCTTGCATGGGAAGCCAGACGTGGTAACCAATGTGACTCGGCTGGCGGACCAGTTCTCCCAATATCGATCTGGCGAGTGTCATTCTGCGATCTGATTCCTGCTGAATCGCCCGGCTGACCGTTTCGGCTGTACCGTCAATCAGCCACTGTTCCATGACCGCGCAGCTCAATGGGGAGACCATGATCGCCGTTGACTGGAGCGTTGCCTCCGCCTCATCCAGCCTGCCCGCAGGCACGACCAATCCGCCGATACGCAAGGTCGGATTCAGGGTTTTCGACATGCTGTTGGCATAGAACGTACGCTCTGGCGCGAGCATGGCCAGCGGAAGCAACTGCGGGTCAAGTCCAAGATTGTAGACGTCGTCCTCGATGATCGCGATATCGTGCTTTCTGCATACCGCCACAATCGCCTCCCGCCGTGCAAGGCTCATGGTTGAAGTGGTCGGATTCTGCATTGTCGGGGTGACGTACAGGGCTGCGTGTGCGGTGGGACTGGACTCGAGCACCTGAGCCAGAGCCTCCGGGATGATCCCTTCTTCGTCCATTTGCACTCCTACAAGGCGCAAGCGGTGGTGCTTTGCCAGCGCGATGGCGCCAGGGTAGGTATGGATTTCGGTAAACAATGTCCCGCCATACCCGCAACTGACCGAAAGCGCGACAGAGACAGCGTGATGGGCGCCGCTCGTCAGCAGCAGCCGCTGGGGATCTGCTCGCATACCGACCGAGGCGAACCACTGGGCCAACAGGCGGCGATGCTCATCGTGGCCTCCCGGGGGCGGGTAATTGTTGAACATGCCAGAATCGACGCGTTTCGCAAGGGCATTCAGTGTGCGCGTCAGCAGGCGCTCCGTCATCGCGGCGGGCGGCGCGTTTCGCGACAGATCGATGACAGGGCCCTGTCGAGAGTGCGTAAGGGCTACAAAAGTTCCGCTTCCCTTCACTGTCCGTATTAGTCCGCGTCGCTCAAGGATGCCGTAGGCTTTTGTAACCGTACCTACCCCAATCCCAAGCGTATCTGCAAGCTCGCGGTGTGCCGGCAGCCGGCTTCCGGTGTCGAGCTTCCCTTGCAAAATGTCGTCGGCAAGTGCCGCAACGAGCTGATCCGCTGCTGAGGTGAACCGGTCGCTGAGGTAGGGAGTCCAGGGTGAGCGTAGGCGCATCGTGATTTGGGGCAAAGTGTATCGTGACACTTTATACGTTTACGCAAACCGTATCAAGCCGTACTATGTTTTCTTCGCCCATAAATGATGAGGAACCTATGCCCTACGATTTCGTCCATGTGGACGCATTTAGCGATAAGCCACTGTATGGCAACCCGGCTGCCGTTGTATTTGACGCCGACGAGCTCCCTGCGGCTACGATGCAAAAAATCGCGCGCGAGATGAACCTCTCGGAGACTGTGTTTATCCTTAGGCCGACATCGGCCGAAGCGGATTACCGTGCACGCATTTTCACGCCAATGAACGAACTGCCGTTCGCTGGCCATCCGACCGTCGCTGCGGCACACTCTGTGCTTGCGCGTTATCCGGAAAAGCAAAACGCCACACTGCTGCGTCAAGAGTGCGGGATCGGTATCGTTCCAGTCGAAGTCATACCGGCTCCAAAAGGGCCGCTTCTGCGCATGACGCAGGCCGCGCCCGAGTACAAGCAAACCGGTCTATCACGCGACACCGTCGCCAGGATGCTTGGCTGCGCGGAGTCGGATCTCGCCGAGATGCCTTTCGAGGTCGTCTCTACCGGCGTCCCCTGGCTCATCGTCGAACTTGCGCGCTTTGCAGCGATCTCCGCGCTTGTCCCTGACCAGGGGCTGATCGCACGCGAATGCAAGGCCTTGCGTGCAGCCGGCGTGACAGTCTTTGTCGAGCGGCGGGAAGTGGGCAACGCGCGAATTCGCGTAAGGACATTCGCACCAGGCGAAGGCGTGGCCGAGGATCCGGTCTGCGGTTCCGGCAATGGTTCCGTGACCGCCTTCCTGGCACGTCACAAACACGCGAACGAATCCAGAGGCAGCTATATCGCCGAACAGGGTATCGAAATCGGCCGTGATGGTGAAGTCCATGCTTCTTGGACGAGGAACGGGGATCAGCTCAAGCTACATATTGGCGGACGGGCGGTAGTTGCAGCCAGCGGCCAGCTGCATTTGTGACGGAGGTGCGATGGGTTTGTCGTCGGTAAAACAATTCTTTGCGGTCCATGCCTCAGACATTCAGGTTATCGAGTTGGGCACCAGTACCGCTACAGTAGCGCTAGCCGCTCAGGCCTTGGGTGTTGCACCCGGCCAGATTGCGAAAACGCTTTCGATGCGCTTGCCTGACGAGATCGTGCTTCTGGTCGCGCGCGGTGACGCCCGGCTGGACAATCGAAAATACAAAGACCAGTTTGGCGCAAAGGCGAGGATGCTCGAAGCGACCGAAGTCGAGAAGGAAACCGGGCATCCGATTGGTGGCGTCTGTCCTTTCGGACTGGCCAAGCCATTGCGTGTGTTCTGCGACGTCTCCTTACGTGCCTTCACCGAAGTATTTCCGGCAGGCGGGACCCCCGACACGGGCGTTTGCATTACGCCGGATTTGATGGCGCAGCTGACCAAGGCTCAATGGGTCGACGTCACCATCGATGCCGCCGAGGACGCGACCGAAAAGCTGGTCGCCTGACCAGGGTTGAACGTCCACGCTGAGGCGCCCCGGCTATCCTTTGCGTGGACACGCATTCCCCACATGCCGCAGATACGGCAAGGCCGGAAATTGCCCCGATGCCCGGCTTCGCTCCCGGCGAAAACGACTCCGATACTTTGCAATGCCGCCCTCGGCCGTTAACTGATCCGTGCCTCGCTGAACAGCCAGTCGCGGAAAGCTGTCAGCCTTGGCAGCGTCGCACACTCCAGCCTGTAGACAACGTAGTACGCCAGCGGTGACGGGAACGCGATCGCCGGGAACAGTCGAACCAGGCGCCCCGCCGCAAGGTCGTCCTTCGCCATGACCCCTCGGGCCAACGCAACACCGTGGCCCTCGATCGCGGCTTGCAGCACTGCTGCAGAGTTGTTGATTCGCATACCCCGCGACGCCGTCGGGTCCGAAACCCCGGCAAGCTCAAGCCAGTTCTCCCACGACGGAAAACCAGCGTGCCCCTCCATCGACAAATCGTGAATAAGGGTCTCGCGAGTGAGGTCGGAAGGCTGAGTGAGTCGCCCCGCCTGGCCTGACAGCGCCGGGGAGCATACCGGAAACACCTCTTCGTCCATCAGCTTCTGTGCGACGAGCCCAGGCCAATTGCCGGCGCCATAGCGAACGCCGATGTCAATCCGCTGCGCCACGAAATCAACCGATTTGTGGTTGGTATCGAGGCGAACGTCGGTATCGGGACAGGTACTCTGGAACCGGTCAATCCTTGGTAGCAGCCACTTGGCCGCAAACGCCGGGCTGACGGTAACGGTAAGCATATTACTGATCGTTTCAGCTCGCAACCGTTCCATGCCCAGCGTCAAACGATCAAAGCCAGCGCGAATGTCCGGGAGGGCCCGCTCTGCCACCTCCGTGGGGACCAGTCGTGCCTTGCCACTGGCCCCCCGGTGAAACAGCGGCGTCCCCAGCCAGTCCTCCAGAGTACGCACCAGCTGGCCGACAGCGGCCGGAGTGACATTGAGCTCGGTTGCCGCAGCGGAGAAGCTCTTGTGGCGCGCGCTTGCTTCGAAGGCACGTAAAGCGTTGAGATGGACAGGTGAAGTCATGTCGATAAACTTTTTCTTTCAGTAGAAGATAGTTTATCTCATTTGTCGCAAAGCGTGAAATCGCGAAAAATGCATGGATTGAAGACGGAGCGGACCAAGACGACAAACCGCTCGGCAAGCAGACCGGCGATCGGACGAGATAGTTCCTCTACTGATCGCTCTGCAGGAGTTCCGATTGTCCAGACAACAATTCGGCTCCTCAAAATTGCAGCAGTGTTGCTTCTTCAGATCCGAAACTTAAATTTCAACGCCTGAAAAGGAAATCAAAATGGGTAATCAATTCAAAGGTAAAAAGTTGCTGGTCATCGGTGGCACCAGCGGCATGGGCCTGCAAACCGCACGGACGATCCTCGCCGAAGGCGGCAGCGCCGTCGTCGTGGGCCATCGCGCAGACAAGGCAGAGCAAGCGCGCGCCGAGCTGGCTGCTCTCGGTCAGATTTCTGTCTTGACCGCAGACCTGTCCACCGAAGAAGGCGTGGCCGGCCTGATCAGGACGATCGACGAGCAGCATGCCGACGTCGACCTCCTGGTCAATGCAGCTGGCGTGTTCTTCCCGAAACCGTTCCTCGAGCACGCCGAGGCGGATTACGACATGTACATGCACCTGAATAAGGCCACCTTCTTCATCACCCAGAAGGTGGCTGCAAACCTGATCGCCGCCGGTCGTCCAGGCGCGTTCGTCAACATTGGCTCGATGTGGGGCAAACAGGCAATCGCAGCGACTCCATCGTCCGCTTATTCGATGGCGAAGGCAGGCCTCCATTCGCTGACCCAGCACCTGGCGATGGAACTGGCGTCGAAAAACATTCGCGTCAATGCTGTCTCGCCAGCCGTTGTTGCAACGCCGATTTACGAAGGCTTCATCCCCAAGGCCGAGGTACACGGTGCCCTCCAGGGCTTCAATGCCTTCCATCCTATCGGCCGCGTTGGTACGCCGACCGACGTCGCCGAAGTGGTTGCCTTCCTGCTGTCGGAAAAGGCAGCCTGGGTAACTGGCGCTGTCTGGGATGTCGACGGCGGCGTCATGGCTGGTCGCAACTAAGCCTTCGGGTTATTAACGCACTTTTCACGAACCGGAGAAACGAATGGTTTATCTGCAGATTACGCTCAAAATCGCTCCCGCATACCGGGCCGACGCTGCCGGCGTCTATCGGAAATACAAGGTGCCGTTTCTTGAGACCGTTCCTGGCGCGAAATCGAAAGAACTTCTGGTTCGCGACGAAGATGTCCAGGTGCTGCACGGCTTCGATAGCCATGAGAACGCGGAGGCTTACCTGCAGAGTGCGCTGTTCACCGCAGACGTAGTCGGCGGCCTCAAGTCGCTGCTGGACGCAACGCCGGACGTGCGGATTTATCAGGTCGCTTAAGTTGATGTAAACCCGCCTGATGCAATTCGGCACCAGGCCTCAATGAGAATCGGAGAAACAAAATGATGCAAGACTGGAATGGTTATCGAAACGACGTTCTCGCACGTGTAGGCGATTTCGCCAAACAAAGCCCAGATGTGGTCCGCGCACTTGGCGCACTCGACGTTGCCCCGGCCAAGACCGGGCACCTGGAGCCCAAGATTCACGAACTGATCGCCTTGGCAGTTGCTGTGACGACGCGTTGCGATGGCTGCATCTCCGTGCACACCAAGAAAGCCGTCGACAACGGCGCAAGCCTCGCGGAAATCTCGGAGGCACTAGGGGTAGCGATTTCCCTGAACGCCGGCGCAGCACTGACCTACTCGGCTCGCGTCATGGAAACCTACAGCCAACTCGAAAACAAATAAGGCAATGGCGAGGGTGGTCACTGAGCACCCTCGCCTACCGACGGGAAGAACACCATGCTTGTTAACGCAGATTTCGCGCGCCGTGTCACCATCACACCTCAACAGTACCAGTGGGTGGCGTCACCGCAGAGTGGCGTCGAACGCGTCATGCTGGACCGAATTGGCGCCGAGAAAGCACGCGCGACCAGCATCGTGCGTTATGCACCTGACTCGTATTTTTCCCAGCATACGCATCCGCGGGGCGAAGAGATCCTCGTGCTCTCCGGTACGTTTTCCGACGAAAGCGCGGATTTTCCGGAAGGATGGTACCTGCGCAATCCGCCGGAGTGGACTCATCAACCCTTCAGCCGTGACGGTGCGGTTATATTCGTCAAGCTTCGGCAGATGGCGCCAGGTGACGACCGTCTTGTACGTGTCAACACCCGCGATCCTGCGGCTTGGGAACCGCGCACAGATCGGGCCATTTGTCCACTTTTCAGTAGCGGCAGCGAACAGGTATCGTTGCAGCGCCCGGATCCAGGCGCGCGCCTCTTCGATACTCCGGTTGGCGGCGCCGAAATCCTGGTGCTTACAGGCGAACTCACGGCTGATTGCAAATCATACGGGCAAGGATCCTGGATCCGCTTGCCCGCCGGCGATCTTCCGGAATTTTCCGCTGGATCGAATGGGGCCACCGTATACATGAAGACCGGCCATCTGTCCGCAGCAATGGCGGAGGCGATCGTATGAATACCGCCCGTATTGCGATTGTTGGCGGCGGCCTGGCCGGCCTGTACGCAGCGTATCTGCTGGAACAAAAAGGATTTCACGACTATGTCATCCTGGAGGCGCGGAAAGTTTTAGGCGGAAGGATCTCATCGATACCGGTAGCGGCGCCCTCGGACGGCCCTGCATCCGTTGCGCGCAATCGCTTTGACGTCGGCCCGACATGGTTCTGGCCGGATATCCAGCCACAGCTTGACCGGCTGGTTCGCGAGCTTGGTCTCGAACGGTTTGCACAGCACGAAACCGGTGATGCAATGTTCGAACGCCACGGCGACGAATCGGCGGTGCGCATGCGTGGATACACCAACTCGCCTACGTCGATGCGCCTGGTCGGCGGCATGGAGGCTCTGACGGACGCATTGCGCAGTCGCATCCCGGACGCACGCATTTTCAGAGGCCATACTGTCCGGCGGATAAGCAACCTGGACTTCATCAAAGTCGATGCTGTTGGCGAAGCGAGTCAGCCAACGGCCTGGCGAGTGGACCACGTGCTTCTGGCCGCGCCTCCCCGACTGGTCGAATGCGCCATTGAATTCATGCCCCCACTGCCTGAGGCACTGGCGCGACGATGGCGTGCGACGGGAACGTGGATGGCGCCGCACGCAAAATACGTTGCAGTCTTCGATTCTGCATTCTGGCGGGAACAGGGGCTGTCCGGCGAGGCACGGAGCGCCCGAGGTCCCATGGCAGAAATCCACGATGCGTCCATGTCCGAAGGGAGCCCTGCCTTATTCGGCTTTATCGGAATCCCTGCGCGCGCCCGAGGCGACATGCCCGAAGACTTGCTGAAGCAGAACTGCTGTGCCCAGCTCATTCGCATGTTCGGCCCCGAGGCTGCAGCTCCGCAGGCGGAGTTCATCAAGGACTGGGCATTCGACCGCAACACCTCGACGGTAGCCGATATCGAGGGTGGCCAGGGACACGATGCTGCTCCGCCTGCTGGAGCCGATTCCGGGCCCTGGGCCGGGCGTGTGACCGGGGTTGGCAGCGAATGGTCGCCACATTTTCCGGGATATCTCGCCGGTGCGATCGAGGCAGCGCACATCGGGGTCCAGGCACTTCGCGACCGCATGCGCCAACACGAGTAACGGACTGCCGTCTCGTGAAAAAGAACTTCGACCGTGTCCGCCCCAAGCGGCAATGTAATGCGAACACCATGCAAAACTTTGGAGATTATTATGAAATCGACCTACCGTGCCATGCAGGTTGCGCGTCCAGGCGTACTCGAACTAGTTGCACGACAGACGCCTGAACCCGGCACCGGTGAAGTGCTGATCGAGGTAGAGGCCTGCGGCATTTGCGGTGCCGACCTCGGCGACATCGGAGGCGCCGACCCCGGTTTGGTGCCGGCGCGCGTACCGGGCCACGAGGTGGTCGGCCGCATCGGCGCGCTCGGCCCAAATACGCCATCAATCTGGAAGCTCGGGCAGCGCGTCGGCGTAGGCCGGCTGGGTGGACACTGCAATGAATGCGCACAGTGTCGACAAGGTCACTTCCAGCTTTGCCAGAACCAGGCATTTGTCGGTGCCACCTGCGATGGCGGCTATGCCGAGATGATGCTGGCACGCGCCACTGGCCTGGTGTCGATTCCAGACGAACTGAATTCGGAAGAAGCTGCGCCAATTCTCTGCGCCGGCATCGCAACGTTCAATGCGCTCAAAAAGAGCGGGGCCGAAGCTGGCGACGTCGTTGCAGTTCACGGCATTGGTGGCCTCGGCCATATGGCCTTGCAGTATGCGCGCCGTATGGGCTTCAAGGTCGTGGCCGTCGGGCGGGGTGTCGAGATCGCTGAAGAAGCGCGCCGACTCGGCGCGCACGTCTACATCGACACGAAAGAAGAAGATCCTGCGGCGAAGTTGCAGAGTATGGGCGGTGCACAAGCCATTCTGACGACAATCGGTGATCCAGCAGCCGTTTCGCCATTGATGGGCGGCCTAGCCCCCCGCGGCCGATTGGTATTGCTGGGCGCGGGCAAGGACCCTCTGCCTGTATCGACAGGACATCTTGTCGTCGGCGAACGCAGCGTGCTCGGTTCGATCACGGGGACACCTTACGAGAATGAGAAGACGCTGAACTTCAGTGTGCTTTCCGATGTGCGCCCGATGATCGAAGTGATGCCGATCGAGCAAGCGAACGAAGCGGTCCAAAAGATGAAGTCCGGGGATGTGAAGTTCAGGATGGTGCTGACCATGACGGGAAAGCACAATGGCAAGTAGAGGACCGCGGCATCGACCTAGCAGCTAGGGTGTGTCTGACTGAGTTCAGAGGAGCCATAACATGCTTGTTGATGAACACAGGGTCGGGGCAAAATTAATCGCCACGAGTTTCCTAGACACTCGCGAGCCGCTTGAAATACTGCTTTTCATACTCGACCGGGACAAGTCATTGCTGAGGCGGTACCGTAGCTTTGGATTGTAAAACATCTCGATGTAATCGAAGACATCCTGCTTTACCTCTTCCCGAGTGCCGTAGGTCTTGCGTCGGATCCGTTCCCGTTTTAGGAGCTGGAAGAAGCTCTCGGCGACGGCGTTATCATGGCAGTTCCCACGCCGGCTCATGCTCTGCTGCAGGTTATGCTCATCTAGGAAATCGCGCCAGTCGTAGCTGCTGAATAGGCTGCCCCAATCAGAATGCTCAGGAGTGCCTACGAGAGTCGTGGCGATTCACCATCGGTAAATCTACAACTTCATGCAAAGAGTCCGAAGAAACTACAATTTTATGCAAAGATTTTTTGCCTAAAACTGTTCTTTTTCAGTGGCCAATGCCCGGACGGTTCAGGAACACTTTTATGCAAACAGACGGCCATCTCACCCGTTCGCGGCAATGCGCCACGATCAATGGTATTTCTCCACCAGCGGCTTCAGTTCTTCGCCATCCTCGACCCGGTGCACCACCACGGTCCGGAAACGCAAACCGCCCACGCTGGAGCTGCCGGAACGGTCGTTGAACTCGATGTTTTGCACGACGGCACCGCGGGCCACCGTGTCGCCGGGTTTCTCCCATGCCGGGATCGCAGCGTCGGCCGTGTAGTCGGACCTGAGCACGGCCCCGGATTGCTTGGTCACGCGGATTTTCGTGAACTTCTTGGTGGCGTTCGATGTGAGTTGCGCGTTCGACTTTGCGAAGTCCGCCACTGGCGCAAAATAGAAACCGCCCCAGTTGTAGTACACGGCATACATGACGTCATTGTCCATGAAGTAACCTGTGAAGGCGACCCAGTGCGCCGTTCCGCCGCTGTTGGTGTCCGGTGTGCCCACCTGCGGCTTGACATCGAATGGCACGATCAGCGGAACGCCCAGGTCGAGGAACGCCTTCGTCATCGCCTCGAACGTATCGGTCCTGCACCGCAGCACGGAGCCGTCGAAGGAACCGTGGTACTGCGAGCCCGCCCCGCGCGCGATCGCCAGCAGATGGTCTGCTTCGAACAGGGAGCCGATCTGTGTCAGCTTGTGCACCTTGGCGTATTGGCGAAGAGAGGAAAAATGTCCCTGCTCCGCCAGCCTGGCTTTCTCGGCCTTCTGTTCGGCACTCATCTTGGCCTGCGGCACGGCAAGATGCGCGCGTGCGGGCGGTAATGCCCGTTTGGATGGCGAATTGAATGCCCATTCGTTGGCCTCCATCTGCCAATAGCGCATGACGTAGGCCAGTGCATACATGCCGCAGCTGGGCCCGCGTTGGGACAGGCCCGGTTCGGGCACCGGCCGGATTCCTTTCACGTCCTTGGCTTGGATGAATGTGGCGATTGGCTCGACGATCCTGGTCATGGCGATTTCTCCCCCGAGGATGGGCTCGTCGATCGCGCCCACTCGCAGGGACGCGCCGGCCCTTTCACTGAATTGTGCGCCACTCCCGGCCGCGTGAAACACTGCCGTTGCTGATATTGATGGCGCGCGCAACAGCCCAGCCACGGCCGAGTGCCGCGACGGTCAAGTGCCCCTCCATCCTAAGTTCAACCGCCCTCCCCTGGCTGCAGGACCGTATGGGCAACGCCGCCTGCCAGATGAATCAGTGCAAAGCAAAGCCATGACCGGAAGAGCTGGTGATACCGGTCAAGTTCCGCTGCACAACATCAGGCTAAGGTGGCGGCTACATTCGGCACGGACGTTGCTACCAAAGGCCATCGGAGACGAACAATGGGGAAAATCCAGGATATCGCTATCGGCGCCGCGCTGTCGGCGTTCAGCGGCGCATCTCAGCATAGGCGCCTGATGCAGCTCGACTTTCCCTTGCAGGACGGCCCCCCGGCGCTCCTTCTACCGAACAAACTGCTCGCGCGTGAGGAAATTTCGCGCAGCTTCCGCTTCGACGTAGAGGTGCTGTCCGATGACCCGCGCATTCCGCTCAAAACGCTGATGGGGCGGATGGTGACGATCTCCCTGGTCCGGCAAGATGGCGGCCTGCGCTACTTCAACGGCTACATCACGGAGTTCCGCTTCCTGCGCAGCGATGGCGGCTTCGCCTTTTACCAGATGGTGCTAGAGCCGTGGCTCGCGTTCACCCGGCTGCGCAAGGACAGCAGGTCGTTCCACAATAAAAGCGTCCTCCAGATCACCGAAGAAACCCTGAAGGATTATCCCCAGGCGGACTGGCACATGGTCCAGTTCGACGACCCGGGGCTGACCGTCGCCAACCAGTACAACGAGACCGACTACAACCACCTGCACCGGCGCTGGGAAGCGCTGGGCCTGCACTACTGGTATGAACACAAATCCGATGGCCATACGCTGATGATCTCGGATAACAGCACCCTTTCCAAGCTGATCGACGAAGAAGCGCATGTGGTCGTCTTTCACGACCAGGGCGGCTCGCGCGAGGACGACGGCATTCACCAGTGGTCCGCCATCCGGCGTCTCGGTTCGGGGAAGACGACATTGGCATCGTTCGATTACAAGAATCCCAGGGTGCAACGGGTCGAAGCGCCTTCCGTCAACCGGCAAGGCGATTTCTTTCCTTATGAGGTCTACGAAGACACCGGCGCCTATGGTTTCCGCATGCATGGCGACGGCGAACAACTGGCGGCCCGGCGCATGGACGAGGCAGACAAGGACACGCAGTACTTCGAGGCGACGGGCAATGAACGGTGCGTGCTACCCGGCCGCACGTTCAAGCTTGGCGGCCACTTCAGTGCCGAACTGCGCGCACGACAATATGACGGTGAGCCATACGCCAATATCGAGGACCGCCGCTACCTGATCCTGTCCGTCGACCATGAAATATCGAATAATTACCAGGTCGGACCAGGCGCCCTCTCCCACTACAAGAACCGCTTCACGTGCATTCGTGAAGACATCCGGTGGCGCCCCGGCCGCAACTACCATAGCGAGCCTGTCAGCTATACGGGCTTGCATACCGCCATTGTCGTCGGCCCGGCAGGCGCGGAAATTCACACGGATGGCTACGGAAGAGTCAAGCTCCAGTTCCACTGGGACCGGTTGGGCAATCATGACGAACGAAGCTCACCGTGGATTCGCGTGATGACACCAGCTGCGGGCAGCGAGTTCGGTCAGATCCGGTTGCCCCGCGTCGGCGAGGAGGTGGCCGTCGTCTACCCCAACGGGAACATCGACCATCCGCTTGTCCTTGGCGCGCTCTACAACCAGATGCACATGCCGCCGTGGGCGCTGCCGGAACAACAGCCGCTCAGTGGCCTGCGCAGCCGGGAGCTGGGCGGCGGCTTGCGCGGGAATCACCTCGTCCTCGACGACACGAAGGACAAAATCCAGGCGCAGCTGAAAAGCGACCACCAGTGTAGCCAGCTGTCGCTTGGCCACATCACGCGCATCGAGGACACCAGCGGGCGCAAGGACGCACGCGGCGAAGGCTGGGAGCTGCGTACCGACGGGCACGGCGTGGCGCGCGCGGCCAAGGGATTGTTGATCACGACCGAGGCGCGGCAGGCCGCACGGGGCCCCATCAAGGACATGGACGAAACGGCGAAACGCCTGGACGCCGCGCACAAGCTGCACGATGCGCAGGCGACGGCCGCACTGCAGGGTCTGGCACAAGAAGACGGGCAGCAGCACGAAGTGGCCGATGTGCTGAAGGCGCAGAACGACGCCGTGCGTGGCACCGGCGATCAGTTTCCCGAGATTTCCCAGCCCCACCTTGTCCTGGCGAGCCCGGTCGGCATCGAGACGACGTCGGCCCAGTCGACCCATATCGCCAGCGCCGAGCACACGGCACTGACCGCGGGTCGCAGCCTCTCCATCGCGGCTGGCGACAGCCTGTTCGCCAGCATCAAGCAGACTTTCCGGCTGTTCGTGCACAAGGCGGGCATGAAGCTCGTTGCTGTTTCCGGGAAGATCACCATGCAGGCGCATGACGATGACATCGCGCTTATCGCGAACAAGGTCCTGTCCCTCATCAGCCAGTCCGACTGGGTCGACATCCGTGGCAAGAAAGGCGTGCGGCTGCATGGCCCCGAATGCATGGTCGAAGTCACCCACCGGCTGGAAGTCTTCGCATCGAAGCCGGCGCTGTTCCATGGCAACCTGGAAACCCTCGGTCCCCAGAACCGGCCGCAACCGTCGTCGGAACACAAGATCGACATCGCTGAACCGAAGACACCGGACGATCCGAAGCAATTGCTTTTCTCGCTGCAGACCCACACGGAAGGCGGACGGCCGTTTGCGAACGTCCCCTACTCCCTGTTCAAGGGCGAGTCCAAAGTCCGGGATGGCATTACCGATGACATGGGCATGATCGCGGTCGAGCACAAGCCAGGACCGGCCGACTACCGGGTCGAGCTGCCGAACGGTGAAATCTACGCCCTCGCGGCCGTGCCGCAACCCGCACCTGCCAACACGCCGGTGTACCGCGAACAGGCGCTGTCCAACATCGGCGCGCGGGCGCTCGACGGCTCGACCGACAGCCGCGAGCGCCTCTGACAATCGCTACCAACATTCCGGAAGGAGGCTGCATGCCAGACCCGATCAAGCGTGCCGAGAAAGTCCATATTGACGAGCTCAGCGGCAAAGCCACCAGCACGGTGCAATGGTTCCTTGAAAACCGCTGCCAGACCCATCCAATCACCCACAATAACGAGCTCGAGCTCTTCATATGTGGCGAGAAGGCGTTCGCGGATATCGCGGCGAAAATCAAGGCGGCGAAGCATTCCATCGACATCTGTTGCTGGGGCTTCGACCCGGGCATGGAACTGGTGCGCGACGGGGGGACCACCTGGCCACGGGGAGAAACCTACGGCGACCTGTTGATTGCGGCGGCCAAGGGCAATGGCAAGGACAAGCCCAAGGTACGCGTCCGGCTGCTGGTCTGGTACAGCAAGATCGGTGCGGCGGCGGCGCTGAACATGCCGGGACATTCCCATGGCACGAACCCATGGCGCTATGTCAGCGGCAGCAATGAAGCCGACCAGATCGGCGCCAGGCGCAGTGTCAGATTGCTGGAGGAGGAGCGCCACTCGTTGCGCTCGGTCGGCGCCCCGGCACGGGGAACCGGCGCGGTACGATCGCTTACCGCGGAATCGCTGTCTGCCATCGCGCGCGAGGAGTACTGCCACAGCTGGTACAAGGCGGCATTCGCCGGCCTCTTCGATGGCATTACGATCCGGACGCGTGCCGGCGTGCCGGCTTCCATCGAGGCAAGCCTCGCCAGCGAAAAATACCAGCCCGGCGGCGTGGGCGAACTGGAAGCCGAGCGGACGGGGATGATCAGACTCGGCACCCACCACCAAAAGACGCTGCTGATCGACTACGACTACATGGACGGTGTCAAGGCAGTCGGCTATGTCAAAGGGCTGAACTCGGTCACGGATTATTGGGATACCGAAGACCATCTGATCGAGGACCCCAAGCGCGAGTGCGGCGGGGAGCGCGAAGCCGGTGAAGCCGTACAGGCAGACGAGAACAAGAAACCGGACGCCGGTTTCACGACGTTCAAGCCCTACCGGGACTACGCCTGCCGCATTGCCGGCGGCGCGCTCGCCAGCGTGTACACGAATTTCGTGCGCGCCTGGGGCCGGGCCGGCGGCGACACGATCGGCGACGACTTGCAGACCGTTCCTTTGGCGCTGAAGCGTAAAGCCATACCCGGCACGCATTCGTCGGTACAGATCGTCCGCACGCAGCCGGACGAGCAGGACAAGACCGCCAAGGAAATGTATTTCCTGGCCACCGACGTGGCCGCTGCCGCGACTGGCTACCTCTACATCGAGAACCAGTATTTCCAGTACCAGGAATGGGCGGAGCGGCTGATCCAGGCGCGCAAGAACGTCATGGCCCGCTGGAAGGCCGCCGGCGCCGCCACGGGGAAGACGAAGGGCGACATGCCGCTGCTGCATGTATTCATCGTGATGCCGGTGGCTGAACGCGCCCAGATGGTCCCCCGCACCTACGACACCCTCGCCGTCCTTGGCCAGCAGGCCGGCATGAAAGGTCAGTCCGCCATGATCGAGCAGGAAAACAAGCGCGTGCATACGGGCGTACGCCGCGACGAGATGGGGCGTCCGACCGGCGCGGTCCACAACAAACCCACGGTCGTGGAATACGCCAACGGCATCGACAAGCCAAGCGTCGATGCACTGGAGAAGAAGTATGGCCTGAAGGTGGCCGTGGCCATGCTCCAGACCAGCGGCTATGACCAGCGCCGCATACGCTACCGGGAAATCTACATCCACTCGAAACTGCTGCTGGTCGACGATTCCTTTTTCAGCCTCGGCAGCGCCAACCTGAACCAGCGCAGCATGGCAGTCGATAGCGAAATCAACCTGGCGACGAACGATGCGAAGCAGGCGGCGGATTTGCGGCGGAAGATTTGGGGGAAGTTGAGTGGGGGGGCGGTTGATGGCGGGAAGGGTTCGCCTGCGGAGATTGCGGCAGCGTTCAAAGACTGGATAAAACAAATAGATCTTAATTTGGAACGGAAACGTAGTTCGCAGCCAATGACCGGCTTCCTGCTGCCGCTTGAAGACAAGCGCAGCGCCATAGTGCGGTTGGGCTGACGATGAAACGATCCCTTCTCCGTCAGCTCTCTACCGTCTTGCTGGCGGCATTCTCCCTATTTTGTCTTTTCAAGGCGTTCAGCATGGCACACGACCAATACAGAACGATCCAGGACCTCCCCCGTAACGAAGAGCTGCCTCTTTTCGATCCGCACCGACCCGGTTTTACCTGCGAGATCGAGGCGAAGAGGGTGCCACTGATCGATGCACAGGCCGATGCGTGGTTCCGCGAAGCGCAGGCGCTGGACGATCACGACCTTTGGGAAGAAGACCGCGACTACAAGAAGATCGTCCAGCTGACGCGCCAGGCGGCCGAAAGGCGTCACTGGAAGGCCATGCTCAATCTCGCTAGTTTGTATCTTGAAAAGCGCGATCCGCCAAACGGCGAGATGGAAGCGCTCGCGCTGGTGGAGGAGGCAATGCGTCTCGGTATTCCGGCCGCGTATGATCGTATGGGGACTTACTACATGAACAGTGTCGGCGTATCGGGTGACGCGACCAAAGCCTTCGCGTTCTGGCAAAAGGCTGCGGAAATGGGGAATCCGCAGGCCATGGCCTACCTCGGCGACAAGATGGCCGCGACCTGGGATAGTCCTAACGAGGGATTCTGGGCAAATATAAGGGTCGCGACTAAGATGCTGGAGTGTTCGCTCGCTCAGGGGTACGGTCCTGCAGCATATGATTTATATTACCTCCAAGCATGGCCGCGCGCAGCCGACGGTAAGATAACAGGGCCGCGGACATCACATACCCGAGCGTTAGCGCTGATGACTTTACACAAAGGCGTCAGATTCGGCTGTTCGAAATGCGCACGCGATTTATGGGCCGAATTTGATCATCCTGAAGATTTGGCCGACATGCTGGTTCCGCATCTCGACAAGGCACGCTCGGAGCGGTATGGCATACTCAACGATGCTCTCGATAGCAATCCCCTGCTCCGCTTCCCCAACCTGGACAAAGTACTTCCACTGCCGCCCGCGCCGCTCCCACCATGGAATGGCGACAAGCAGACCCTTATCGATGCAGCAAAAGGTGTAGCGGCCAAGCCATCCGAACCCCAGGCAACCGCTGCCGCGCAAAGGCAAGGCCGTCAGCACCTGGATCCTGCCTACAGCTTACGCCCCAGCGAAGACAAGACAACCGCAACCGAAGCACCATTCGCAGGATACTGGCAAGCGACGGCGCCTGCCGAGCCGGCACGCTTGCAAGCGTGGCTCGCCCAAACCCCGCCCGGGCTTTACCAGCCGGGAGAAGCGTTCGATCGGCCGTGGTATCCGCAGGACATGGGCCGCGGCGCGATCCCGGGAATCGTGTGGCAGCATTTCCTCACCGTCCGCCACAACCACGGCGCGGTCGAACCGTTGGCCGCGATTGGTCTCGCACGCGAAGTCATACCCATGGAGGCCCATCTGACCTGCGATGCAAACACGCCATGCCCAACGACCGGCACCTGGCAGCCGTGGCTCCCGCTTGAACACCCGCTGCGGCACGCCATCAACCAGCCCTGGCGCCAGGCCTGGGTCACCGCCGGGCAGGCGTTCCCGACTCTGCACGACAAGGAGCATTTCCCATTCGATCCGGCCGCCTTGGCTTGGCACCTGCTCGACAGCTCCGAACCGGAACTGGCGTGATCGGCATAACAAGGAGCAGTCATGAAGCACGCAGGCCGCGGCGTCATCCGCCTCAATGACAAGACGGATCACGGCGGCAAGGTGATCTCTGTTTCATCCGGCACCATCGTGATGGGTAGCGAAGCAGCACTTGCCGGCGATATGACCGTCTGCCCCAAATGCAAAGGGAAGTTCCCCATCAAGCCGATTGGTGCCGGCGCCAAGCACAAGGGCCGGCCGTATGCCTATGACGGCGACGTCACGGCGTGCGGTGCGAAGCTGATTTCGTCGCTCTGAGGGGTCGCTGAATGACGATAAAGCGTTTACTCCTGCGTCGCCTGTCGACCGTCGTACTGGCAGGATTCGCCGTGTTTTGTCTTTCCAAGGCTTTCAGCGTGGCACACGAGCAGTACCGGGCCATCCAGGACTTGCCCCGTAACGAAAAGCTCCCGCTGTTCGATCCGCACCGGCCCAACTTTACCTGCGAGATCGAGGCGAAGAAGGTGCCACCGGTCGATGCACAGGCCGATGCGTGGTTCCGCGAAGCGCAGGCGCTGGACGATCACGATCTTTGGGAAGAAGACCGCGACTACAAGAAGATCGTCCAGCTGACGCGCCAGGCGGCCGAAAGGCATCACTGGAAGGCCATGCTCAATCTCGCCACCTTATACCTTGAAAAGCGCGATCCGCCAAACGGCGAGATGGAAGCGCTCGCGCTGGTGGAGCAGGCAATGCGGCTCGGTATCCCGGCAGCTTACGACCGCATGGGAACCTATTATATGAACAGTGTCGGCGTGTCGGGGGACGCGACCAAGGCTTTTGCGTTCTGGCAGAAGGCAGCGGAGATGGGCAATCCCCAGGCCATGGCATATCTCGGTGAGAAACTGGCGGCAACGTGGGACAGTCCGAGTGATGGTTTCTGGGCCAATATTCCGGTGGGAACCAAGATGCTAGAGTGTGCGCTGGCTCAAGGGTATGGTCCTGCAGCAAACACTGTCGCTTTCCTCCAGTCATGGCCGCGGCAAGCCGATGGAACTATTGGAGAATCCAGAACGGCTGAAACCCGAGCGCACGCCATGCGCACGTTGCATCAAGGCGTAAAATTTGGCTGCGGTGACTGTGCACGCAGCTTATCCGTAGAGTTCCGAAATCCGCATGACCTGGCTGACATGCTAGTTCCGTATCTCGATAGCGCGCGATCCGAACGCTATGCTGTACTCCACAACGCACTCAATCTCAATCCTCTACTCCGTTTCCCGAACCTTGACAGAGTACTTCCATTGCCGCCCGCCCCGCTCCCACCCTGGAACGGCGACAAGCAGACCCTTATCGATGCCGCAAAAGGAATAACCCCCAAGCCACCCGAGCCCCAAGCAAGTGCCGCCTCGCAAAGGCAAGGCCGGCAGCACCTGAACGCCGCCTACGACTTGCTCCCGAGCGACGATAAGACGTCCGCAACCGAAGCACCATTCGCTGGATACTGGCATGCGACGGCGCCTGCCGAGCGGGCCGGCCGTATGCCTATGACGGCGACGCCACGGCGTGCGGCGCGAAGCTGATTTCCTCGCTATAAGAGGCGCTTGATGGCGACTAAGCGTTCCCTGCTGCGCCGCCTGTCGACCGTTCTGCTGGCAGGATTCGCCGCATTATGTCTTTCCAAGGCTTTCAGTGTGGCACACGAGCAGTACCGGGCCATCCAGGACTTGCCCCGTAACGAAAAGCTCCCTCCCTTCGATCCGCACCGGCCCAGCTTTGCCTGCAAGATCGAGGCGAAGAAGGTGCCGTCGATCGATGCACAGGCCGATGCGTGGTTCCGCGAAGCGCAGGCGCTGGACGATCACGACCTTTGGGAAGAAGACCGCGACTACAAGAAGATCGTCCAGCTGACGCGCCAGGCGGCCGACCGGCGGCACTGGAAAGCCATGCTCAATCTCGCCACCTTATACCTTGAAAAGCGCGATCCGCCGCATGGGGAAATGGAAGCGCTTGCGCTGGTGGAGGAGGCAATGCGGCTCGGTATTCCGGCCGCGTATGATCGGATGGGGACTTACTACATGAACAGTGTCGGCGTCTCGGGCGACGCGACCAAAGCTTTCGCCTTCTGGCAAAGGGCTGCAGAGATGGGAAACCCGCAAGCCATGGGCTATCTAGGCGAAAGGATATCTTCAACGTGGGATATCCCGAACGAGGGATATTGGGCAAACATTCCGGTCGCGACTAAAATGTTGGAATGTGCACTAGCTCAAGGATATGGCCCAGCTGCTTCTTCCTTGGCGCGTCTTCGGGGATCGCCGCGTGCAGCGGACGGCAAGATTGCGGGACCGCGCACGTTTGAGACCAGATTACTAGCACTAACGACTTTACACAAAGGTGTTAAGTTAGGCTGTTCCGACTGCGCACTGCGTCTATCGGTTGAGTTCCGGAATCCGCATGACTTTGCCGATATGCTTGTTCCGCATCTCGACAGAGCTCGCTCAGAGCGCTATTCGGTACTCCATAACGCACTCAATCTCAATCCTTTGCTCCGCTTCCCCAACCTGGACAAGGTCCTTCCATTGCCGCCCGCCCCGCTGCCGCCATGGAATGGCGTCAAGCAGACCCTTATCGATGCCGCAAAAGGAATAACGCCCGAGCCATCCGAGCCCCAAGCAAGTGCCGCCTCGCAAAGGCAAGGCCCGCAGCACCCGCACGCCGCCTACGACTTGCTCCCGAGCGACGATAAGACGTCCGCAACCGAAGCGCCATTCGCTGGATACTGCCAAGCGACGGCGCCTGCCGAGCGGGCCGGCCGTATGCCTATGACGGCGACGTCACGGCGTGTGGTGCGAAGCTGATTTCTTCGCTCTGAGGGGTCGCTGAATGACGATAAAGCGTTCCCTGCTGCGTCGCCTGTCGACCGTTCTGCTGGCAGGATTCGCCGCATTATGTCTTTCCAAGGCATTCAGTGTGGCATACGAGC
>Ga0209913_1000707_pt1 | contig 25047 bp, 25 predicted proteins | sample PersoiDNA2013203_FD_185805 | JGI IMG/M metagenome (GOLD analysis project Ga0209913, IMG submission 185805) | Permafrost soil microbial communities from the Arctic, to analyse light accelerated degradation of dissolved organic matter (DOM) -... | ecosystem: Environmental > Terrestrial > Soil >... | reverse complement strand
GTCAGCCAGGGTCACTTTTTCGAGCGACATGCCGACTTCTTCAGCAATGACCTTGCCACCGGTCAGGATGGCGATGTCTTCCAGCATGGCCTTGCGACGGTCGCCAAAGCCTGGGGCCTTGACAGCGACAACCTTCAGGATGCCACGGATGGTGTTGACCACCAAAGTGGCCAGCGCTTCGCCTTCGACATCTTCCGAGATGATCAGCAGCGGACGGCCGGACTTGGCGACTTGTTCCAGCGTGGGCAGCAGGTCACGGATGTTGCTGATCTTCTTGTCGTACAGCAGCACAAACGGGTTGTCCAGCAAAGCGGCTTGCTTTTCCGGGTTGTTGATGAAGTAGGGTGACAGGTAGCCACGGTCAAACTGCATGCCTTCAACCACGTCGAGTTCGGAGTCAAGCGACTTGCCGTCTTCAACCGTGATCACGCCTTCTTTGCCCACTTTGTCCATCGCATCAGCAATGATCTTGCCGATGGCTTCGTCCGAGTTGGCCGAGATGGAACCAACTTGCGCGATTTCTTTGGAGGTGGTGGTGGCTTTCGAAGCCTTCTTCAGCTCAACGATCAGGGCGTGTACTGCCTTGTCGATGCCGCGCTTCAGGTCCATCGGGTTCATGCCGGCGGTCACGTACTTCATGCCTTCGTGCACGATGGCTTGGGCCAGCACGGTAGCCGTGGTGGTGCCGTCGCCAGCGATGTCAGAGGTTTTGGAAGCAACTTCCTTGACCATCTGCGCACCCATGTTTTGCAGCTTGTCCTTGAGTTCGATTTCCTTGGCCACGGACACACCGTCCTTGGTCACGGTGGGGGCGCCGAAGCTACGGTCGAGCACCACATTGCGGCCTTTGGGGCCGAGGGTTACCTTGACGGCGTTGGCCAGGATGTTGACACCCTCGACCATGCGTGCGCGGGCTTCGCCGCCGAAAATTACGTCTTTTGCTGCCATGTTAGGCTCCTAATATATAAGTGAAATGAATTGCTAGCCCGCATGAATCATGCGCAACCAGCTATAAATTTGATAGTTATTTGATTACTTTTCGACAACCGCAAACAGGTCGTCTTCTTTCATGACCAGCAGTTCGTCGCCAGCTACCTTGACGGTTTGGCCGCTGTACTTGCCGAACAACACGCGGTCACCGACTTTGACTGCCATGGGGCTGATTTCACCCTTGTCGTTCTTTTTGCCAGGGCCCACGGCCAGCACTTCACCTTGATCAGGCTTTTCAGCGGCGCTGTCAGGAATAACGATGCCAGAGGCGGTTTTGGTTTCGTTTTCAACGCGTTTGACAATCACGCGGTCGTGCAGGGGACGAAGTTTCATGGGAGCTCCTTAGTTTTGAAACAGGGGTTAAAAATCAAAAGTGCCAACTGAGATGAGTTGGCACTCATTAATTTGAAGAGAGAATTCTGAGAGGGTTAAAGCCTGTTAGCACTCAACTCTTACGAGTGCTAATGATAAGGCCATTTGCCAGACTTTCAAGAAGTAGCGGGCAAAACTAATGCAATAGGGTACCAGCCGCAAGTGCTCAAGAAAGCAATTTGACCAGCATGTCCGGATGGATATGCCAGCCAGCGAGTCCTGCCATGCCCATGACAGTGCCGAACGCCGTGGGCACCAAAGCGGCCCAGTACAGCGGCCAAAGTTGGGTCAACGCTGTCACCGCGAGGACGGCAATCGCAATCGCTATGGCCGCATCCGAGATGTCGAATTGATCATCGCGGTAGTTCAGGTCGTCGTAGGTTTTCTGGTCCTGGAGCGCTTGCTGCTGCAGCGCCTCTTTCTTGCTGGCCTGGTCCCCTGCCAGCGCCCGGTACTTCGCGATCGCCGCGTCGTAGCCGGCGGCTTGTCCGGCCGCCAGCGACGCACGCGCCAGCTCAAGCTGGATCAGCGTGGCTTCGGCGACTTCCTGGCGCAGGTTGCGCGCTTGGTAAAAAGCCCAATGATCCAGCTTGTCTGCCTGCGCCTGCTGCATCGCCTGCACGATGTTGTCGTCCTTGACCTTGCAAATGCCCATGAAGGTGGCCAGGATCGCCACCGTGATCGCCACAACGGCATTCAACCGACTGCCCCGGGGCTCGGGCGCCTGCGCGGCGCTATGGGCCGCTTCAACAACATCTTGGGGATCTATTTCCATGGCAAATCCAGGTAAGTGACAAAAACTTCAGCTCGGCAGCAGCCGGTTTGAATCGCAGACTTGGATCGTAGTCTAATGCCGGCTGTTGGGCGCCCATGGTTGGTCGACCGTGCCCGTGACTCCTTTGCCACTTCATCCATGTTCAACAAAATCGACAAATTCAGCCTGCGATCCGCCCTGCGACGACTCGGTCCCGGTCTCATCACGGGCGCAGCGGATGACGACCCCAGCGGCATCGCAACCTATTCGCAGGCGGGCGCCCAGTTTGGTTTCTCCATGCTTTGGACGATGGTCTTTACGCTGCCCCTGATGGTGGCGATCCAGATCGTCAGCGCGCGAATTGGCTATGTCACCGGTCATGGCCTGGTGGCCAACATCAAGACGAGTTTTCCACGTCCGGTGCTGCTGACCGTGGTAGGCCTGTTGCTGCTGGCCAACACGCTTAATTTGGCGGCTGACATTGCCGCCATGGCAGAGGCCCTGCGCCTCCTGGTTGGCGGCTCGGCGCATATCTACGCTGTGACCTTCGGCCTGCTCTGCCTGGTACTGCAAGTATTCCTCAGCTACAAGACTTATGTGCGCTGGCTCAAATGGCTGACCCTGGCGCTGCTGTCCTATGTGGCTGTGGTCTTTACGCTGCACATTGACTGGTGGCAGGTCGCCCGGCAAATTGTTCGCCCGCAACTGCCGGGTGGCCATGAGGTGCTGCTGACCGTGGTCGCGGTATTCGGTACCACGATCAGTCCCTACCTTTTTTTCTGGCAGGCCGGGCAGGAGGTTGAGGACGTCAACGCCGGCCCCGGCAAACCACACACGGCACCAGAGGTGCGCCACCATCTGCGCCGCATCAAGCTCGACACCCTGGTTGGCATGACTTTCTCCAACCTGATTGCGTTCTTTATCATCCTGAGTACCGCCGTGACCCTGCATGCCGCTGGCGTGCGTGACATTGAGACTTCGGCCCAAGCCGCAGAGGCACTCAGGCCACTGGCTGGCGAGTTGACGTTTCTGCTTTTCAGCTTGGGCATCATCGGCACCGGCATGCTCGCGGTACCGGTACTCGCGGGCTCTGCGGCCTATGCGGTGGCGGAGGCAGCCGGTTGGCAGGGTAGTCTCAGCCTGCGGCTGGACAAGGGAGAAGGACGCGGGTTTTACAGTGTCATTGCGACGGCAACATTGGGCGGCGTGGTGTTGTGCTTTACGCCCACGGATCCGGTCAAGGAACTGTTCTGGTCTGCCGTTCTCAACGGCGTGATCGCCGTCCCCATCATGGCCATCATGATGCTTCTGGCGTCCCGGCGCGGCACCATGGGCCAGCATGTGATCGGGCCTCGTCTGCGCTGGCTCGGCTGGCTGGCCACCGCAGTGATGACTGCAACCGTCATTGCCATGCTCGCTACGGCCTGAGCGCGCATCAACGCAGACGCGCCCGCACTTTGATCTCGAATCCCATTCTGGACCCGCCTTGCTGACTCAACTTGTCGCACGCCACTGGGGCACACTGCACAGCCTGGTTGTGATGTTGGGGCTGGCGATTTACGCCACTGCCTCGCATACGCGACGGCAACGCCGTCATCCGTCAGCCGCCATCGCCTGGGTTGTGTCGCTGGTCTTGCTGCCCTACGTCGCTTTGCCTTTGTACCTGATATTTGGCAGTCGAAAAGTTGTCAATGACCGCCGCGCTGCGAACACGCAAATATCACCACGTCCGTTAGGCAACAGGGATAAATCAGCAGCGCAGTCCGGGCCGCTTGCCGCTGCCATCGGCCTGCCAGAGATCGCTACTTTCGAGCGGTTCATGATTCATCAGGACGGTGGGCAGGCGCTGCAAGCCTTGCGTACCATGATTGGCAGCGCCAACCGAACGCTGGACCTGTGCAGTTTCCTCTTGGGGCGCGATGTGCTCGGCGATGAGATTGCCCTGCTTTTGATCCGGCGCGCCCAGGCCGGGGTTCAGATTCGTCTGCTGATCGACGGCATCGGCTTCTATATGGGCGGTCACCCGAATTTGAAACGGCTTAGCGCTGCGGGGGTGCATGTCGCTTTGTTTGTGTCGCCCCTGCAGTCTGCGTTGCGCGGACGCACCAACCTGCGTAACCACCGCAAGATGGTCATCGCTGATGGTCAGTGGCTGTGGTGCGGAGGACGCAATCTGGCCGCCGAGTACTTTGAAGGTGACCTGAACTCCCTGAGAAAAAAACCGGTTTGGATTGATCTGAGTTTCGACCTGGGTGGCGCCTTGGTCGGTCAGGCCAGGCAGCGCTTTGAGCAGGACTGGACATTTGCAACCACGGGGGCGGTTGTGCCAACCCTCCAGCCGAACGCACCGCCCCCGCCCCTCACGGCCAAGGGGGCACGACTTGTTGCCAGTGGCCCCGACCAGGCGGAAGACACGATCTACACGCTGCTGGTGTCAGGCTGCTTCACAGCACGTTCGCGCATTCTGGCGGTGACGCCCTACTTCGTGCCAGACCCGACGCTGCTGATGGCCCTGACACTGGCCGCTCGGCGCGGCGTTGCAGTGGACCTGCTGCTACCCAAAAAATCGAACCATCATCTGGCCGATATAGCCCGCCACTCCGCGCTGCGGGATCTCGCGGCGGCAGGCGCAAGCATCTGGCTGACGCCCGGAATGATCCACGCCAAAGCGGTGCTTGTCGACGATGATCTGGCTTTGGTTGGCTCTGCCAACCTGGATGAGAGAAGCCTGTTTCTCAACTACGAACTGATGGTCGCGTTTTATGACCCTTCAATTGTGCGCAGCTTTGACGCTTGGATCGAGGCGCAGCGAAACAACGCCACACCCTACCGGTCACGGCGACCGGGACTGGTACCTGAGCTGGTTGAGGGCTTGGTACGATGGGTGGCTTTTCAACTGTGAGCCCGGACCGCTGATCCGCGTCAACTGTTTTGCAGCAGCTGTGGCATCATCCAACGCCGCCGCCATTTGAATCACAACCCGCTGACCCTGCCCATGTTTTACGCCACACTTAGAACCATTCACCTGCTCTCCATCATCGTCTGGGTCGGCGGCATGGCTTTCACCCAATTCTTTTTGCGCCCAGCCCTGACCCAGTTGGAGGCGCCAGAGCGGGTACGTCTGATGCACGACGTGCTGGGTCGCTTCTTTAACGCCGTGCTGGTCGCAGCCGCCTTGACGCTGGGCAGTGGCATCTGGATGATCGGACGGATGGCGCGGCAAATGGCGCAATCGGGCGTCAAGTTCAATATGCCGCTTGAATGGATGGTGATGGCGACATTGGGCCTGCTGATGATGCTGATTTTTGGCCATATTCGCTTTGTCCTTTTCGCGCGCCTCTCGCGTGCGGTGACGGCTGCCGCCTGGCCTGCGGGTGGCGCTACGCTGGCCAGTATTCGCACCTGGGTGTTGGTGAATCTTGTGATTGGCGTGCTGATTGTGATGGTCACGCTGTTGGGCCTGTCGCTCTGAAATTCCCGCATGAACCCTGACTCGCAACAACTCTGGCGCGCGCCGCGCTGGGCGCTGGCGGTGTTGCTGGCGGTGCTGGGGATGCTAGGGCCGTTCTCGATTGACACCTATATTCCGGCGTTTGCGGGCATCGCCCAATCGCTGGGTGCGACGCCGGTGCAGATGCAGCAAACGCTGTCGGCCTACCTGTTCGGCTTTGCTTTCATGAGCCTGTTTCACGGCGCAATTTCCGATAGCGTGGGGCGCCGACCGGTGGTGTTGTGGGGTCTGGCGGCCTTCACCCTGGCGTCCATGGGCTGTGCCCTGTCGCAAAGCATTGGCCAGTTGGTGTTCTTTCGGGCCGTTCAGGGGCTGACCACTGGCGCCGGTATCGTGGTCTCAAGAGCCGTCGTGCGTGACATGTTTGCGCCGGCACAGGCGCAAAAAGTGATGAGCCAGATCACCATTTATTTCGGCGTGGCGCCGGCCATTGCGCCCATCATCGGCGGCACCTTGTTTGTGCACTTGGGCTGGCACAGCGTGTTCTGGTTTTTGACCGCTGTGGGGGTGTTGCTGTGGGGCGCCAATTACAAGCTCTTGCCCGAGACCTTGCACCTTTCGCAACGCCAGCCGTTCAAGGTCAGCAATCTGCTGCAGGGCTACTGGCAGCTCGGGCTCGACCCGCGGTTTTTGCTGCTGGCGCTGGCCAGTGGTGTGCCGTTTAACGGGATGTTTTTGTACGTGTTGTCGGCACCGGCTTTTTTGGGTGATATTTTGGCTTTGGCTCCGACGCAGTTTTTCTGGTTTTTTGTACTCACCATCAGCGGCATCATGGGCGGCGCCTGGGTCAGTGGCCGCATGGCGGGCAGAGTGGCGCCCAAGCAGCAAATCAAGTACGGGTTGTTAATCATGCTGCTGATCGCCAGCCTGAATCTGGTGGCCAACTGGCTTTTCAAGGCGCATGTGGCGTGGTCGCTGTTCCCGATTGCTATCTTCGCGTTTGGCTGGGCCATGATGGTGCCGGTGATCACCTTGCTGGTACTCGATCTGCATCCGGAGCGCCGTGGCATGGCCTCAAGCTTGCAGGCCTTTATTGCCTCGTCGGCCAATGGACTGGTGGCTGGTGTGATTGCGCCGCTGGTGATGCATTCAGCCGTGTCACTGGCAGCGGCTTCGCTGAGCATGATGTGCGTGGGTCTGTTTGCCTGGCTTTATCTGCACCGCCACTGGCCCGACATTGGCAGAACAGTGGATCATCCGGCGCATTGACCGCCACCGGCAGCGCCATCTCAGGGCGAACCCACTGGCGCGACGCGCTGGAATTGCTGGTCTGAGTCCTTGAAAAAATCTACCAGGAAATCGACCATCGCCCGCACCTTGGGTGCCAGATTGCGTCCGCTCGGGTAGGAGGCGAACAAGGGCACGGGCTCCACATGGTGCCAATCGGTCAGAATCGGCACCAGGTCCCGGTTGCGAATGGCCTCGCTGACGATGACGTTGGTCAGGCGCGTGATTCCGACCCCCGCCACTGCCAGTTGCAGCACGGTTTCGGCATTGTTGGCTACGACATTGCCGCCGATGTGCACCACCCGGATGCCATCGTCAGTGTCAAAAGGCCAGCGCCGCAGCGCGGGCAGACTCGAAATCCACAGACAGTTGTGCTGCTGCAAATCGTCCGGTGTGCGCGGCGTGCCATGCAGCGCCAAATAGCTCGGGGCGGCGCAGATCACCCTCTCCAGCGTGCAAATGCGCCGCGCCACCATGGATGAGTCGTCGAGCGGTCCGGTTCGGATCGTCAGGTCGATGCCTTCCTCCATGGCTGCAGGCGGCTGATCGCTGATGGTGATGTCCAGCTGCACGTCTGGGTAAAGCTTCTGGAAATGGGGGATGGCGCGCGCCAGCTGATGCAGGCCAAAGGCCGATCCGCAGTGCAGGCGCAACAAACCACGCGGGCTCAATCCGGCCTGGGTGACCTCGGCCTCGGCTTCATCCATGGCCACCAGAATCGGGCGGGCACGAGCGTAGAAAGCTTCGCCTTCGCTGGTCAGTTGCAGGCGGCGGGTGGTGCGTTGCAGCAGTCGCGCGCCCAATCGGTCTTCAAGCCGCGTCACCAATTTGGACAAGGCCGATGGCGTCAGACCGATCTCGCGCGCTGCGGCGGTAAACCCACCGGTTTCCACGGCGCGGACAAAAGCGGTCATCTCGGCGGCACGATCCATGGCGTGATTATGGATGAATATTCATCAATGTTTGTCCATGAACGCTAATTGTCATTGCGGCGAGATGTAATTACAGTTGAGTCCATGAGATGTTGCGTCGCAACATGAAAAGGAAAAAATCATGGCTTCCATTCAAAGGTCTGAAATTGAGCAATACGCCGGTGAACTCCGGGTCCAGGAAATTCAGCGCGTTGAGCGCACGATTGCTGCCGCTTTGGGCGCCAGCCTGGTCGCCGTCAGCGAGTTGCTGCGGCCCCTGTTCAGCTGGAATCCGCAACGAGCGAAGTCCACTGACAAAGTTTGATCAGGGTCACTGGCTCGCTTCAGGGCGTTTTGGCGCGCCTTGCAAAACCAGGTCAATCCGGCGCTGAATCCGGGTTGCCGACTGAGCGTCCTGTGCATCACCCGCGCGTTTGAGTTGCACACCCAGCCAGGCCAGCAGCGGGCGACGCCAGCCCTGGCTCGATGCAGTATCGGTCGCACGCGCGATGTCGGCGCTGGTCAGGCGGCTGCTTTGCAGCAGTGCACCGGCAGCGATCAGGCGTGATAACGGGTCTTCGATCGCTTCCAGCGCACTGGGTTGCGGGTCGGACGGCTGCTTGGCCGCCGCCGCCAAAACGATGGCACGGTACGGTACCGGTAGCCGCGCCACATCCAGGCCGCGCCACTGGCCGGTCAAGAATGCCGCATAAGCCTGCTCATCAGGGCTCGCCTCTGCGGCCAGCGTTTGATAACCGGCGCATTGATCCAGCTCCAGACTGGCCAGGCGCACCGCACAGCGCGTCAGTTCGGCGCGCGCCAGCAGGTCGGCGCGGCCCGTGCTGGCGATCTCGGACTTGGCGCGGGCAAACTCAAAATCGGCCAGCCGCGTGTTGCCACTCAGGTAGGCCGAGGAAAAACCCTTGAGCGCGGCAAATGCATTGGTTTGCCAGTCGGGCGGCACCGGTTTGCTGGCGCAGGCGCTCAGCAGGGCACTTGCCAGCACGGTACTCAGCAGGGTGATCCAGTGACTGGCGCTGGTCCGGTGTTGGCTTGGATGTGTTCGTTTGGTTGAAGTCATTTTTTTATCTGATTGATTTGGATTCATAACTCTCAATCCTTTTACTTCCGATGATTCCATTGGCCGTGGCCTTGACCTGGTTTTTATTTTTAACGTCTTTTTCCCCCACTCACTCCCCCCGCCCTCTCCCGCCCCGCCGGGCGGAAGAGGGAGCCAACCGCCACATTTGGCCGCGTCCTTTGCGGTGGGAAATAAACGCTCGACTGCGCGCTGGCCTCAAAGTGACGGTAACCCATGAACAAACCGATCCAATCATTTGAGCGATCGATGTCAAACCTGAACTGACAGCCAGTGCAGCATCTGCATCGGTGACTGGCCTGTCAATGCCATGCCGCCACTTTGAGGCCAGCGTGCGTTCGATTTCCTTCTTTCCCACCCTAAAAGCGTTGGCCAAATGTGGCTGTTAGCCCCCCTTTCCGCCCCGGCGGGGGTGGAGAGGGGTTGGGGAGAGGGGGGGATACATGCGTCAGCAAAAAACAAACAAAACGGAAAACCCCAAAAATAAGCAAAAAACATCAGGGCAATTTAATCTCCGTATCCCGTGCAAACGGCCATTTGCGGTTCACCTCGTCCACCAATTGGCTCACCTTGCGCAGGCTGATCTCGACCTCGGCGCGCAGCGCACCCAGGTCGGCGCTGGCAATGCGCGCATTGGCGCCCACGGCCTGGGCCTCGGCCAGCACCGCATCGACTTTTTTCAGGCTGGCGCGGGCGTCGGTCAAGACGCCGGTGAGCTCGCGGATCGCCGCTTGTGTGCCGTCGACGGCGGCCTGGGTGCTGTCCATCACGCCCTTGGCGCCAAAAATGCGTTGATCGGTTTTGGTCAGCAGCGCGTTGGTCTGGTCCAGCGTGGCGATGATTTTTTTGGCGTTGTCTTCGCTGCCCATAACCCCGGTGAGCAGTCCATAGCGGCCGGTCAAGCGCTCGCTGACTGTTTTTAGGTTACTTAGGCTGGTGTTGATATTGGACTCCGGCCCGGTCATGTTCTCCAGGTTTTCCAGCAGCGTGCGCGCCCCGGCCACGATGCGGGGGATTTCGGCGTTGGTGTCGCCGCGCAGTACGGTGCGCTCCGCGTTGGCCGGCAAGGGCGGGTCGCTCAGAATGCCACTGAAGGCGCGCAGGTGGGTTTCGCCCACCATGCTGCGTTCCATGGTGAAGATGCTCGATGTACGCAGCCAGGGCGCATCCTTGAGCGGCACGTCAATCACCATGCGCGCCTTGCCGTCCAAGGCCAGCTCGATGCGCCGCACGCGGCCGATGGGAAAGCCCGAGAAGGTGAGATCCATGCCGACGAGGACACCTTCGGAGTCGTCGGCCACCAGCACCAGCTGCTGGGTTTTCTCGAACACGCCGCGCGCGACCATCACGTACAGCAAAAAACCGCAGATCAGGGTTGTGATCAGGACCAGCAGCATGATGGCCTTGAACTCGACGTGGGCGATGGTCGCAGGGGACTGCGAGGTGGCGGGTGGTGAGGGCGGCGGTTGGGATTGCATACGATGTGAGCTTAGATGTACTTGACCACCAGGGAGGCGGCCTCGATCAGGAGGAGGACCAAAAACAGGCGCGCGGCACCGGGCTGCACGCCGTTGGCACTTGCGTTGTCGCGCGCTGCTTCCAGACTGGCGGCCATCGGCACCACCGCCACGGCCAGACTGAAGAAAACAGTTTTGAGGGCAAAGCCCAGCGTGACGGACAGATCGAACACATGGCCGACGGTGCGCGTGTAGCCCGGCAGCCCCCAGGGCGACAAGCCATAGACGATGAGATAGGCCAGCACCAGCACAATCACGCTGTTGATCATGGCCAGCGTCAGGACCGAGAAGGCGCTCGCCAGCACGCGCGGCACCACGTCAGCGCGCAGGCGGGTGAGGCTCAGGGGCGCACTCGGGTCAACCGGGCTCGGTCGGGCGTTGGTTTGCGCGCCCGCGTTGAACGTCATCCCGGCGCGCAGCGCCACAAAAAGGGCTGCCGACAGCGGAATGAGCTCCAGCACCAGCACCCGCACCACCATCTGCAGGGCGTATTGCGACAAGCCGTAGTTCAGCGCCGTGACCACGACGATGCGGATCAGCACCAGGCTGAACAGGGCGGCCATGGCCGTGAACCAGGGCAGCACCTGCCAGGTGCTGGCGTAGATGTGGCGCGACGTGTTGGCGCGGTTGGCGCGGTTGTAGGTCGAAGGCGACAGTGCCAGCACCAGCACGATGGCACCCAGGTGAATCATGTGCCACCAACTGGCCGCTCCGCGCAGCAAGGCCCGGCCCCAGGCGGCGCTGTCAAGGTGGGCGTAAGAGCGGGTCGGCATGGCCGGATGATAACGATCTGAGGGTGCGCGCCAATCGACAAGACGCAAGTCAGGCAATTCACTATACTGTTCATTTGTACAGTTAATTGCCGTCGATTTTCAGTGGTTGGTCATGCTGCCGAGTTCCTTGTCTGTTGCTTCCCTTGATTTTGGCGCCGCCGTCTGGCGCGCCGATGCGCTAGCCTGCGCCGCCGGAGCCACGGTTGCCAGCGGCCACGGCGCGCTGGACGCCGAGTTGCCCGGTGGTGGCTGGCCCCTGGGGGCGATCAGCGAAATCTTGCAGCCGCCCGGTGTTTGGCAGGAGTGGCGCCTGTTGCTGCCGGCGTTGACGCGAACCCCCGGCCCGGTGGTGCTGGTGGGCCCGCCGCATGCGCCGTTTGGACCGGGGCTGGGTGCGCGGGGCCTGGATGCCCGGCGCTTGTTGTGGGTTGGTGCCGCTGCGCCTGCGGCGCGCCTGTGGGCCGCCGAGCAGGCACTGCGCTGTGCCGAGGTGGTGGCGGTGCTGGCCTGGTTGCCGCAGGTGCGCACTGAGCAACTGCGGCGTTTGCAACTCGCCGCCCAGACCCACAGCAAGCTCTTGTTTGTGATGCGACCGGCGGCGGCGCAAAGTGAGTCCTCGCCCGCCGTGCTGCGCCTGCTGCTGGCCCGTGCGCTGACCGCCGGTGTGGCGCCAGACGCCTTGCGGGTGCAGATTCTCAAGCGGCGCGGTGCGCCGCTGGCGCACACTTTGGTGCTGCCCGCCCGCCCTGCCGGTCTGGCGGTGTTGCTGGCTTTGCGGGGTGACAGCCAAGGGCCTGGCCAGCAGCTTGTGGCCATGGAGGAGGCTGGTCATGCACTGGATTGCCTTGCGGCCGGGGCCTGAGGCCGCCCGCACCAGCTCAACCGGCAGCGTGGCCGATGAGGGGGCCGATGCGCTGCTCGCCTTGGGCGAATGGGCGCTGCAGTACACGCCCAAGGTCGCGCGGCTGGATGATGCGCTGCTGCTGGAGGTGTCGGCCAGCGAGCGCCTGTGGGGTGGCTGGCGCGCGCTCCTGCGCCAAATTTATACATCAAATAAGCCAGTAGCCCCCGTCCACTATGCGCGAGGCGCTACTTCTTTAATAGCATATGCGCGGCTCCAGGACAAGGCCTTGGCGCGCACGAGTCCTGACGATCTGCCGCTGCACACGCTGGCGGCGGCGCGGCCCCATCTGGCCACGCTGCACCGGCTCGGCTGCAACCATTGGGGCCAGTTGCGCGCCCTGCCCCGGGGCGGTGTGGCACGGCGCTTTGGCGCACCGCTGCTGGCGGCGCTGGACCGGGCCTACGGCCTGCAGCCAGAGCTCTACCCGTGGCTGGTGCTGCCCGATGTGTTCGATGCCACGCTGGCGCTGGACGCCCAGGTCGAAACCGCCCCGGCGCTGCTGTTTGGCGCGCGCCGCTTGCTGGCCGCATTGCAGTTGTGGCTGCAATCGCGGCATCGGGGCGTGCTGGCGCTGGAGTTGTGCTGGACCATGGACGCCCGGCGCAACACCGCGACCCAGGGTCAACTGCTGCTGCGCAGTGCCGAGCCGAGCGCGGACATGGCTCATCTGTTGCGCCTGGCGGGCGAGCAACTGGCCCGCGTGACCTTGCCCGCGCCGGTGCACGCCCTGCGTTTGCGCACGCTGGAGACGCAAAAACTGGCGGGTGAAACGGCCAGTTTGCTGCCCGACGCGCGCCGGTCAGGCGACAGTCTGCAGCAGTTGCTGGAGCGTCTGAGCGCCCGCCTGGGCGCGCAACAGGTGCTGCAGATGCAGCCGTGTGACGAGCACCGACCCGAAAAAATGCAAGTCTGGCAGCCCGCTGTCAATGCTTCACAATTGATAGCTACTTGCGAAGGAAGGACGGGGGCTAGAGCCCTAAAAGATATAAATAGCTCGGCGCTGTATCCGACCTGGCTGCTGGCCACGCCGCGCCAGCTCGCGGTGCACCAGAAGCATCCCCACGACCTGGGCCCGTTGACGCTGGTGGCCGGTCCGCAGCGGCTTGAGGCTGGCTGGTGGGTGGCAGATGACTGCGCCTTGCGCGACTATTTTCTGGCCCGCAGCGAGCGCCTGGGTTTGCTCTGGATTTACCGCGAGCGCCTGAGCGGGCAGGGCGCAGCCGCCAACGCCGACGCCGACGCGCAATGGTATTTGCATGGCTTGTTCGCTTGAAACGGTCGTGCCCGCGACTGAGCCGGCCCCCGTGCCGGCCTATTGCGAGCTGCATTGCCTGTCCAACTTCAGCTTTGGGCGCGGCGCCTCGCACCCGCAAGAGCTGGTCGCGCGTGCGGCCGCCCTGGGTTACGCGGCGCTGGCCCTCACCGACGAGTGCTCGGTGGCGGGCGTGGTGCGCGCGCATACCGAGGCGAAAAAACTGGGTTTGAAGTTGCTGCCCGGGGCCGAGTTTGCCGTGACACAGGCTGATGGGACCGATGGCGCCGCGCTTGAGGCCGGTTTTCGACTGGTAGCCCTGCCGCATGACCTGCAGGCCTGGGGTGACTTGTGCGAGTTCATCACCCAGGCGCGCCGGGCCGCGCCCAAAGGTCAGTACCGGCTGGTCTGGCAGGACGCCCCCTGGGCGCTGCTGGGTGGTTGCGAGATCTTGCTGGCGTTGCCGTCTGCTCTTCATTTCGAAGCTGCTTGCGCAATAGTCATAAGGGCTAGAGCCCTGTTTGGCACAAATTTGTGGCTGCTGGTCGAGTTACTGCTGGCGCCTGATGGCGCGCTGCAATGGCAGCGGCTGCAACAAACTGGCCCGTCTCACCGGCGTGCCGCTGGTGGCTGCCGGCAACGTGCACATGCATGTGCGCTCACGCAAGCCGCTGCAGGATGTGCTCAGCGCCGTGCGACTGGGCCAGCCGGTGTTTGACTGCGGCCGCTCGCTGCAGCCCAACGCCGAAGCCCACCTGCGCTCGCGCCAGCGTCTGGCCGCCATTTATTCGCCCGACGTGCTTGCCAACACGCTCACCGTGGCGGCACGCTGCACCTTCAGTCTCGACGAGTTGCGTTACCAGTACCCGCTGGAGACGGTGCTGCCGGGCTTGTCAGCGGCGCAAACCCTGCGCCGCTACACCGCCGAGGGCGCGCTACAGCGTTACCCGCAGGGCACCCCGGCTTCTGTGCAGCAGCAGCTTGACCACGAGCTGGCGCTGATTACGGAACTCAACTTTGAGATGTATTTTTTGACCGTGCACGACATCGTTCGCTTTGCGCGCAGCCGCCACATCCTGTGCCAGGGCCGCGGCTCGGCCGCCAACTCGGCGGTTTGCTACTGCCTGGGCGTGACCGAGGTGGATCCTTCGCGCATGAACATGCTGTTCGAGCGTTTCATCTCTAGAGAGCGCAACGAGCCCCCTGATATCGACGTCGATTTTGAGCACCAGCGGCGCGAAGAGGTGATCCAGTACATCTACGCCAAGTATGGGCGTGAGCGCGCCGCGCTGACCGCCGTGGTCATCAGTTACCGTCCGCGCAGTGCCTTGCGCGATGTGGGGCGCGCGCTGGCTGTTCCCGAGGCGCTGATCAGCGCGTTGGCCAAAGAGCAACCCGGCATGTACAGCCGCACGGTGCTCGTTGAGCGGCTGCAGTCAGCGCTGGCGCTGCTGGAGGCAGACCTGGCGCCGCCAGCTGAACGCCTGCAGCTTTGGCTCGATCTGAGCACCCAGTTGCAGCGTTTCCCGCGCCACCTGAGCCAGCATCCGGGCGGCTTTGTGCTGACCCGCGGCAAACTCACGCGCCTGGTGCCGGTGGAGAACGCCGCCATGCCGGAGCGCTCCATCATCCAGTGGGACAAGGATGATCTGGACGCCATGGGGCTGCTCAAGGTGGATGTGCTGGCGCTGGGCATGCTCAGCGCCATCCGCCGCTGCCTGGACCTCATCAGCGTGCAGCGCGGCACGCTGTTTTCAATGCAGGACATCCCCCCGGAAGACCCGGCCACCTACGCCATGATTTGCCAGGCCGACACCGTGGGCGTGTTCCAGATCGAGAGCCGCGCGCAGATGAGCATGTTGCCGCGCTTGAAACCGCGTTGCTTTTACGATCTGGTGGTGGAGGTCGCGATCGTGCGCCCGGGGCCGATTCAGGGCGGCATGGTGCACCCGTACCTGCAAGCGCGGGCACATCCCGAGCAGGTGCACTACGCCAGCCCGGCTTTGAGAAAAGTCCTGAAACGCACGCTGGGCGTGCCTATTTTTCAGGAGCAGGTGATGCAGATCGCCATGGCGGCGGCCGACTTTTCAGCCGGGGAGGCCGACAGCCTGCGCCGCTCCATGGCGGCCTGGAAGCGCCAGGGAGGCGTGCACAAGTTTTACGACCGACTGGTCGGCGGCATGCTCAAAAACGGCTACAGCCTTGAGTTTGCCGAGCAAATCTTCAGCCAGATCGAAGGTTTTGGCGAATACGGCTTTCCCGAGAGCCACGCCGCCAGCTTTGCCCTGCTGGTGTATGTGAGCAGCTGGCTCAAACGCCATGAGCCCGCCTGTTTTCTGGCCGCCCTGCTCAACAGCCAGCCGCTGGGCTTTTACAGCCCGTCGCAACTGGTGCAGGACGCGCAGCGCCATGGCGTCGAGGTGCGCCCGGTCGATGTGACCCGCAGTGACTGGGATTGCACGCTGGAGCCAGCAATTGAGCCAGCCGTTCGCCTCGGTCTGCGCCAGGTCAGCGGCTTGTCTGAATCGGCCGCCCAGCGCATCGTGGCAGCGCGTGTTGAGGCTCCGTTCACCAGCACCGAAGACCTGGCCCTGCGCTGCGCACTCGATGCGGGCGACCTCAAGGCGCTGGCCAGTGCCGACGCGTTGATCAGCCTGTCGGGCCACCGGCGCCAGCAGGTGTGGGATGCGGCGGCGCTGCAGCCCGCGCCCGGCTTGCTGCGGGCGGTGCCGGTAGCAGAAGACAGCTTGCAACTCCCTGCTGCCAGCGAGGGCGAAGAAGTGATCTTCGACTACGCCGCACTGGGGCTGACTTTAAGGTCGCACCCCTTGTTGCTGTTGCGCGAGCAGCTATCAAAAATGAGGCTGATGACAGCGGCACAACTGCGCGACCTGCCCAACGGTCGGTTGGCACGCGCCTGCGGAATCGTCACGATGCGCCAGCAACCGCAAACCGCCAAAGGTGTGGTTTTCGTCACGTTGGAGGACGAAACCGGTCATGTCAATGTGATTGTGTGGAAGGCGTTGAAAGAGCGGCAACGCCCGGCGCTGCTGCGCTCCCGCCTGCTGGCGGTCTATGGCACCTGGCAGCGTGATGTCGAGAGTGGCGGCGACGTGTGCCATCTGATTGCCGGGCACCTGCAGGACCTGACGCCGCTGCTGGGCGGCTTGACGACGCAGAGCCGGGAGTTTTGTTGAACGCATCGCTACCGCAAGTCGCCTGCTTGCAATGAAGCGACCAGATTATTTTGTCTGTGTTGACAAAGAAAACGTGCGCAGCATTGCCGACTGTTTGGGCTTTGCAGCAAGTACGCTGAGTTTTAAAAACTATTGGGAGCGGGTTATCGACCCGATAATGACTGCCAAATGGTGACAGGTGAGTCGACCCCAAGGGATCGATGGGCGCGTCTGGGATGGGCGGACTGCAATGTTGGACGTTCTTTTCTACGCCTACAAGTAACTCACGGCCAACTTCAGCAGGGTCTCTCGAAGGTGCTGATATCGTTTGCCTGCACGCAAGCATGTACAAAAAAACAGTACTTAAATAGCCACGCACCTAAAATGTCATTTTGATTCATTCCGCCAAAACTTAACCTATGGGTTAACATCTTGAAAATCTGTCGATACAAAGAGCAAAGTTTCACGTAGGTGCCGTGGTCCAAGAAAAGGGCGACGGCTCGCTTGCCTGCTCACTGATCGAAGACGTCACTGATATCGAGGCCATTTATGAAGCATCCCGAAACCGAATCTTGGTGTATTTCGAACACGTGGCTGCCGGTGGCCCACAAGCACTGAGCACAAAGCAGTGTCATCAGGTTGATGCGAACAACAAGATTTATGAGTTCATTGCAGGCAAGTTGCGTGTGCTGTTTTTTCAAGGTGCAACGGGCCGCATGGTCGTCTGCTCGCACATGTTCCTGAAGAAAACGCAGAAGACACCACCGCAAGAAGTGAACAAAGCCATCAGGGCGAAAAAAGAATACGAGCAGGCTGAGAAGGCTGGCCTCGTTGAATGGAGAGAAGAAATATGAGCAAGAAAAGTTTTGCCGCGTTGTACGCCAAACTGGAGCCCACGCCCGCCTACCAGGCGGAAAAGTTGACCGTGGCTTTTTTGGCCGAGCTCAACGCCTTCATGCAGGCACATGATGTGTCGAATGCCGAGCTGGCCCGGCGCGCGGGCGTGTCGCCCGCTTACATCACCAAGCTGTTTCGTGGATCATCGAACCTGAGCATCGAAACACTGACTAAGTTCGCTAATGCGGTTGGATGCAAGGTGCATCTGCATTTGGCAAATAACGGTGCTGATGTCCGCTGGTTTGACGTTTTCCAGCAGCAGCGCGCCTTCCAGCGCGAGATTGACCCGGGTGCCGCCCAGTTCACTCGCGTCATGAGCCAACTCAAACCGATCAAACAGGAGGCATTCAATGATGAGAAGTTCGCCTTTGCGGCTTAAAGAGCTTTTTTTCCCGCAGGTCTCTGTCAAGGCATTGGTGCCAAATGCGCCCGAGAATGCGCCGCGCGAGTTGGACCTGGACGACCTTGACATCAGCTTTGGATTCGACTTTGATGCCGATGGCAAGATCGCCAATGCGGGCGTGGGGATTATTAGCAAAAGCATATCGGCAGAAACGGCAGAGCAGACTAGTCTGTATCAGGTACAGATTGAGGTCTACGCAAAATTTGAGGTTGTGGGCCCCGAGCACCAAGACGCTTTGGCGGTGTACCTGCGTAAATTTGCAGCGGCATCAGCGTTGATTGGCGCCGCCCGCGAACAAATCGCGCTGATGACAGCTCGCGGCCCATGGGGTGTCGTGATGCTTCCCATGATTAGCATGGACCTCGTTGTGGGTCCACCACCGAAAAAGGCGGCGCTGGACGCTGTGCCGCTCAAGAAGCTTACCAAGCCAAAGAAGACACCGCCAGCCCCGTAAATCACTATTTTATTGATAGCTGCCTGCGCATATTCTACGGGGGCTGGAGGCCTATTTTATGCGAGGAATTCAATTCCTGCGCAGCGCCCGAAGCCGCTGCCACACCACGGCTTTGGGTTCCACCATGGCCATGGCTTGCATGCAGCGCTCCAGCCAGCCCTGGCGGGTTTGCAGCCGCAGGAGTGCCTTGTCAAGGTCCTGACGAATGGCCTGGCCATAGGCACCGTGCGCTTTCAGCAGGGCTTGGCGCAGCAGTGCCAGTGACGGCTTCATCATGGCCAGATCAATCACGTCGCGGTTGAACACGCCGTCATCGCACCACCGGTCTGAATTGGCCAGCAGTTTGCTGGTGGCCATGTCCAGGGGGCTCAAAGTTGCCACACCGCAGACTTCATCTTTCACCGTCGGTGCGTCCAGTTGGATGCGGCCCTCCAGAACAATCTCGAACTTGATGGGCTGGTCGGCTACAAGCAGCGTGGTGCGAATGCCATATTGATCAGCCCGCACCTCTTTGACTTGCTCCAGGGGTGTCGCCTGGGCATGAACAATGCCTGCAAAGCCACCTGGGTTGGTTAGCAACTGGCGCAGGTTGCGGTAGCTGGCAAGGTCCGACACCAGAAAGTCAATGTCAACCGACTCACGGTATTCGCCATACCGTAGCGCGATGGCCGTTCCCCCGCCAAACAGGCAGTGGTTTTCACGCAGCAGCGGGGCATTGAGCGCGCGCAGTACCTGTGCAATGCGCTGGTGGTGCGGTCGTTCAAACATGGCGGGCACTCATGTCAGAGCCAGACGCAAGGCATCGACCAGTTGTTGCTCATGCGGCTGCAGCGCTGCCACGTCGATATGGCGCCAGTTGCGCTCATAGATGCTGAGCGCCTCTGTTGGCGTTAGTTCATCCACACCATGCACTTGCCAGGCCAGTTGTTTGAGTTGCGGGTAGTCACCCAGGCGCACGCGCGCGGGGATCCAGCCCGTGTGATCGGCGGTAGGCGCAACGGCAGCTTGATCGGCGGGCAGGTTCACGCTGAAGTCCAACCCAAGCGCTGCCATGACGTTCAGATAGGCCGCCATGGTGACCGCGGGGGTACCTTTTTCAATGCGATGCAATGTCACGCGCGACAGGCCAGCCGCCTCTGCCGATACCGTGGCGCTTAGCCCCAGCGCCTTGCGGCGTGCACGAATCTGTTGCCCGAGAGCGTCCAATCGGGCGGCAGTGGCATTTGAAATGGCGAGTGGTGGTGCTGGCATAGTGTTTCTCATTTTATCCATTCAGACGAAACTGTAAATAATAAGAAACTAATTTTGGCTATTAGCCATTTTTTCTACCTCGTGTCTGGGTAAAAGCCCCCCGAAGCGATCCATTGACGTAAGCGCTTCCATCCACAGCAAAGGCTGACACCAACTCAATTTGTAGCTACATTGACGCTACGTACTGCAAAAAAATCCAAACACTAAATTTAAATACTGAATCAAACGCAAACGCAAACGCAAACGCAAAGAATTAGACGCAAACGCATCAACTACTTAATCACTCAATCACAAACACTATGCAAGCAGCAACGTATGGGAAGTCAGCTGAAATCCGTTCACGGATTGAGCCTGACTTGAAGAAACAATCTGCCGAAGTGCTCGCCGATTTGGGTCTTGACCTGAGCGGTGCCATCCGGTTGTTTCTGCGACAAGTGGTGGAAGTTCGCGGTTTGCCTTTTGAAATTCGCAAGCCCACGCCAGAAACCGTTGCAGCAATGATCGAGGCCCTCGAGATGGCGGCGGCACGTTACGGCTCTGCGAAAGAACTTTTTGATGCTCTCGATAAAAAAACCGGCAAAGGCAAAGCGCGCGCCTCTGCCAAAAAAGTCTGATCACACACGTCAATTTGGAAAGGATTGGGAGAAACTGACCCACTCAGGCAAGCAGGGCATGCAGCGGCTCAAGGAAGCCATGATGCTGTTGATTGCAAATGAAGGGCCATTGCCAGCCGAATGGCTGGACCATGAGTTGGAAGGTGAATGGGCTGATCACTGTGGGCGACATCACCGATGCCGAACTTGACGCTAGGCCGGAGCTGGTGAGAAGCATGTCGGTGCAGCCGCCGCGCGGCAGCGGCAAAGTCCGCATGATTCGGATCGGCACCGAAGAGATGATTGGCTTCCAGCCCTGCGGCGGCACGCATGTGGCCAACACCGCAGAGATCGACCCGGTCGTCGTCACCAAGATCGAAAAGAAATCAGCCAGCACCCGGCGTGTGGTGCTGGGTTTTACCCCATGAGCCGCGGCCGGGTCAAAAACATCACCTGAAACTCCTTCTTTGCCTGGGGTGGGGTGTGGTGTCGGGCCTTGCCAGCGCCGCTGCCCAGCGCCCGGCTTGCTGCGGGCGGTGCCGGTGGCAGAAGACAGCTTGCAACTCCCCACTGCCAGCGAGGGCGAAGAAGTGATCTTCGACTACGCCGCACTGGGGCTCACTTTAAGGTCGCACCCCTTGTTGCTGTTGCGCGAGCAGCTATCAAAAATGAAGCTGATGACAGCGGCGCAACTGTGCGACCTGCCCAACGGTCGGTTGGCACGCGCCTGCGGAATCGTCACGATGCGCCAGCAACCGTACACCGCCAAAGGCGTGGTGTTTGTCACCCTCGAAGACGAAACCGGTCATGTCAATGTGATTGTGTGGAAGGCGTTGAAAGAGCGGCAACGCCCGGCGCTGCTGCGCTCCCGCCTGCTGGCGGTCTATGGCACCTGGCAGCGTGATGTCGAGAGTGGCGGTGACGTCTGCCATCTGATTGCCGGGCACCTGCAAGACCTGACGCCGCTGCTGGGCGGCTTGACGACGCAGAGCCGGGAGTTTTGTTGAGGATTGAGCAGAAAGACGCTCAAAAAAGAGCGGCCAGCGTTCCATGGAACGCTGGCCGACACCATTTTCAGATCAAAACCAGGCGCTTCAGGCCTTGGGGTCAGTCATTGCTGTGGTTCTTGATGTCCACCTTGGAGGCGATGAACACGCCGTTGCTGCCTTGGGTGCCCTTGATTTCCACATAGACCCCGTTGGCCAAGCTGGCCGCGTTCGCGTGCTCGAAACGGGCCGCAGAGGCATCGACCGTCAAGCCGTTGAGCTTGAAACTGGCCACAGACGTAAAGCCTGACACTTGGCCGAATTGTTCATAGGTCACATCGCCGACCGTGCTGTGGCTGCTATCGCTACTGGTGCTGCTGCTGCTGTCGGTGCCGTGGCTGCTACCGCTACTGGTGTTGTTGTCGGTGCTGTGGCTGCTATCAGTGCTGGTGCTGCTATCGGTGCCGTGGCTGCTGCCGCTACTGGTGCTGCTGCCGGTGCTGCTGCCGGTGCTGCTGCCGGTGCTATTGGTCTTGAGCTCGACTTTGGTCGCCTGCAGCAGGTTGCCCGACAAGTTTCCCTTGATCTCGACATAACTGCCGACCGCCACTTGGGCCAAGGTGGCGCCATGCCCGAACGTCGCAGTGCTCAAGTCAACACTGACACCATTGACTACAACGGTGGTGCCATTGATGCTGCTGACAGCGCCATACAGCTCGTTGCTGCCGCCAATCTGGCTTGCACGGTAACCGTCCTGTTCAAGCTGCGTGGCTTGCAACACGCTGCCGTCCCAGTTGCCCTTGACCTCAAGCAACTGACCAGCCGTGATGGTGCCGGCGCTGCCCTTGATCGCTGCCTGTGACACATTCACGGGCGTACCCGAGACCTTCAACACACCATTGATGGGCGCCGCATCAGCGATACCCTTGATCTTCAGCGATGCGCCTGCCGTGACCGTGGCGCCATACACCGAGCTCGCCTCCGCGACCTGTACCGTGCTGGCCGTCAGCACATTGTTGACGGCGTCAAAATTGCTGGCGGCTGCCTTGATCTTCACCCGCTTGCCATCGCCCAGCACCCCGGTGGCCACAGCCGTGCTGTAGTTCACCGTCAGGCTGCCTACCTTGAAGCTGGTGGCGCTCAGGTTGCCCACCACGCCGTTCAGGCTCAGTGTGGTGAATGCTGTTGTCTTGAGCTGGATGAGCGTGGCCAGCAGGCTGCCGTCGGCCTGCAAGGCGCCGTACACCTCCACCGATTGCCCGGTCGTCAGTCCGGCCAGTCCGGCCACACCCTGGTAAGCGGTGGCCGTGTTGGTGTTCACCGTTTGCCCCAGCAACGTGAGCGTGTTGGCCGATGCATTCACCGTTGTGATCGCGCCCCGGATGCCATGCACCAAGGCCAATTGGCTGGCCGTGCCCAACTGGGTGCTGTCGTCAGCAGTACCACTCACGCGCACCGTCATGCCCAGTTTGAGTTGATCCAGATTAATGTCCTGGCCGTCATCATCCTGCAAAGTGGCACCCACCGATGAGAACCGCATGCCGTTCACAATGACCGAACCAAAACCTGTAATCGGTCCGGCATACATGGCCGCTGCGGGCGCGGTGGTGCTGACGGCCGGGGTGGTGTCACCGCCGCCGCCGCCGCAAGCTGTCAGCATCATGGCACTGGACAGGGTCAATAGGGTCCAGCGAAAACTTGGTTTGATTTGGTTCATTGCATTTCTCCTTGAAGTTGGATCGGGATAAGTTTTGGCACACCGTGCACCGGAAACTGACGCAACTGTATTTAGCAAATGTTATGGGAGGCTTAAGAGTCGTTGTGCAAGCCTTTCGAACTGCAGCCGCCGTTTGGCTGCATCAAAGCGGGATAATGTTTGACGCCGTCACCGGCCAACCCAAGCTTGCCGCCATGCGCCCGATTTTCAGACCCGCACTCGTGAATGATCCGTTCGGCGACCCCGGACTCTACGTCGATTTCAAGTTCGAGAAACGGGCCTTGTTGTTCGATCTCGGCGATCTCACGGCGCTGCCACCGAAAAAGCTACTGCGCATTTCGGATGTGTTCGTCTCTCACACCCACATGGACCACTTTTTCGGTTTCGACCGCCTGCTTCGCCTCTGTCTCGGCCGTCACACGAGCTTATGCCTGTACGGCCCACCGGGTTTTACGGCCCAAGTCGAGCACAAGCTCGCCGGCTACACCTGGAACCTGGTCGAGAACTATCCCGGCGACTTTGTTCTCGATGCCTGGGAGCTTGATGCCGAATGGCAGGCCCGCGGCATCCGCCTGCGTTGCCACAATCGGTTTCGCGCCGAGCCGCTTGCGGCGCGGCGTTTGCCGGGCGGCGTGCTGCTCGATGAGCCGGCGTTCCGCGTTCGCGCCGCGTTTCTCGACCACGGTACAGCCTGCCTCGGCTTCGCGGTCGAGGAGAAGATCCACATTAACGTGTGGAAGAACCGGCTGGCCGAACTCGGGCTTGCGGTCGGGCCGTGGCTGAAGGAACTCAAGGATGCCGTGATCCGCAATGCACCCGACGCTACACCGGTGCGCGCCTGGCGGCGCGACGGCAACGGCGAGCACGCATGCGTTTTCCCCCTGGGCGTGCTCAAGGCCGAAGTATTGCGGCTGGTGCCGGGCGAGAAGATCTGCTACGTGACCGATGTCGCCTTTCACCAGGACAACGTACAACGCATCACGGCACTGGCGGCGGACGCGGCACAGCTTTTCATCGAATGCGTATTTCTCGACCAGGACGCCGATCATGCTGCCCGCAAGCATCATCTCACCGCGCGGCAGGCGGGCAGCATCGCGCGTGAGGCCGGCGCAAAACTTGTCATTCCATTCCATTTTTCGCCACGCTACGCAGACCGCGAGGCGGACTTGTGCAGGGAGATCGAGGCGGCGCGGGCCGGATCCACATAGGGGACGCAATCGGGCGCCGCCGCCGCGGCGGCCAGTTGCGCCAGCGACCTGACCAGAACACTGGCGCTCCCTGGTAGCAATCGGTTGAAGAATCGGAGTTCGTTGGGAGCCCATGAGCGGCAGCTTCCGATGTGGGCCAAGATCATTCTTGGGTCGAGACCTGCCAGTGACCTTTGATAGTGGAATGACTCAAATCAGTCTTTATGCATAGTTATACAAGACAGTCTCAAATAGTCGCTCACGGTGGACAGCAATTCGACGGCTGAGTATCGGCCCTTGATCCACAAAACAGCCAATGGGAGCTATTGTGAACATGTATGACAATTCGAACTCTCCCTGAGATTGACGGTGCGAGAAGCTTTGTCTGTGTGCCCACTAGAAAAATCTGCAAACCCCAATTGCTGCTGGGTCGGCGCATCAACGCCCCGGCGCGCGGTTGGTGGTTTACGCCGGGTGGGCGCATCCGCAAGAACGAAGCATTGGTCCAAGCCCTGCAGCGCGTGGCGCGGGAGGAGTTGGGCTTGGCACCAGACTTTTGCGGGCAGCTGCTGGGCAAAGCCCGCCTGATGGGCGCATGGGACCATTTCTACCCCCGACAGCGCCTTCAGCGCCAGCGTGTCAACCCACTACGTGAACCTGCCGCACTGGCTGCCACTGTCTTGGGCCGAGGTGGCTCTTCTCAAGCTGCCCATGGGTGAGCAACACAGTGCCTGGCAATGGCTGCCGCTGGCAGATGCCACCCAAAGCCCGCTCGTGCATCCTTATGTTCTGCCCTATGCGGCTTGGGTGCTATGCCGGCCCGGCGCTGGCGCAACAGCAGCTTGGCTGGCAGGCCCTTCGCTCGCTGGCAGAAATGTGCGCAGACGCCTGACGCTAGCAAAGCCAGAATCCGGATGGATATGAATAAGTGAAAAATGTGATTTTTGCGCATACAGCGCAAGCACAAGCAGCTATGTAGTTTGTAGCAACTGTGCTCGATTAAGCTTCGGCTAATTTGGCGGAATTTTTTGGAGATTTTTATCGTTCACTCGGGAGCGGCATAAGCGCTGCAA
>Ga0209913_1000706_pt1 | contig 25060 bp, 22 predicted proteins | sample PersoiDNA2013203_FD_185805 | JGI IMG/M metagenome (GOLD analysis project Ga0209913, IMG submission 185805) | Permafrost soil microbial communities from the Arctic, to analyse light accelerated degradation of dissolved organic matter (DOM) -... | ecosystem: Environmental > Terrestrial > Soil >... | reverse complement strand
GCGGCGCCGGGCTGGAACGGTAATCGGCGCGGCGCTTGAGCTGGAACTCACGCACGGCGGCATTATGCGCATCCAGGTCATCCGAGAAAATATGGCTGCCATCGCCCCGTGCAACGAAATACAGGCTGCTGCCCGGCACCGGGTTCAGCGCCGCATGAATCGCCTCGCGGCCGACCATCGCGATGGGTGTCGGCGGGAGCCCGGCAATCATGTAGGTGTTGTAGGGGTTGGCTTCCTTGAGATGGGCGCGCGTCAGCTTGCCGTTGTAGCGTTCGCCCAGGCCGTAGATCACCGTGGGATCGGTCTGCAGCAGCATGCCGATCTTCATGCGACGCACGAATACCCCGGCGATCTGCCCCCGTTCCTCCGGCACACCGGTCTCTTTCTCCACCAGGGAGGCCATGATCAGCGCTTGGTACGGGTCGGTGTACGGCGCGTCGGCGGCGCGTTTGCTCCACTCCTGGGCGAGCACGTCATCCAGGCGGTTATAGGCTTTCTTGAGGAACTCGACATCCGTCATGCCGCGCACAAAGCGATAGGTATCGGGAAAGAATCGCCCCTCGGGGAAAACCCCTGGGTGGCCGAGCTTGTCCATCACTTCGCTGTCACTCAGCCCGGCAAGGCTCTGCACGATCTTTTCATGCTTGGCCAGCGCCGAGCGTACTTGGCGGAAATTCCAGCCCTCCACCAGGGTCAGGCTGTATTGCACCACTTCGCCACGCTGCCACAAGCCGATCAAGCCTTGGGCGGTGAGGCCGGGGGTCAGGCGGTATTCGCCGCTGTGTAACGGCTGGCCTTCGAGGTTGAAGCGCCAGTACAGACGCAACCAGAAGGCGCCGTCGAGCACGCCGTCGGCTTCCAGGCGATTGAAGGTGCCGGTCGGCGTGGCACCGGCCGGTACCTCAAGCAGTTGCTCCTCGGTCAGGTGCAAGGGCTGCTTCAGGGCAGAGTTGAGCTTCCAGGCCGACACCCCCAACAGCAATGCCGCCGAGAACAGACCGATCAGCAGCAGTAACAACAGTTTTCGTATCAACTCAAATATCCAATAGCGCGCGAACAATGCCCTGCAGTTTACGGGTGAGCGGCCCAACCGGCCAGCTCATCGCAGCGCAGCCGCGCACCGGCCAAATGCCATAAACGCTGTTGCAGACAAAAACCTCGTCGGCCAACTGCAATTGCTCAAGGCGGATATCAGCCACGAGCACCGGGGTGCCGAGCGCCTGCGCCTGGGCCAGGACCTCGGCACGCATGACCCCGGCCACGCCGCAACGATTCAGATCGGCGGTCAGCAACACGCCGTTGCGCACCAGGAACAGGTTGCTGAACACGCCTTCGATGACGCGCCCGGACATATCCAGCATCAAACCTTCGGCATGCTCGGCATCTTGCCACTCGGCGCGCGCGATCACTTGTTCGAGGCGATTGAGATGTTTGAGACCGGCCAGCAGCGGCTGCTCGGACAAACGGGTGGCACACGGAAACAGGCGGATACCGTCGGTGCCATGGGCCTGGGGATAAGCAGCAGGCGGACTGCCCTGCAGGATACGGCGCACCGGGGCGCCGGGGTTGATGCCATAACCGCGCAGGCTATCGCCACGGGTGAGGATCAACTTGAGTACGCCGTCACCGAGGGCGGTGGCGTAAGCGAGCACTTCGCTGCGGACCAATGCGTGGTCCGCAACCAATGCCAACCGCCTGCAACCTTCAGCCAGGCGTTGCAGGTGGCGGTCGAGCAACACGGGTTGCCCGGCCTTGACAGCGATGGTTTCGAACAGGCCATCGCCATACGCCAGGCCGCGATCTTTCAGGGGCACGCTGTCCGCTGGCTGACCGTCGACCCAGCTATGCATTACTCAGCGAACCGGCGGAACACCAGGGAACCGTTGGTACCACCGAAACCGAACGAGTTGGACAACACCACGTCGATCGGCATTTTCTGTGCTTCGTGAGGCACGAAGTTCAGGTCGCAGCCTTCATCCGGCTCATCGAGGTTGATGGTCGGCGGAGCGACCTGATCCTTGATGGCCAGCACACTGAAGATCGCTTCGACCGCGCCCGCCGCACCCAACAGGTGGCCGGTCATGGACTTGGTGGAGCTGACCGCCAGCTTGTAGGCGTGCTCACCGAATACCGACTTGACCGCTTCGGCTTCCGCCAGGTCGCCGGTCGCCGTCGAAGTACCGTGGGCGTTGATGTACTGCACCCGGTCCGGGCTGATCTTCGCATCGCGCAGGGCGTTGGTAATGCAACGTGCGGCGCCGGCACCGTCGGACGGTGGCGAAGTCATGTGGTACGCGTCGCCACTCATGCCAAAACCGATCAGCTCGGCGTAGATCGTCGCGCCACGCGCCTTGGCGTGTTCCAGCTCTTCCAGCACCAGGGCACCGGCGCCGTCGGCCAGGACGAAACCGTCACGACCTTTGTCCCACGGACGGCTGGCGCGAGCGGGCTCGTCGTTGCGGGTCGACAGCGCACGCGACGCGCCGAAACCGCCCATGCCCAGGCCGCAGGCCGCCATTTCGGCGCCACCAGCGATCATCACGTCCGCTTCGTCATAGGCAATGTTGCGCGCGGCCATGCCGATGCAATGAGTACCTGTGGTGCAAGCGGTGGCAATCGCGTAGTTAGGTCCCTGTGCGCCCAGATGGATGGACAGGAAACCGGAAATCATATTGATGATCGAACCCGGCACGAAGAACGGTGAAATTCGACGGGGACCGGACTCGTGCAACGTGCGGCTGGTCTCTTCGATATTGGTCAAACCACCAATACCCGACCCCATGGCCACGCCGATGCGCTCACGGTTGGCGTCGGTGACTTCCAGGCCAGCGTCACGCACTGCCTGAAAACCGGCTGCCAGGCCGTATTGAATGAACAGGTCGAGTTTGCGGGACTCTTTGATCGAGAGGTATTCCTCGACATTGAACCCCTTTACCGAGCCGCCAAAACGGGTGGAATAGGCAGAAAGGTCCGTGTGTTCGATCAGACCGATACCACTGCGGCCAGCCAGAATGCCCTGCCAACTGCTCGACACATCCGTGCCCAGTGGCGACAACATACCCATACCGGTGACTACGACGCGTCTACGCGACACAGCACTCTCCTTTTTCTAATGACGACACTTTGCTTCAGAATCACTTTTCATCAGAGCTAAAGAAAAAACCGCACGCCTTTACAGCAGTGCGGTTTTCCCTGACAGCAAGCGACGACTACAAACTATTACGCCTGGTGGTTAGTAACGTAGTCGATTGCAGCTTGAACAGTAGTGATTTTTTCAGCTTCTTCGTCCGGGATTTCGGTCTCGAATTCCTCTTCCAGAGCCATCACCAGCTCAACGGTGTCAAGGGAGTCGGCACCCAGGTCTTCAACGAAGGAAGCAGTGTTGACCACTTCTTCTTCTTTAACGCCCAGTTGCTCGGCAACGATTTTCTTGACGCGCTCTTCGATGGTGCTCATACCTTGTTTTCACTCCTAATGGACAAATTCAGGCAGCTGGCCAGTGGGTAAGTGTATAGAAAGCCATTTCAGCTTTTCAACTGAAAGGTTCACCCAGTACCCGGTCGGCCACCCGCCTATAAATTAAGTTGCAGCTTTATAACGGATTTTAGACAGCTCGTATGACATTTTTTTGAAGCGATCCGTCACAATTTAACTCATGTACATCCCGCCGTTAACCGGGATTGTAGCCCCAGTCACGTATGCCGCACCGTCGGATGCCAGGAAAGTGACCACATTCGCGATCTCTTGAGCCTGGCCCAGACGGCCCAGCGGAATCTGCGTCAGCAAGGCTTCACGCTGTGCTTCCGGCAGTTCGCGGGTCATATCGGTGTCGATGAACCCAGGGGCCACCGAGTTGACCGTAATCGACCGCGAGCCGACTTCACGCGCTAATGCGCGGCTGAAACCTTCCAGACCGGCCTTCGCCGCGGCGTAGTTTACTTGGCCTGCGTTGCCCATGGCACCCACTACGGAGCCAATATTGATAATTCGGCCCCAACGCGCCTTGGTCATGCCGCGCAAAACGCCCTTGGACAGGCGAAACAGACTGTTCAGGTTGGTGTCGACCACGTCATGCCACTCGTCGTCTTTCATGCGCATCATCAGGTTATCGCGAGTGATACCGGCATTATTCACCAGAATCGCCGGCGCGCCGAACTGTGCGCTGATCTCGGCCAGTACGGCAGCCACGGACTCATCACTGGTCACATTCAGCTCAAGGCCGGTGCCTTGCACGCCGTTTTCCTTCAGGGTCGCGGCGATACGCTCGGCGCCCGAGGCGGAAGTAGCGGTGCCAATCACGATGGCGCCCTGACGGCCCAGCTCCAGGGCAATCGCCTGGCCAATGCCACGGCTTGCGCCGGTAACCAGTGCAACTTTACCTTGCAGACTCATGCAGGCTTCTCCTAAGTTTGGGGATCAGGCCAGTGCCGCGCGAGCGGCAGCGAAGGCATCCGGGGTATTGAGGTTGGCGGTCGACACGCCATCGGCGCAGCGCTTGTTCAGGCCAGCCAGGACTTTACCCGGGCCGCACTCGACCAGCTCGGTGGCGCCGTTGGCGGCCAGGGTCTGCACCGATTCAACCCAGCGCACCGGTTTGTAGAGTTGTTCCAGCAGGTCGCGCTTGAGGGTGTCGAGATCCGCTACAACCGCCGCGCTGACGTTCTGCACCAGCGGGATCTGCGGCGCCTGCCAGTTGATGGCGGCGATGGACTCGGCAAAACGCTCCGCCGCCGGACGCATCAGTTCGCAGTGCGACGGCACGCTCACCGGCAACGGCAAGGCGCGCTTGGCGCCACGGGCCTTACAGCCTTCGATGGCGCGCTCAACGGCAGCCTTGGCACCGGCAATCACCACCTGGCCCGGCGAGTTGAAGTTCACCGCGCTGACCACTTCGCCCTGGGCCGCTTCGGCACAGGCCTCGATCACCACTGCATCATCCAGGCCGAGAATAGCGGCCATACCGCCCTGCCCGGCCGGAACCGCTTCCTGCATCAACTGGCCACGACGCTCGACCAGCTTGACCGCTTCACCGAGGGTCAGGCTGCCGGCGGCGACCAGGGCGCTGTATTCGCCCAGGCTGTGACCGGCGACGAAGGCCGGACGCGCACCACCTTCCGCCAGCCACAAGCGCCACAGAGCGATCGAAGCGGTGAGGATGGCCGGCTGGGTTTTATCGGTTTGATTGAGTTGCTCTTCCGGCCCCTGCTGGGTCAGTGCCCACAGGTCGTAACCCAGGGCATCGGAAGCTTCCTTGAAGGTTTCCAGGATCAGCGGATAGTGCGCGCCCAGCTCGGCCAACATGCCGAGGGACTGCGAACCCTGCCCTGGAAAGACGAATGCGAGGGATGTAGACATGTAACAAGCCCCTAATGATCTGGTCGTCGGATATGGGCGCTCCTACGATGGGAGCGCACGAAACTGACAGATTGGATGGTCAATTGAACCGGCCGGTCACATTTAAGCATTTCCGGGCCGATTCGCCTAAGGCAACAGGTCCTCCAGGCGGCCGTGCAAGCGTTGCGGCAGGTTTTCCTGGATCTCGATCAAGGCCCGTGCAATCGCGCTCTGAAAGCCTTCCACCCCCGCTGAACCATGGCTTTTCACCACGATGCCCTGCAAGCCGAGAAAGCTCGCGCCATTATGCCGCGCCGGTGCCAGGTCCGCCTGCAGGCGGCGCATCAGCGGCAGCGCCAGCGCGCCGACCAGGCGCGTGGCCAGGTTGCGCTTGAACAAAGTCTCAATCCGCGAGGCAATCATGGTTGCCAGGCCTTCGCTGGATTTAAGCAGGATATTGCCGACAAATCCGTCACACACCACCACATCCGCCTCGCCGCGATACAAACCGTCACCTTCGACAAAACCGATGTAGTTCAAACCCCGTGCACCTTGCAACAAAGCGGCGGCGAGCTTGACCTGCTGGTTGCCCTTGATGTCTTCGGTGCCGATATTCAGCAAGGCCACCCGCGGACGGGCCACACCCAGCGCTTCGGCAGCCACCGAACCCATCACAGCGAACTGAAACAGATGCTCGGCGCTGCAATCGACATTCGCACCCAGGTCCAGCAACTGGCAATAGCCTGCCTGCGTCGGTATCGCCGCGACCATCGCCGGCCGGTCGATCCCCGGCAAGGTCTTGAGCACATGCCGTGACAACGCCATCAGCGCGCCCGTATTGCCGGCGCTGACACAGGCTTGCACCTTGCCATCACGCAACAGCTCAAGGGCGATCCGCATTGAAGAATCAGGCTTACCACGCAAGGCGACCGCCGGCTTTTCATCCATGCTGATGGTTTCGCTGGCCGGCGTAATCGTCAGGCGCGCGCGATCCACCGCCGGATGGCTGGCAATCAGTTCTTCAAGAAGGGAAGGTTGACCGACGAGGGTCAGGTGCAGCGAGGGCGTAGCAGACAGGCTGGCAATACAGGCCTGAACAATGCTGCGGGGACCGAAGTCCCCGCCCATTGCGTCAATCGCGATGACTTGAGCAGACAAGTGATTACTCGTCAGCGCCCTTGTCGATCACTTTACGGCCACGGTATACGCCTTCTGGCGATACGTGGTGACGCAGGTGAATTTCACCGGTGGTTTTTTCTACAGACAGAGTGCTCGCCGTCAGGGCGTCGTGCGAACGACGCATGTCACGGGCAGAGCGGGATTTTTTGTTCTGCTGAACAGCCATAATTGATTAACTCCTAAACGTTTGGGTCACGCTTTAACTGCGCCAATACACTGAACGGGTTGGACCGCGTTACCTCGTCCTCGCTCGGTTCGGACTCGTCATCGAGGCCCGCCGGCTGCTGGCATTCTTCCGGATGATGAGCAGGCACAATGGGCAAGGCGAGCAAAAGCTCCTCCTCGATCAGTGCATGCAGATCCAAAGGATCTTCGCCCAGTTCCAGCACGTCATAACCTTTCGGCAACGACTGGGTATTCGCACCCTCCTTTACCACAGCATAACTGCACTCGCTGTGGATCGGCAGGGTGACCAGCTCAAGACAACGCTGGCAAACCATTTTGACCTCGGTGTCGATAAAGCTGTGAATAACCACAGATTTACGTTCATCTCGTTCAAAAACGAATTTAGCCTGCACCGTACCGACAGTGTCGGAAAGCGGGTCGCAGAGTCTCTTCAAATCGGCCAGCAGCAATTCACCTTGAAGGGAAGTGCCACGATCAGCCAATTTGCGCGGGTCAACGTGAGGTGGAATCGGGTCATTCAACATAGGCGCAGCATTATAGGGATGCCCCCAGCCATGTCAAAGGAAATTCAGCCCTGGGCGTCAGCCGGTCGCCCCGCTAGAATCCCCAGCCGCCCCGAGGAGACGCCCATGCTGCCTTTATTACTCGCATCCAGCTCGATTTATCGCCGGGAATTGCTGGGCCGCCTGCACCTGCCGTTCATCTGCAGCTCGCCGGCCATCGACGAAAGCCACCGCGCAAATGAGTCAGCCGTCGAACTGGTCAAACGCCTGGCCGAAGAGAAAGCCCGCGCCCTCGCCGCCAGTCACCCAGGACACCTGATCATCGGCTCTGACCAGGTGGCCGCACTGGAAGGCCGGATCATCGGCAAGCCCCACACCTTCGAGAACGCCCGCGAGCAACTGCTGGCAGCCAGCGGCAAGCGTGTCAGCTTCCTCACCGGGCTGGCGCTGCTGAACAGCGAGACCGGGCACTGCCAGGTGGACTGCGTGCCGTTTACCGTCCACATGCGCAAGCTGGACGTGGAGCAGGTCGAACGCTACCTGCGGATCGAGGAGCCGTATGACTGCGCAGGCAGCTTCAAGGCCGAAGGACTGGGTGTGAGCCTGTTTCAAAGCACCGAAGGCCCGGATGCGACCAGCCTGGTGGGCCTGCCGCTGATCCGCCTGGTGGACATGCTGCAGGCCGAAGGCGTGCAAATCCCTTAAATACACCGCAAAACCAAATGTGGGAGGGGGTTTGCTCCCGATTGCGGTGGCTCAGCTACAGATAAGCTGGCTGATCCACTGCAATCGGGAGCAAGCCCCCTCCCACATTTATCTACACAGACCTTGAGATTTCAGCGCAGAGCCGGGCCCTGGAAGCCCATGTACAGGGCCAACTTCTCCGCCACACTGGCGCCGAGCTTCTTGGAGAAACGGTCAAACGGCGACTCCTCAACGGTGAAGTCCACCAGTTCCTTCTCACCAATCACGTCCCGCGCCACCGAACTGGCACTGCCCAGGCCATCGATCAAGCCGAGCGGCAAGGCCTGCTCACCCGACCAAACCAGCCCAGAGAACAGCTCTGGATGTTCTTTATCCTTCAGACGATCCCCACGCCCCTGCTTGACGCTGGCGATGAACTGGCGATGGGTGGTGTCGAGCACGCCCTGCCAGAACTGGGTTTCATCGGCTTTTTGCGGCTGGAACGGGTCGAGAAACGACTTATGCTCGCCCGAGGTGTAGGTGCGACGCTCCACACCCAGCTTCTCCATGGTGCCGACAAAGCCGTAACCGGCCGCCGTCACACCGATGGAACCGACCAGGCTGGCCTTGTCGGCGTAGATCTGGTCAGCGGCACTGGCGATGTAATACGCACCCGAGGCGCCCAGGTCGGAGATCACCGCGTACAGCTTGGTCTGCGGGTGCAGCGCGCGCAGGCGGCGAATCTCGTCATACACGTAGCCCGACTGCACCGGGCTGCCACCCGGGCTGTTGATGCGCAGGATCACGCCCTTGACCTTGGGGTCTTCAAACGCGGTGCGCAGACTGCTAACGATATTGTCGGCACTGGCGGACTCCTTGTCGGCAATCACCCCGCGCACTTCGATCAGGGCGGTGTAGTTGGGGCCACGGGTCGCGCTTTTTTCCATGTCCATCAGCGGACTGAACAGCGCCAGCATGCCGAGCAGGTAAACAAAGGTCAGCAGCTTGAAGAAAATCCCCCAGCGCCGCGAACGACGCTGCTCCTGCACGCTGGCCAGGAGAGTCTTCTCCAGCAGCTTCCAGCTCTTGTCATCACCGCTGTCGGCCTTTTCGGGCGCTTTCCACTCATCACTCATGCCATCTACCCCAGCAAAGACTTAGTGGGCCCGGCTGAGCCAGGCCTGCAATTCAGAAAAATGATCAATCGTCAGCCTGGGCTCGTATTGCTGCAACGCCTCGGAAGCCTGGGCGCCATAGCTGACCGCCACGCTGTCCATGCCAGCGTGGCGAGCCATCATCAGGTCGAAGGAAGCATCGCCCACCATCAACGCCTGGCGTGGCGACACGCCACAATGGGCGAGTATCTGCTCGAGCATCAGCGGATGGGGCTTGCTGGCGGTTTCATCCGCTGCGCGAGTGATGTCGAAATAGTCTTCCCAGCCGTGCGCCTTGAGCACCCGGTCCAGGCCGCGACGGGCCTTGCCAGTGGCGACAGCCAGGTGATAACCCTCGGCACGGAACGCCTCCAGGGACTGCACCACACCGTCAAACAGCGGCGAAGGCTCGGCCTCCAGCGCGATGTAGTGATCGGCGTAATGCTCGCGGAACGCGACCAATTCATCGTCAGCGATTTCGGGGTACAAGGTGCGAATCGCCTCGGGCAACCCCAGGCCGATAATGCCCTTGACTGCCAGGTCGCTGCACAGCTCATAGCCCGAACGGGTCGAAGCCATGTGCATCGATTCGACAATCCGGCCAATGGAGTCACACAGCGTGCCGTCCCAATCGAAAATCAGCAGTTTGTAATCAAGGTGCGACACTCAAGCGCTCCACGGTCTTGGCCCACATTTCATCGACCGGCGCCTGCAATTTCAATTCGCCACCATCGGGCAGCGGTACGGTGAGCATGTAGGCGTGCAGGAACAGGCGCTTGCCGCCCAGGTCGCGAATCTCCTTGGAGAAAGCCTCGTCGCCGTACTTGGTGTCGCCGGCAATGCAGTGGCCCGCATGCAGGGTGTGGACGCGAATCTGGTGAGTGCGCCCGGTGACCGGCTTGGCCTCGACCAAGGTGGCGAAGTCGCCGAAGCGGCGCAGCACCTTGAACAGGGTCAGGGCCTCTTTGCCCTCCTCGTCCACTTCGACCATGCGCTCGCCGGAGCGCAGGTTGCTCTTCTGCAACGGCGCGCGGACGCTCTTGATCGAGCTGGCCCAGTTGCCGCGCACCAGCGCCATGTAGCGCTTGTCCACGCCATCACCGCGCAGGGCGGCGTGCAGATGGCGCAACATGCTGCGTTTCTTGGCGATCATGAGCAGGCCGGAGGTGTCGCGGTCGAGGCGGTGAACCAGTTCCAGCTCCTTGGCATCCGGACGCAACTGACGAAAGGCTTCGATCACACCGAAACTCAGGCCGCTGCCACCGTGAACCGCAATGCCACAAGGCTTGTTGATCACGATCAGCTTGCTGTCTTCAAAGACAATCGACGCCTCAAGGCGCTGCAACAGGCCCTGGGCCAGTGGCACAGGCTCATCACGCTCCGGCACGCGTACCGGCGGCACGCGGATGATATCGCCCGCCTGCAGCTTGTACTCGGGCTTGATGCGGCCTTTGTTCACGCGCACTTCGCCTTTACGCAAAATGCGGTAGATCAAGGTCTTGGGCACGCCTTTGAGCCTGGCCAGGAGAAAATTATCGATGCGTTGGCCGGCATATTCCGGCGAGACCTCGAGCAGCTGGACGCTGGGGGTCTGGGGGGCGGTAGTCGTCATGTCGGCGATGATAACAATTTTTTATGGAATTGAAGCACTTAATCATTACTGCTATAGTCGCGAACGCCGCCAAAAGCGGCCTGGACAGAGGACTTGCGGCAAACTGCCGGCCCTGACCATCGCAATTCATCAGGACGCGAGGCCGTCCTACGGGGCTTTCGTCACCGTGGAAAGCTCGGGATTGTAACAAGCGCAGGTGACATGAGGCCTGAAGCGAGTGCAGAAAGCAGAGTGAATACTCACATTTTGCGCCGATATTTACGGCCAGTTCACAAAGTGCAGTCAGTCTTGGGACACACCATGGCGAATGCTTCGGAAACAACGCCTGTTAAGAGCTGAGTGAGAGCGCAATCGCCCACACTTGGTCTTGTTTAGCCATGAGCGTGTACTCCCCATTGGAGCACACGGTAAATGCCAACCCGCTGCGGATTCTGCGAGCGGCAGCACCCGAATTATCAGGGATACGTGTAGGGTGGAGATGCACAACCGTCGGACCGTGTAGCACTAGGCTTATATATAGACGCTTCATCTCGTCCACAGTCGCCGGTTGATTCCTCCTCCTGACCTTAGCTTTTGTTGAAGTGGTGCTTTTGTCACCACCGCTAACAAGCAGGACGCGTCCGTCGCGATACCAGCCCAATTGGCCGGTTATTGCTGGACACTGGAGTGGCCAACCACTCTTGACGCACCTGACACCGACCGTGAGAAGTCGTGTGTGCCGAACGCCGTTTCCGGCAGCCCGGAAACCGACGGTACAACATGAAAAGAATGCTGATTAACGCAACTCAACCCGAAGAGTTGCGTGTTGCGCTGGTAGATGGCCAACGCCTCTACGACCTGGACATCGAATCCGGTGCACGCGAGCAGAAGAAGGCCAACATCTATAAAGGCCGTATTACTCGCATCGAACCAAGCCTTGAGGCTGCCTTTGTCGATTTCGGCTCCGAGCGCCATGGCTTCCTGCCCCTCAAAGAAATCTCCCGCGAATACTTCAAGAAAGCCCCCGAAGGCCGCGTGAACATCAAGGACGTCCTGAGCGAAGGCCAGGAAGTCATCGTTCAGGTAGAAAAAGAAGAACGTGGCAACAAGGGCGCGGCCCTGACCACCTTCATCAGCCTGGCCGGTCGTTACCTGGTGCTGATGCCGAACAACCCACGTGCCGGCGGCATTTCCCGTCGCATCGAAGGTGAAGAGCGCAACGAACTGCGTGAAGCGCTGAACGGCCTGGTCGCTCCAGCCGACATGGGCCTGATCGTGCGCACTGCCGGCCTGGGCCGCAGCAGCGAAGAAATGCAGTGGGACCTCGACTACCTGCTGCAACTGTGGACCGCTATCAAAGAAGCGTCCCTGGATCGTTCCGCGCCGTTCCTGATCTACCAGGAAAGCAACGTGATCATCCGCGCCATCCGCGATTACCTGCGCCAGGACATCGGCGAAGTGCTGATCGACAGCGTCGAAGCCCAGGACGAAGCCCTGACCTTCATTCGCCAGGTGATGCCGCAGTACGCCAGCAAGATCAAGCTGTACGAAGACAGCGTTCCGCTGTTCAACCGTTTCCAGATCGAAAGCCAGATCGAGACCGCCTTCCAGCGCGTGGTCGAACTGCCTTCCGGCGGCTCCATCGTGATCGACCCGACCGAAGCCCTGGTGTCCATCGACATCAACTCGGCGCGCGCCACGAAAGGTAGCGACATCGAAGAAACCGCCCTGCAGACCAACCTGGAAGCGGCTGAAGAAATCGCCCGCCAGTTGCGCCTGCGTGATATCGGCGGCCTGATCGTGATCGACTTCATCGACATGACCCCCGCCAAGAACCAGCGCGCCGTGGAAGAAAAAGTCCGCGAATGCCTGGAAGCTGACCGTGCCCGCGTGCAAGTCGGCCGCATCTCGCGCTTCGGCCTGTTGGAAATGTCCCGTCAGCGCCTGCGTCCGTCCCTGGGCGAGAGCAGCGGCATTGTTTGCCCGCGTTGCAACGGCACCGGCATCATCCGTGACGTTGAATCGCTGTCCCTGGCGATCCTGCGCCTGATCGAAGAAGAAGCCCTGAAAGACCGCACCGCCGAAGTCCGCGCTCAAGTGCCGATCCCGGTTGCCGCGTTCCTGCTCAACGAAAAACGCAACTCGATCACCAAGATCGAACTGCGCACCCGTGCCCGTATCGTCATCCTGCCGAACGATCACCTGGAAACGCCGCACTTCGAAGTACAGCGCCTGCGTGATGACAGCCCGGAAGCCCACAGCGGCCAGTCCAGCTACGAAATCGCCGCTGCCGCTGCCGAAGTGGAAGAAGTCCAGCCAGCCGCCGCGACCCGCACCCTGGTTCGCCAGGAAGCCGCCGTGAAGACCGCTCCGGCGCGTGCCAACGCACCGGTTCCGGTTGAAGTCGCGGCCCCGGTTGCAGCCCCGGTCGCCCTGCCTGAGCCAAGCCTGTTCAAGGGCCTGGTGAAGTCGCTGGTCAGCCTGTTTGCCAGCAAGGAAGAGCCTACGGCACCGGTTGTGGTTGAAAAACCTGCCACCGAGCGCCCGGCGCGTAACGAAGAGCGTCGCAACGGTCGCCAGCAGAGCCGTAACCGCAACGGTCGCCGTGACGAAGAGCGCAAGCCGCGCGAAGAACGTGCCCCGCGTGAAGAGCGCGCACCCCGTGAAGAACGTGCGCCTCGCGAAGCCCGCGAAGAGACCCCGGCCGCAGTAGCCCGTGAAGAACGCGCACCGCGCGAAGAGCGCGCACCACGCCCACCTCGCGCCCCGCGTGAAGATCGCAAGCCACGTGGCGAGCGTGAAGAACGTGTGCGTGAACTGCGCGAGCCGCTGGACGCCGCGCCTGCCGTTGCCGCCGCTACTGCTACTGCCGCTGCTGCCGCCACCCCAGAAGAACGCCCGGCTCGCCCGCCGCGTGAAGAGCGTGCGCCACGTGAAGAGCGCCAACCACGCGCACCGCGTGAAGAACGTCAACCACGCACCGAGCAGGCGACTAGCGCCAGCGAAGAAGAAGACGACGAAGTGCTGACCGGCGAAGAGCAACTGCTGGAAGACGGCCAGGACAACGCCGAAGGCGATCGTCCACGCCGCCGCTCCCGTGGCCAGCGTCGTCGCAGCAACCGTCGTGAGCGTCAACGTGATGCCAACGGCAACGTGATCGAAGGTTCGGAAGAAGCCGGCGAGAACGCAGAAGCCGCCAACAGCGAACCGACTGGCGCCGAACTGGCTGCCGGCCTGGCCGTTACCGCTGCCGTTGCCAGCTCGGTCATCAGCGCACCTGCTGAAGCCCAGGCTCACGAGCAGGCTGAACGCGCCACTGCCGCCGTCGAAGAAACCGTTGCGGTAGAGGCACCAGTCGCCGAGACCCCAGTGGTTGAAGCACCGGTCGTAGAAGCAACCACCCCGATCGAAGCCCCAGTGGTTCCGGAAGTGGAAGTTGCGCCGGTTCGCGAAGCCCAACCAGAAGCCGAAGTAGCTGCTGCTGAGCCTGCCCCGGTGGTTGAGCCACAGCCAGTGGTTGAAGCCGTTGTAGAAGCACCGGTTGTCGAAGAAGCCGCCCCGGCCGTGCGTGAAGTTCGCGAAGAACAGACCGCCTTCCAGTGGACAGCCGAACCTGCCGCACCGGTTGAAGCGCCCGCCCCTGCCCCTGTGGTAGAAGTAGCGCCAACCCCGGTTGTCGAAGTGGTTGAAGCCGCTCCGGTAGCGGTTGCCGAGCCTGCGCCAGTGGTTGAAGCGCCCGTCGTTGCCGAAGCCGCCGCACCGGTGGTTGAAGCCGCACCGGCCATTGCCCTGACCGAAAACGGCCGTGCGCCGAACGACCCACGTGAAGTGCGCCGTCGCCGCAAGGAAGCCGAAGCAGCCGCCGCTGCTGCCGCTGCCGCACCGGCTGCCGCCGAAGTGGTCGAACACACTGCCCCAATCGTCGACGAGACCCCGAGTTCCGTTGAAGAAGTGGCAGAGCATCATCCAAAGGCCCTGGAAGAAGAACACGAGCCTAAACCTCTCGTCTGATTCCATCAGCCACTAAAAAGCCCCGCCTGATCACTCAGGCGGGGCTTTTTTATGCCAACAGATTCTGAAAACACCGAAGATTCAATGTGGGAGGGGGCTTGCCCCCGATGGCAGAGGGACAGGCACAGATGTTGAACCTGTCACTCCGCAATCGGGAGCAAGCCCCCTCCCACATTTCAGAGCGGTTTGAAATCCAACAAATACGGCAGATCAACGTCCCAGAGTACGCCGGGATCATTTACCTGAACCTCTCGCACTGCCCCTTGGGCAAATAATGACTTCGCCCCACGATCCCCCTTCAACGCCATCAACGCCGGCCCGAACGCTCGCCCAAACGCAACCGGATGCCCATACTGGCCGGCATGCACCGGCACGCTGATACCGTCTATGCGCTCCAACACCCGTTCAATGCTGGACGGCAGAATGAACGGCATATCACCCAGCACCACCAGCCAGCCAGCGCTGGAACCACTGGCCGCGACCGCTGCGGCAATGCTGTCGCCCATTCCGGCTGAGCATAGCTGCAATACCTCGCAGCCATGGGCCTGCGCCAGACGAATGACTTCAAGCCGATCGGGCGAGGTCACCACCACGCGTTTTACAGCGCACGCCGGCAAATTCACCAGCACCTGCTCGATCACCGGTCGCACTACAGCGTCCCGGCCCACGCAATCAGCCAGCAACTTATCCTGATCAGCCCCGGCTGCAGCGCGAAAACGACTGCCCTGCCCCGCCGCCAGCACAATCACAGTGACGCTCATTCAACCTGCACCGGCATCGGCTTTTTCTGCAGCGGTGCCACGCCGTTCTTGATCGCGACAATTTCCGCCAGCAACGACAGGGCAATCTCCGCCGGTGTATGGCTGCCGATATGCAAACCGATCGGCCCATGCAGCCGCGCAATCGCCTGCGCAGACAACCCCAGCGCCGCCAGGTTTTCCCGGCGTTTACGGGTGTTGACCCGCGAACCCAGCGCGCCGATATAGAACGCGTTGGAGTTCAATGCTGTCAGCAACGCCATATCGTCCAGGCGCGGATCGTGGGTCAGGCAGACGATAGCCGTGCGTTCGTCGGTCTGGATGTTCAGCACCGCTTCATCAGGCATGCCGGGCACAAAGCGGCCGTGCTGCTCTTCCCAGCCATACACGAACTCTTCACGCGGGTCGCAGATCAGCACTTCGAAATCCAGCAGCCGCGCCATTTGCGCCACATAGCGTGACAGCTGCCCGGCGCCGATCAACAGCAGGCGCCAGCGCGGGCCATAGATGGCGCGCAAGCGCTCGCCGTCGAAGGTCACCACGTCGGTCTTGCTCGCAGCGCTCAAGCGCACATTGCCGGTGGCCAGGTCCAACTCGCGAGCGACGATTTCATGGGCTTCACAGCGCGCCAGCAACTCGGCCACCCATTCCCACTCCATCACGCGCTCTTCGGTCAGGCGCAGGGTGCCGCCGCATGGCAATCCAAAACGCGCCGCTTCATCGCGCGTCACGCCGTAAGTCACCAACTGCACCGCTGGCCCGTCATCCGCCAACCGACCATCCTGCAAACGCGCAATCAAGTCATCTTCAATGCAGCCGCCGGACACCGAGCCAATCACCACCCCGTCACCGCGCAAGGCCAGCATGGCCCCGGGCGGACGCGGCGCGCTGCCCCAGGTCTGGACCACGCTGTACAACACCACCCGCTGCCCCGCGCGGCGCCATTCGAGCACGCTGCGCAGGACATTCAGATCCACACTGTCCATCAGGCCTTCGTCTCCTGCCAACCCTGCAGTTGGTAGCGCACGGGCAGGCTACGAATGCGCTTGCCAGTGGCGGCAAAAATCGCATTACACAACGCCGGCGCAATCGGCGGTACGCCGGGCTCACCGACACCACCCAACGGCACCTCGCCCTGTGGCGTGACCAGGTGTACCGCAACGACCTTGGGCGCCAGGGACATGCGCGCCACTTCATACATATGGAAGTTATCCTGCTGGACCTTGCCGTCCTTGAAGCTGATCTCGCCCAATACCGCGTTGCCCAGGCCCATCACGCAGGCGCCTTCGAATTGCGAGCGAATGCGTTCCGGGTTGATCTGCGGGCCGCAGTCCACGGCGATATCCGCCTTGTGCACGATCAGCGTACCGTCGTCTTTGACCTCGACCTCGATCACCGCCGCCACATAGGTGACGAAACTGTAATGCACCGCCAGCCCCAGGCCTCGGCCCTTGGGCAGCGTGCGCCCCCAGCCGGCGGCCTTGGCGGCGGTTTCCAGCACACCGCGCAGGCGGGCGGTATCGATCGGGTAGCGCTCCGGGGATTCGCCGTAGTTCCACTCATCGCTCAGGGTTTTCGGATCGATCTGACGATCCGGCCCGAGTAGTTTGAGTTGGTACTGCAACGGGTCCTGACCGGCCTTGTGCGCCAGCTCATCGACAAAGCTCTGAATCGCAAAGCCGTGGGGGATGTTCGACACCGAGCGATACCAGCCAACCCGGGTGTGAGCGGCGGCTTCGGGGTTTTCCAGGCGCACGTTGGGAATCGCGTAGGCCATGTTGGTAAAGCCCATGCCCAGCTCGAACGCCGCCTCATGGTTCATGCCCGGCGCAAACAGTGCGGTGATGCTCGGCGCGACGGTGCGGTGCAGCCAGGCAGAAGGCAGGCCGTCCTTGTTCAGGCCAGCCTTGAGGTACTCGGCGGAAACCGTGTGGAAGTAGGCGTTGTGGATATCATCTTCACGGGTCCATTGCACGCGCACGGCCTTGCCGGGGAACTCCTTGGCGAGGATGGCCGCCTCGACCACGAAGTCCGGCTTGGACTTGCGACCGAAGCCGCCGCCCAGCAGCGTGACATTGATGGTCACGTTATCGAAAGGCAGGCCCAGGCGCTCGGCAACGCGCTCGCGAGTCACCTGAGGCGCCTGGCTTGGCGCCCAGGCTTCGCACTGACCCTTGTCGAAACGGGCGATGGCAACCATCGGTTCCATCGGCGACTGGGCCAGATGCGGCAGGTAATAAGCGGCTTCGAGGGTGCTGTCGGCATCGCTCATGGCCTGGTCGAGGGTGCCGGTGTTGCGCACCACTTTGCCCGGCTGCTGCGCGGCCGCTTCCAGATCCTTGCGGTAATCGATGGAGTTGTAGCTGGCGTTGACGCCGTCATCCCAGACAATGCTCAGCGCTTCACGGCCCTTGATCGCCGCCCAGGTGTTGCTCGCCACCACGGCCACGCCGCCCAGCGGCTGGAACTCCGAAGGCAGAGGGCGGCTTTCGATTTCGAGGACCTTGATCACCCCCGGCACCTTCAACGCCGCACTGGCATCGAAGGATTTGACCTTGCCGCCATAGACCTGCGGCCGTGCAATGGTGGCGTAGAGCATGCCGTCGAAATGCACGTCCGCGCCGTAGACCGCGCGACCGTTGACGATATCGGCACCATCGATGGCCTTGACGCCCTCTTTGCCGATGTAGCGGAACTCCGACGGCTGCTTGAGGCGCAGCGTGTCCCGCGCCGGCACCGCCAATGCACCGGCAGCGACGGCCAATTCGCCATAGCCCAAGGCACGACCGCTGGGCTGGTGGATGACCTTATGCAACTGCGCGCGGCACTCGCCCAATGGGACTTTCCACTGTTCGGCAGCGGCCTGTTCCAGCATCGCGCGCACACTCGCACCGCAGCGCCGCATCGGTTCGAACCAGTGGCGCATGCTGCGCGAGCCATCGGTGTCCTGGTTGCCGTAACGCACTTCGTCGCCCGGCGCCTGCTGGACCCGCACATGGGCCCAATCGGCGTCCAACTCATCGGCGACCACCAGGCTCAGGCTGGTACGCACGCCCTGGCCCATTTCCGAACGGTTGCAGATCACCGTCACGGTACCGTCGGTGGCGATGCTGACGTAGACCTTGGGGTCATCGATCAGCCCATGGGGCATGGCATCGCCGCCATACTTCTTGACGGCATCAGCGGCAAACGCCTCGGGCAAGCCCCAACTGGCGGCGATCACCAGCGCGCCGGTGGCGCCGACGCCCTGCAGGAAACCGCGGCGGCTGAGGTTCTTGAGGACGAAATCAGCGGGTAAGCGGCTCATGCCTTGGCCCCCTGCAGATGCGTCGAAGCCTGGCGGATCGCGGTCTTGATGCGGTTGTAGGTGCCGCACCGACAGATATTGCCGACCATCGCCTCTTCGATCTGCTCGTCACTGGGGTTGGGGTTGGTTTTCAGCAGCGCGGTGGCCGACATGATTTGCCCGCCCTGGCAGTAGCCGCACTGAGCCACGGCGCTGTCCAGCCAGGCTTGCTGCACGACCTGGCCGATCGGGTCGGTGTGCAGGTTGTCGATGGTGCTGACGGCCTGGCCCTTGACCGCGCCGATCGGGGTGATGCAACTGCGCGCCGGCGCGCCGTCGATATGAATGGTGCATGCGCCGCACAGGCCCATGCCGCAACCGAATTTGGTGCCGTTGTAGCCCGCCACATCGCGAATCGCCCACAGCAGTGGCATATCCTCGGTGACGTCCAGTTGATGGTCTTGACCGTTGAGTTTCAGGGTAATCATTGGGCACGCCCGCCTATTTGCTGCATTTAGGGGCGAGCCATCTGTCGCGAAAGGTATCGCTGGTTCGGGTACGCGCAGATTGGCTCAGGCTGAGGAGGCTCTCTTGTGAAGACGAATCTTCACCGGGCCTTTGATGGAGCATGGCCTTAATGTAAACCAAAAATCCGCAAAGTGACCGGGCAGAAACGCAAACGCCCCGAACCAGTCGGGGCGTTTGCGGATTGCTGTGGGCGTCAGTTCACGCCATCAGCGTCTTACTTGATCACCTGCGCAGGGCCTTCGGCCACGCCCAGGTCATCTTCTTCACGGGTGTCGGAGATACCACGACCACCGGAAGCCAGCTCGACGTGCAGCTTGTCTTCGTCCAGTTCGTTGACCCACTTGGCTACCACCAGGGTCGCCACGGCGTTACCGACCAGATTGGTCAGCGCACGGGCTTCGGACATGAAGCGGTCGATACCCAGGATCAGCGCCAGGCCGGCAACCGGCAGGTGGCCTACGGCCGACAGGGTCGCGGCGAGTACGATGAAACCACTGCCGGTCACGCCTGCTGCGCCTTTGGAGGACAGCAGCAGCACCAGCAACAGCGTGATCTGATGGGTGATGTCCATGTGCGTGTCAGTCGCCTGGGCGATGAACACGGCAGCCATGGTCAAGTAGATCGACGTACCGTCGAGGTTGAACGAGTAGCCAGTCGGGATCACCAGGCCAACCACGGATTTCTTCGCGCCCAGACGCTCCATCTTGATCAGCATGCGTGGCAGTGCCGATTCAGACGAGGACGTACCCAGCACGATCAGCAGCTCTTCACGGATGTAGCGGATCAGTTTCAGCACGCTGAAACCGTGCGCGCGGCAGATGGCGCCGAGCACCACGACCACGAACAGGACGCAGGTGATGTAGAAGCAGATCATCAACTGGCCCAGTTGCACCAGCGAGCCGACACCGTAGGCACCGATGGTGAACGCCATTGCGCCCAGCGCACCGAGCGGCGCGAGCTTCATGATCATGTTGATGATGTTGAACATCACGTGGGCGAAGCGATCGATGAAGTCCAGCACCGGCTTGCCGTAGGCACCCAGGCGATGCAAGGCGAAACCGAAGATCACCGAGAACATCAGTACTTGCAGGATGTCACCGTTGGCGAACGCACCGACAATGGTGTTCGGGATCACGTTGAGCAGGAAGCCAACGATGCTCTGGTCCGCACCGGCCGTCACGTAGGCAGCGACTTTCGAAGCGTCCAGGGTGGCCACGTCGATGTGCATGCCGGCGCCCGGCTGCACAACGTTCACCACGAACAGACCGATCAGCAGGGCGATGGAGGACACGACTTCGAAGTACAGCAGCGCGTAGCCGCCGGTTTTGCCGACCGATTTCATGCTCTGCATGCCGGCGATGCCGCTGACAACGGTGCAGAAGATGATCGGAGCGATGACCATTTTGATCAGTTTGATAAACCCGTCACCCAGCGGCTTGAGAGCCACGCCGGTCTGCGGGTAAAAGTGACCGAGCAAAATACCGATAACGATGGCAACGATCACCTGGAAATACAGGGATTTGTACAGTGGCTGACGAGTCGTCATTGTAAAGTTCCTCAATCGTCCCGTGTGGCAAATATCCGCCATTGCCCACGGCACTTGAATTGCGAACCCTCCTGCACTGGAGGGATTTGTTGTTTGCGAGACTTGTAGGACAAGGCCTGCGCTGTAATCCTTATCGCAAACGCCGTGCCACTTTGCTGAAACTGTCTGAAGCCCCTTAGACATAAGGGTTGGAGGGATTAAGCCGTGCCTCGCCGCGGCCTGTCAGGCGGCGGTTTTCCGCCAACTCATCGAATCCCGTCCTACAATTTGGCGGATATCCGCCTTGTCGCGGTTCTGGGTGATGGCTACCATCCGCCACTCCATGGACGAGGCCCTTGCATGCGTGAACGTACCATCGCCAGTCACTACGCCCGAGCGGCCCTCGGCGGTGCGCGCCGGGCAGGCTACGACTACTCGGGCCTGTTGCAGCAGGTGGGCATCACCCCGGAACTGCTGACCGAACCCCGCGCCCGCATCGCGCCGGAACAATTTACCCGGCTGTTGCAAATGCTCTGGCTCGCGCTGGACGACGAGTACCTGGGATTTGCTGAAGGTCCGAGCAAGCGCGGCACGTTCGCCATGATGTGCCACGCGCTGATCCATTGCCGCACCCTGGAGAAGGCACTCGAACGCGGCTTATTGTTTTATAGCCTATTCCCACAAGGTCCGCGCTGGCATCTGACACGGGAAGGCGAAATGGCCCGCTTGAGCCTGGACGACTCACAGCTAGGGGACCCGGATCATTTTCTCAGTGAATGCCTGCTGGTGATCTGGCATCGCCTCGGCAGTTGGTTGATCGGCCAGCGCATCCGTCTGCACCAGGCCACGTTCAGCTACCCGATGCCGGCCCACGCCAGCGAATACGACCTGTTGTTTCCCTGCCCACAGGTGTTCGGCGCACCGAACAGCAGCCTGGTGTTTCCTGCCCGTTACTTGAGCCTGCCGCTGCTGCAGGACGAGCGCACCCTCAAGCATTTCCTGCAGCGTTCTCCCGCCGATTTGCTGTCGCGGCCCGATGAAGGCGACAGTTTGAGCAGCCAGATCCGCCGCCTGCTCAGCCGTGACCGCACGCCCTGGCCGGACCTGGACGCCGTTGCCCAGCACCTGCACATCAGCCCGCAGACCCTGCGCCGGCATCTACGTGAAGAAGGCAGCAGTTTTCAAGCGCTCAAGGATGAGTTGCGGCGGGACATCGCCATTTACCACCTGGGACGCGCGAACTTGTCATTGCAGGAAATTGCCGAGCAGCTCGGGTTTTCCGAGCCGTCGGCGTTTCATCGGGCGTTCAAAAAGTGGACGGGATTGACGCCGGGGGCCTACCGCGCGCAGGAAACCTGATGAGTCAGATCACCCGAGGTCACAGGGCCGGGAAGTGAATCTTGAACGCCGCGCCCCCCAACGGTGAGTCCCCCAGGGTCAGGCGCGCGCCGTAGCTTTCAATGATGTCCTTGACCACCGCCAGGCCGATCCCCTGCCCCGGGTGTTGGCGATCCAGCCGCTCGCCGCGTTGCAGAATCCGCGCGCGCTGGTCGGGCGGCACACCGGGGCCGTCATCTTCGATGCACAGCTCAATGCCTTCCAGGCTTTCCACCAGGCTGATGCGCACTTCGCTCAGGCACAGGCGGTAGGCGTTTTCCAGCAGGTTGCCGAGCAGTTCCAGCAAGGCGCCTTTTTCGATGGGCACATCGCACTCGCCCGGCAACTCGAAGGACACCTTGACGCGCTTGTCGCGGTAGACCTTGTCCAGCGTGTCACACAGGCTTTGCAGCACCGGCTGCAGGCGCACCTGATGGCGTACCAAACCGCTTTTACGCAGGCTGGCGCGCTGCAATTGGTAGCTGATCTGCTGGCTCATGCGTTCGATCTGCGATTGCAGCACCCAGGCCTGGTCGCGGTCTTCGGGGCGCTGGGCCATGTCTTCGCTCACGCCTTGCAACACCGCCAGCGGGGTTTTCAGGCTGTGGGCCAAGTCGTCGAGGGAATCGCGGTAGCGAGTACGCTGCTCGCGTTCACTGTGCAACAAACGGTTGAGGGACCCGGTGAGGCGCAGCAGTTCGCGGGGGTGTTCTTCACTGAGACTTTCGCGGGTGCCGCCTTCGATCTGGTCCAGCTCCTGGCTCAGGCGCCGCAACGCTTGCAGGCCCCAGGTCAGGCCCAGCCAGAGCAAGGTCAGCAATACCAGCAACGCCGCGCCGAAGCCCAGATAGAGGTTTTCGCGCAGGCCTTCGAGGGTCAACTGGTATTCGCGCACCGGTTGCAGCGCGACGATGCTGAACGCCGCGTTCTTGCCGCCGAGCAGCTTGACCTCGACGTCATACACGAAGAATTCCTGGCCATCGCTCTCGCGAATCCGCGCAAATTCATTCCCACGCCCGTCATAGCGCGGCTTGTAGTTGATCTTTTCTTCCTGGGTCGCCCGCGAGCGCCACACCAGGTGGCCTTCGCGGTCGTAGATATAACCGAGCAGCCGGCTATCGGTGAGGTTGAAGCGTTCGTCCGGCAACTGCGCCGGCATCTGCAGGCGGTTGTTTTCGACCCGCGCCGCCGAAATCAAGGTCGTAACGTCCGACGCCAGGCGCTGCTCGATCGAGTCCTGCAATGCCAGGCTGAACGCGCCCTGCATGGCCGGCAACAAACCCAGCATAAACAGCACGGCCAGGGTGGCGGCCGCCAGCATCAAGCGCACACGTAACGAGCGAATCAACGGCAGCGCTCATTGAACAGATAGCCCAGGCCGCGCACGGTGTCGATCGGCTTGAACCCGGCCGGGCCTTCCAGTTTACGGCGCAGGCGGCCGACCAGCACTTCGATGACATTCGGGTCGCGCTCGTCGTCATCGGGGTAGAGTTGCTCCATCAAGCGGTCCTTGGGCACCACCTGCTGATGGTGACGCATCAGGTACTCGAGAATCCGGTACTCGTAGGCGGTCAGCGCCAGTGGCTGCTCATCCAACGAGGCTTGCTTGCGATTGAGGTCCAGCAGCAAGGGGCCGGCGACGATGGTCGACTGGGTAAAGCCGCTGGAACGGCGCAGCAACGCATTCATCCGCGCCTCCAGCTCTTCGAACTGGAACGGCTTGACCACGTAGTCGTCGGCGCCGGCGGCCAGGCCTTCGACCTTGTCCTGCCAGTTGCCGCGAGCGGTGAGGATCAGGATCGGGAAGGTCTTGTCCAGGGTGCGCAGTTGGCGGATCAGGTCAAGGCCGCCCATGCCGGGCAGGCCGAGGTCGATGATCGCCAGGTCATGGTTGAATTGGCCGGTCTGGTACAAGGCCTCTTCCGCGTTGGCCACGGCTTCGACCACATGCCCGCTGTCGGTCAGGCGGGTATACAGGTGATGACGCAACAGCGCCTCATCTTCCACCACCAGCAATTTCATAAGGCTCTCCAAGGCAAATCAACTGTCCGACAGTGGGATATCATAGCGGCCCTGCAGGTCTTGCGGGCGCAGTTTAATGCCATTGTATTGGCCGCTCAGGTGTTCATAACCGGCACGGTAACCCGCCTGCGGGCTGCTCAAACCGAGCGACTGGCCCCACGGCGCGACCTGGCTGCGCGCCTCATCGAAGCTCACACGCTGCATCAGTGTGCTGGATTTCTTGGTTTTCTCGCGACCGAATCCCGCAAAGGCGCCATCGCTGGCCTGCGCCCCGGCGGTGGCACTGAGCATGGTCAACGCCAACATAAGCTTTTTGATCGCAGTCATGGTGCCTACCTCTACGCGTTTTGGCTGTGGACCCACACTACGCAAGCGCCCCTGAACTCCCCCTGAACAGGCTCTGAACCTGACCTGAACCGCTGCGGGCTATCCACTGGCGCGTCAACTCGGCAAAATACCGCCCATGACGCCCCTACCCGCTTGCTGCACCCCGCTCGACGCCCATTGGCCGCTGCCCGATCCCTTGCCGGGCACGGTGCTGCTCAGTACGCGCTTTGATCCGGCCCTGTTGATCGCCGATGATTTCCAACGCAGTGCCGTGCCGCCGCCGGCGAGCATCCAGCGCTCGGTGGCCAAGCGCCAGGCGGAATTTCTCGCCGGCCGGTTATGTGCCCGCGCTGCCTTGCAACAGCTCGATAACCTGGACTGCGTGCCGGCAATCGGCGAAGACCGTGCGCCGGTGTGGCCGCAGCACATCAGCGGCTCTATCACCCACAGCCGCGGGCACGCGGCGGCGATTGTCGGTCACAAGGCGCAATGGCGAGGGCTGGGGATGGACCTGGAAAATGTCCTGAGCCTGGAGCGCGCCGAACGCCTGGCCGGGGAAATTCTCACCGCCGCTGAGTTGCAGCGCATGGCCATG
>Ga0209913_1000705_pt1 | contig 25070 bp, 29 predicted proteins | sample PersoiDNA2013203_FD_185805 | JGI IMG/M metagenome (GOLD analysis project Ga0209913, IMG submission 185805) | Permafrost soil microbial communities from the Arctic, to analyse light accelerated degradation of dissolved organic matter (DOM) -... | ecosystem: Environmental > Terrestrial > Soil >... | reverse complement strand
AACGCCAAGCTGGCCTTGGAAGCAGCGCATCGCGGTTATGTGATGGAGTCGGGCCTGATCACCATGACCGGCAACGCCAAGGAGATGCTCAACGACCCACGTGTGAAGGCGGCTTATCTGGGCGAAGCATAAGGAGTGCCTTATAGGAGATGCGAAGTCTGGTGTAGGATAGATCGGTGTTTTCCGCTGTTTGCAAACGCAATTTCAGATTCGGTTTGCAGATTCGACTCCCCTTATAAAGGACACTGAAATGAGCGATACCCCGATCACGATTCTTGGCATCTCCGGCAGTTTGCGTGCAGGTTCTTACAACACGGCGGCTCTCCACGCCGCGGCGGAATTGCTGCCGCCCGGCGTGCGCCTGATTCAGGCCGATATTTCCGACATTCCCTTGTATAACGACGATGTGCGCGCCAAAGGTTGGCCGCCGTCGGTAGAGCGATTTCGCAAACAGATCGCGGAAGCGGATGCGATTTTATTCTCTACGCCGGAATACAACTACTCCATTCCAGGCTTGCTGAAAAATGCGATTGACTGGGCTTCACGTCCCCCAGAGCAACCGTTTGCAGGTAAGGCAACGGCAATCATGGGTGCGAGTCCCGGCGCTATCGGTACGGCACGTGCGCAATATCACTTGCGCCAGATCGGCGTCTTTCTCGATCTGAAAATTCTGAATAAACCGGAAGTCATGATCGGCGGTGCGGGTGATCGCTTTGACGCCAACGGCAAACTGACCCATGAACCGACACGTGAATTTATCAAGACCATGCTGGTTGCGCTGCAGGAGTTGGCGCTCATGTTGAAGCACCACAAAAAATAAATTGACGGACTAAAAAGCTGAAAGAAAAAGAGCGGCCGTTAAGCCGCTCTTTTTTGCTCTCCTTAACGCTTTACTAAGCGCTTGCTACTGCGTGAAATACGCGTTCAGTAAGCGTCAAATGAGCCTTGGTGCTTAGATCTCAAACCAAACTTTAAGCCGCCTTCTTGGCGCGTACCTGATCGCGCAATGCCTTCACGCGGTCGTGGTTGGCCAGCACGCCTTGATACTGACGTTCAATGATCATGCGCACATCGCTTGGCAAGTCTTCCGCCAGCGCCTTGCGATAGGCGTTGACGGCAGCATCTTCACCACGCTCGCATTCGTTCAGGATGGCTTCGTCGTTCTTGCCGACGATGGCGCTCTTGATATTGATCCATTGACGATGCAACGCGCCGCTCACCGTGGTGTGATTGGTCGGTTCGCCGCCCAGTGCACGCACCAGATTTTGCAATTCCAGGGCACTCTGGCCGCAAGCCTGCGAGCGTTCCAGAAACTGCGTCTTGTAGTACGCCTGACGTTCCGACGCGTCTTCCGCGCAGACGCGGAAACCTTCTTCGCCATCCTTCGAAATCTGGATCAGATCGTTCAGCGTATCAATCAGTTTGTCGTTCTTCATCATGTGCCTTTCATTGAAATGGAGGGAAAAAGTTTTTTCTTTTTCTGTTCATGCATCAGTGCAAATCAGTGCACGAAAAAATAGATCAGCACCAGCACGAAGGCGGGAACGCCCAGTATCCAGGCGAGGAAATACTTACCCATGTCTGCTCCTTGAAATGTGAGGTCGACGTGTCGACCGGGAGACGCGCGTCAATCCATCCGGCGAGCCTGTTTGCAATCGGTTGGTGAAGGCGGGGAGATGTCTCCAGAAGATTCATCCGCGCTATTTGCGCCGGTTCACCATCCAATGTTTGCATCGTAATAGCCGCATCTCGCCGCAGCCATCAGACGCTCGCTCAATTGCTTGTAGGAGGGTTACTGCAAACGGCGGTAACGATCACTATCAGATAAGCCGAAAAGCCTTATCCGGCGTGGCTTCTCATCTTGTCCTACAAGACAATGGGCGGGCGTCCTATACCTCTTGCCTCAAGGCATTGCTACGATGCATGCCATCGTATCAATTTGTCGTCTCACTGTTTCATTACCAAGCACCACTAACGCATCACTAACTGCCAGGGAGCGCGTCATGAACAAGGATCAATTGGTAGGAAATCTGAAAATTGCACTTGGGCGTCTGGATGAAAAAATGGCAAGTTTTTCCGGCAATCAGGCGCGTCGCCGTCATGCCCTGAAATTGCAGGAAGCGGGCGAGGTACAGCGCACGATGGGTGATGCACGCCAAATCATCAAGCATTCAATCAAACATACGCTGAAGCATTCCGCAAAGCAGATGTCGGCCTGAGCCGCCTGCATTGCAAGGGAGCAGCCAGCAAACAATCGGAACAGGGAGCTTGTTCATGCTGACCAAACGAAATCTGCTGTTGGCGTTGGGTATCTCCAGCGCCGCCGTCGTCGCAGTACTCAATATCTGCGCCAACCGCCTGGAGCGCGCTGACAGACGTGCCCAGCGCAGGGCGTTGCAACGTTGGGAAGGCGAGGGTGGCAACGTGTTTCAGCCTGCCATGCCCGGCCCGGCAGCAAAGACTGACGAGCTGTCGCAAGACGCGACGCCGTGAGTGGCAGGAAAGATCAGTATTGGCAGCTGGGTCGCAGGTGCAGTGTGATGTAAGAAGTCATGTTTTATCGGCCTTGTCCTACAAGGCAATCAGCAGCAGTCCTATCGCTGGGGATACGAGCAGACAGTATCGTTCAGGTACCGGTTCTGCAGTTGCTTCAGATCAGCAGCGCGGAGATCCAGGGAAAGAACGGAAGAGACAAGCGGTTCGTTTCACAACACAAGAACATACCGAAACGGGTGCAATCATGGAAAAAATAGTGATTTGCTGGTTGGTGGGCATGCCCCTGCTGATGCTGCTCATTCTTCAATACCTCATGTATTGAAGCTGCAATCTAACAAAGAAGGAGTGTAAAAAATGCGCGAAGAAAAATTGCGAACCGTCCGCAGCGACGTACAAGTGCTGTTGCAAGAAGCTCAGGAACTGTTCAACGAGGCTGCTGCGGCCACCGGCAAGAATGCCGAAGATTTGCGCGCCAAGGGTGAAGAGATCCTTGATCGCGCTTTCATCAAGGCGCAGGGAATTCAATCGTACATGGTGCAGACCGGCAAAGAGATTGCCGCCACCACCGACGATTATGTGCAGTCCAATCCATGGCGCGCCATCGCCATTTCGACCGGCGTCGGTCTGTTGGTGGGCCTGTGCGTTTCGCGAAGCGGCGAACGCTGACCTTCGCGCAATAGTTAGTCAGCCTGTCCCCAGCCATATAGCCAACCGGATAAAGGAACAAGATTATGTCAAGCAAGCCATCAACGGTACATCACATCAGCGACAAGCCGTTTCGTATTGATCGCGAGAAGGTGCGCGAAGCCGCAATGAAGACCAGCAACGGCGCCGTCACTGAGGGATACAAGGGCAATCGCGAGGAAATCATCGCCATGCTCAATGATGCCCTGGCTACCGAGCTGGTCTGTGTGCTGCGCTACAAGCGTCACTACTTCACGGCAACCGGCTTGGAAAACGAGCCGATCAAGGCAGAATTCCTTGAGCATGCGCTGGAGGAAGAAGGTCATGCCGACCAAATTGCAGAGCGTATTGTGCAGCTCAACGGCGAGCCGAATTTCAACCCTCGTGAGCTGTCCGAGCGCAGCCATGCGGACTATGACGAATCGACCGACATCAAGTCGATGATTCGCGCCAATTTGATTGCCGAGCGTATTGCGATCGAAACCTATCGCCAGATGATTGAGCGCATCGGTGACGACGATCCAACGACCAAGCATTTGCTTATTTCCATCATGGCGAAGGAAGAAGAACACGCCGACGACATGAGCGATCTGCTGGATTGAATACGCCTGACCGGCGCTTAGTCGACGGTTGGGAAAGTAAAGCCAGGCAAAAAAGCCAAGCGAAAATCCAGCGGCATACCGCACATCCCGCCTCATTAACAACAAGCAAGGAGAGCAGCATGAACTGGGACATCATTGAAGGCAACTGGAAGCAATTCAAGGGTAAAGCCAAGCAGCAGTGGGGCAAGCTGACCGACGATCAGCTCGACACCATCAACGGCAAGCGTGAAGAACTGGCCGGCCGTATCCAGGAAGTCTATGGCATCAACAAGGACGAAACCGAGAAACAACTCAAGGCTTTCGAAGATAACAACAAGGATTGGAGTCATTGAACAATGCGCCGGCACCGGGACTATCCCGCCGCCACTCAGGCATTGTTCTGACCTCGCCTTTAAAACCAAAACCTAAAACCAAGGAGTTCTCATGAAAAAATTCATCGCCACTTGTATTCTGACTTCCGCCGCTTTCGGTGCTCATAGCCTGGCAACTGCCGCTGACGCCGTGAAGTCTCAATATAAAGCCGACGTCGCTGCCGCTGACGCCGACTACAAGACCGCCAAGGCAAAGTGCAAACCGCTCAAGGGCAACGAGCAAGACGTTTGCAACAAGGAAGCCAAAGCTGCGCATGAAACGGCAATCGCCGATGCGAAGGCTAAGCGCAAGACCAAAGACGCAAATAAAGACGCAGCCAAGACCACTAATGATGCCGACTACAGCGTCGCCAAGGAAAAGTGCGATGCCCTGAAGGGTGCGGAACAAGACAAGTGTACGACCGCAGCCAAGGCCAAGTACGGCAAGTAATTCTGTAGTAATCCAGTAATAGCTTTGAACAGGACGTCGCCGGCAAGGCGCGTCGACGCAGGCAGTACGAAGGTACGGCAAGGAGATGCAACGCTGCTGGCGGCGTCCTGTTCAATGCGTTAAGGTCATGGAGAGGTAGCGATGCTTCTCCATAAAACAATCACACATCTGTATTTGAATTTACCAACAAGGAGATCATCATGACTTTATCTTTGACCAAACGCTTTATGGGCTTTTTCCTCGCACTGATGATGGTGTCGCTGGTCGGCTGCGCTTCCGGCCCGAACAAGGAAGGCACCGGCGAATATGTCGATGACGCCGTCATCACCACCAAGGTGAAGAGCGCGATCTTGCAGGAGCCTAACCTGAAGTCGGCCGAAATCAACGTCGAAACCTACAAGGGTGTCGTTCAGTTGAGCGGTTTTGTGAGCTCGGCAACTAGCGCTACCCGTGCCACTGAACTGGCTCGCGGCGTCAAGGGCGTAACGTCGGTGAAAAACGACCTGCGTCTGAAGTAATGTAAATCGGGGCGGAGGTTACGGCCACCGCCCCGGCTTATTCAGGCTTACGGCCTGAATTATTGTTTTGTCGGAATTAAGCAGTAACAGGTAATAAGGTATAGTTAGCCGCGGAAGGCCCCGGTGCCGCCGGGCAACTCAATCAAATGATGGAAACGCTGCAAATCAGGCAGGGAACAGCGCAGCGAAACCGCATTTGCCTGATCAGGAAGGACTGCAGCATTGTCTTGATGCTGGTAAAAACTATGACAAAAATATTAGTAGTCGATGATCACGCTGTCGTGCGTGCTGGTGTTCAGCACTTTATTGCGGATATCCCGAACATGGAAGTCGGCGGAGAAGCAAGTACCGCTGAAGAAGCAATCCGCCTGGTACGGACACAAGAGTGGGACATTGTCTTGCTCGATATAGCGATGCCGGATAAAAGCGGCGTGGAAGTATTAAAGCAAATCAAACGCGAAAAACCGGCCTTGCCGGTGCTGATGCTCAGCATGCATCCGGAAAGCCGCTATGCGGTTCAGGTGCTGCGCAGTGGCGCCAGTGGCTATGTGCAGAAGGAAGCCCTGGCGACGGATCTGGTCAGCGCGATCAACACCATTTTGCGCGGCCACAAGTACATCAGTTACGGCGTGGCAGAGCTGCTGACCACCGATCCCGTGGATTCGGAGAAGCCGCTGCACGAGACCCTGTCGCAACGCGAATACGAGATTTTTTACAAGCTTGGCCAGGGCCAGGGCGTGACGCAGATCGCCGATGAACTCTGTCTGAGTGTGAAGACTGTGAGTACTTACCGGTCGCGCGTTTTGCAGAAGATGAACATGGCCAACAACGCCGATATCATTTATTACGCCATCAAGAATAATCTGATCGATTAACGGAAGGGGCTGCAGGTACGCAGGGAGCGGTATCCAACCCACGCTGCGCCTTTTGCCTGTATTGCCGAGCCGGGCTTTTTTTGAAATTGAGTGTCAGGATAGTGATCATGGAGCACGTATTGCAGGACATGTCGGAAAGGATGGGGCGCACCGCGAATGCGCCGCTGAAGGTTTTCCTTGTCGAAGATTCAGCGGACGTGCGTGATCTGATCATGGAGAGTCTCGCAGAGATTCCCGGTGTTGAGCTGGCCGGTTATGCCGAGACCGAGCAGGATGCCGCGGCGCATCTGGAAAATGAAAGTTACGATGTGCTGATCCTGGACATCCAGCTCAAGCAGGGTAACGGTATGAATCTGTTGCAGTCGCTGGCGCGTTCCGGCAAGAAAAGCCACGACGAACTCAAGATCATCTTCAGTAACCACGTCAGTGCAACGTATCGCCGCGTGGGCTTGCAATACGGCGTGCAGTTCTTCTTCGACAAATCTTCCGAGTTCACCAAGCTACGCAGCTTGATCGAGCGACTCAGTGGTAAGGGAAACGGATTGGCACCGTCGCGCAGATATACATCGGCCTGATGTGATGATAATGCCGTGCTGGGGGTGACGTTGTGTTCTCCGATGCCCGGCACATTCTGCAGATTCGGCACCTGGCCGTTGCGACATGATTACTGCACTGGCCATCGAGGCCTTGCCGAAGATGCGGCAGGACTCAGTCCTGACCACGCTATATTAAATATAATGTATGTCGACGCAAGAACGGTCGCCACGCGCCTGCCGCGTGACGTTCATGCGATCAACGCACAATCGGGGGCTTCAGCACATGCAAACGAAGGCAGCACGCAACGAGATCGGTGAAACCTCCTCGCTGGAGCATTACGTCGCTACCCAGGCAAACTTTGCCAGCATCGCCACTGCCGCAATGAGCCTGGCGATGATCATTGTCTTGTTCGGCATTGTCGTGCTGATCAGCTGTTATGCCGAAGACGACTATCGCAAAATTCTGGCGGATCTGATCGCCGTGCAAGGCAGTACCGCGGTCGGCTTCATCCTCGCGGGTTCAGCCTTGTACATGCAATGTCTCAACGTCGGACAATCGAGCCGGCGTCTGGCGATCTCTGCCCGCATCGTTGCAGTATTGCTATTGCTGTTGGGTGCGGGATTTCTTCTGCAAAACGTCTTTGGCCTGAACTTGCTGGGGGATCGCCTGCCTGGCATGCTGTCTGGAATATCTTTGGCCCACAGCGCTTTCGGCGCGGCGATTCATCCTCTGGCTGCGGGTAGTTTTGTGCTGATTGCGTTGACGCTGCTGATTCATGACTGGCGTGTTGACGCGCGTCACTATCCTGCTGAATACCTGGCTTTCATCCTCATCGGCCTGAGTGCCATTCCACTGGTCGGCTATTTATACGGCGTCAACAAGCTGACCTTCCTGCATTATTCGGCCGGCATTCCTTTCCTGTCGGCGCTGGTGTTCCTGTTGCTGGGGGCGGCGCTGCTGATGGCGCGGCCGTCGCATCGCCTGATGGCGATCATCGTCAGCCATGCACCCGGCGGCAACATGCTGCGCCGCTTGCTGCCCTCCATGCTGGCGCTGATCCTGATTTTCAATTTGCTGGTGGCGCAAGGGGCTGAATATGGCTTATATGCGGACCGGCTGATGCTGCCTTTTCTGACGCTGATTGATGGCGCGCTCGTGGTGTTCATCTTTTGGCGTTTCGCCGGCAGGCTCGACCGGGAATATGGTGCGCGCATGCAAAGCGCCGCCAAGCTTGCCGAGACCAATTCCCTGCTGACAGCGGTCAGCGACAGCACGCGTGAACCGATCTTTGTCAAGAATCGCCAGGGCTTGCTGGTATTTGCCAACCCGGCCATGCTGCAGCAAGTCGGCAAGACCTGGGAGGAGGCGATGTATCGCGCCAGCCCTGAACTGTTTTCAAAAAAGGAAGATGCCGACCGCATCGATGAAGACGACAAGCGCGTGATGGCCAGCGGCCTCCCGGAAACCATTGAGCAGACCCTGCATTTGCCGCATGGCGTCTTTACCTATCAATCGACACGGGTTCCCTGGTTCGACAAGCTCGGCAATGTATTGGGCGTGATCGGCATCAGCACTGATATCTCGGAACGCAAGCGCGCGGAAGATTCTTTGCGTGAGCGCGAAGCGCAGCTTGAGAAAACCGTGATCGAACGAACGGCCTTGCTGCGCGAATTGACCAACCATCTGGAAACCGTGCGGGAAGAAGAGAAGCGAGCCATCGCACGTGAGCTTCACGACAACATGGGCGCATCATTGACCGCCCTGAGCATGCATCTGGAAAGTGTCTACAAGATCTTGCCGGACGATGAAAAATGGCAAGAGCGCAAGCCACGCATTCAGGGATTGATGAATTCCCTGGTCGGCACCACACGGCGGATCCAGACCGAATTGCGGCCCAACATGCTTGATCTGTTTGGGCTCAAGGCCGCCATCACCGAACAGATGGATGAGCTGGCCGAGCGCAGCGGCATGACTTGCAAAGCGAGCCTGCCGGACGAAGATGTGGCCATCGGCCATCAAATGGAAATTGCCATCTACCGCATGTTGCAGGAGATGCTCAATAACGTCACCAAACATGCCAAGGCGACGCAGGTCGATGTGATCCTGGATGTCGACGAAGAACAGGTCGCATTGACCGTGCGCGACAACGGTGTCGGCATTTCGCAAGATCGGCGCGACAACAACAAAACTTACGGTTTGCGCGGCTTGCGCGAGCGCGCCACGTTCTTTGGCGGGGAAGTGGATATCCGCTCCACTCCGGGAACAGGGTCGCTCATTACCATTCGTCTGCCGGTCGCTCCGCCAGCTTCAGCTTCAGCCCCGGCAAGCCCTGCAGCGCCCGCCGCATAAGGCCTACAAGCACTTCGGTTTTCAGGTCATTTTTTACTCTGTTTGTCCTACGTTTCAAAGCGGGGCTGTCTTATAGTCCCGCATCTCCCTCTCCACTAAGATGAACTCATCGCGTTTCCACTTATGGGGATGTGTGCAGTTGACTGTTGAGCATCGCAGTAGCTGGTCTTTCAACTTTCAGGAGAAATCATGAATAAAGATCAAGTCCAAGGTAGCGCAAAACAGGTAGCCGGCAAGGTCCAACAAAAGGCTGGTGAAGTGGTGAACAGCAAGGAACAACAGATCAAGGGCGCCGCCAAGCAAATTGACGGTAGCGTTCAGAAGAGCTATGGCGATGCCAAGGAAGCTCTGAAGGATCGCTGATCCTTAGCCACTCAAATGGGAGCAGATGCTCCCATTTTCATGTGCGCTCATCAGGTTGTGTAGGAATTGTCTTACGCCAGAATCGGAGAAGCACGGCTGTTGAGCCATCCCGGGTTTTGTCATGATGAGTCAATGAAAAAACAGGCCGGTATCGCGAATCGCTAGTATCGCCAGTCTTGATTGATCGCCAGTCTCGATTGTGCAGGATCAGGCAGTCCCGGATCGTAGTGCACCGGAAGTGTCGAGGGAGGATCATGAAAAAAACAGGAACAGTTGCTTCGCTCGTACTGATCGGCATGATGGCATGTTCTGCCGCCGTAGCCGCCCCTGCGACGACCGCGAGCCAAACCTCGGTGCATGCTGGTGATGCGACGCCGTTTGTCATGGCAAAAAGTCATGCGCAGGCAGGTAAGGCATTCAAGGCAAAACCGGCATTGGACAAAAAGAAATTCCGTTATCTCGACATGGTTGAGAGAAAGCATCCCTCTTCAATTCGCAATGCCGTCATCGTGTACGACCATGTGCTGATGAGAAAGAAGGCATGCGACGCGCACGATCCTGCAAGTGTAAACGAATGTTTAGGGCGGCCATCGGTGTGAAACTATCCACCGCCAGAGCGTCTAAAAAGTATGTGCCCTGAAACCTGAAATGGCTGCACGACTGAATCACTCGCTTGAGTCAGCTTGAATTATTTCCTGAGTCATGTGCTGCAACGGCAGCATCAATCAACTTTATATAGAGGTGTCATCATGAAAACAATACATAAGATTGCAGTGACTACGATCACTGTGTGCGCCCTTACCGTGTTGAGCGGCTGCAGCGGCATGTCTTCACGCGACAAAGACACAGCCGTAGGTGCCGGGATCGGTGCAGTCGGCGGTGCCGTTCTGACCGGCGGCAGCGGTATCGGTACTGTCGGTGGCGCCGCAGTCGGCGGAGTGATCGGTAATCAAATCGGCAAGTAATTTGGCAACTAGGTTTGCAAGTACGCTTATTGCGTAAGAAGTAAGCGCAAACCTGGCCGGACTTACCCGGCGCCATCTCTGATCCGGATGTGGCGCATGAGGAAAATGCAGGAGACACAGCCTGGAAAAAACAAGGGGACCATAGCGGTCCCCTTGTTTTTTGCGTCTTCACAGAATCAAAACAGCAGTAGCGCCGTGCTCAATTCATTCCGTACAGACTATGTAAAGAAAGAACCTTGCGCGATCGCCGTACGGTTCTATTCGCTTGCAGTTGTGTTCGCGTAAATGCGTTTTGCCCGCGCCAAATCGCTTTGCAGCAGATCCCGGGCTTCCTTGCGGCAGGCCTTGGCTTCGGCGCGTTTGAGCGGTTTGCATTCCTGCAGCGCCTGGGCGTAAGCCGCGTGGGCTTCTTTCAGCAGTGTCTTGTTATGCAGTTTGGCGGTGTCGTCGCCTTCATACCAGCGCTGAGGATCCTGTTGCGACACGTCCTCTTCCGCTGCCATGGCAGGCACATGAGCGGTAAAGCAGGCGGCCAGGAAGAACGGCAGTAGCAAGAGGTGTTTTTGGCGATTTTTTGTCATCGTTACGAGCTCCCTTCCAGTCAAAATGATAAGCGGCGCTGCATCTCGAAGATGCAACGCCGCTCATCATATCCTGTTTGTGGTGCAGGCAAGCAAAACCTGTATTTCTACAGCTTTACAGTTCTACAACCTTCCCAGCAATACCAGAATCAGCAGGATCACCACGATGGTGCCGGCGATACCGCTTGGGCCATAACCCCAGGACCGGCTATGTGGCCAGGCCGGCAAGGCGCCGATAAGAATCAGGATAAGTACGATCAGTAAAATGGTGCCGATGGTCATGTTGTTCTCCTTGTTGTCCTGCAAAATTTGCAGTGGTTACCGCGGTTACCAACGCCTTGCGCCACGCCGTTTGGCGGCCGCAGGGCGTCAATGATAAAAACTCAGAAGCGCACTTTCACATAAGCGGAAGGGCCTTTGAGACGGATGTCGAGGTTGGCGTCATTGATCGTGCCGCCGCCGCTACGATTGATGTTGATGCGTGTGATGCCATAGTCGGCGCCGATACCCAGGTTAGCCAGCGGATACCATTCCGCGCCGAATGCGGCGCTATAGATATGGCCGGTGACGCGGCCCCAGTTTTTCTTCACGCCGGAGGCTTCTGCATAAAGGCGGAAGTCTTTGCTGAAGGCGTGTTTCCAGCCAAGTTCCACCAAAGGCGCCCAGGTTTTTTCGGTGTAGCTTTCGCTGAATGTGCCGGAGGTGCCATTGAGCGTTGCCGCTGCATTCACGTCCAGATGGGCGCGGTAGTATCCGCCGCCAAGACCGATGCCGAACACGTCGTTGCCCTGGCCGATCCACCATTTGTAGGCCACGGAAGCCATGTCGACCTGCAAGTTGGCGTCGCCGTTGGCGGTCAGACTGGAACCGGTGCCGATTGGCGCCGATCTGTCGATGGCACCGCTATTGTTTTTCTTGTACGTGAAGTAATCGAAGGACAGGCCCTGGCTGTCGAACAGCAATATCTCGCCGCGGATGCGCGGTAGCGTAGTGCGGTCGCGATCGATGTCGCCGGATTGGAAATTGCCATATTGCGTATTGGCGTTCACGCGAAACGTCGGGTCGACATAGTAGGCGCCTGCCGACAGGCTGAAGCGGTCAAGCGCCGGCGAATGGTCGGCAAACGCGCTCGCCGATGTCAGTGCAAGCGCACCGCCCGCAGCGAAGTAGGTGGCAAATTGGGCAGTTTTTCTGACAACGGGCGATGTGCGGCTACGACGTAACATGTGGGTCTCCTCCTGGCTTAAATGGGGCAAATGCAGTGTCGGGTTCGCCTGCAAAAAGCAGGAGACGACATGATCGATGTTATCTATCGCCGTCGTTCCGGTAGATAGGTGTGCGCCTCAATTTCCTGTAGGAAAAGGCGAGTTGCCGAGTAGGAGAGAGTCAGAAGACAACGTCCAATTTGCTGAGCTGATTGGAAGCATCGCTGTATTTTCTGGTTTGATTTTTGCTTGCAGAAGACTGACTGCAGTGGAGAATGCGATGAGATCAATATGAAGACGTCCTCATGGCGAGGCTGCATAGCTTGAATACATCATGAAATGATATAAAGTGTGCGGTCGCAGCAAATGAGTTACTATTCGCCCGGTTGCGCCTGGTCGTATTTGCAGGAAGATCAGGGAAGCAGGCAAACTACCAGCCTCGACAGACACAGCAACAAAAACACACCACAGATCCGCAACGAGTTCAGAATCGATTTACGATGTCCAGGCAAACATTGGAACCGCACATGCGCAACTTACGCATCGTTGTCGTCAACACCATCATCGATCACATCGATGAAACTGACACCGCGCTCCACGAGCAGGCGGAGCGTGGAAAAGCCTTGCGTATCGGTTTGCTGGAAGCCGGCTATAACATCATCGCCTCGTTGCCTGCCGATCTCTATCTGCCGGAGCGTATCGCCCAACTGCAGCCCGACATGATCATCATCGACGCCGAGTCCGATGCGCGCGACGTGCTGGAGCACATCGTCATCGCCACCCGCGACGAGCGTCGCCCTATTGTCATGTTCACTGAAGACGATACGACCTCCACCATGGAAGCCGCGATGGAAGCTGGCGTCACGGCCTATATCGTCGCCGGTCTCCAGTCGGAACGCATCAAGCCGGTGCTGGACGTAGCGCTGGCGCGTTTCCGCCAGGAGCAGAAGCTGCTTACCGAACTGTCGGACACCAAGCTCAAGCTGGCCGAGCGCAAAGTGGTTGAACGCGCCAAGGGCGTGCTGATGGCCAAACACAAGCTGTCGGAAGAGCAGGCCTATCAAAAGCTGCGCAGCATGGCCATGAACAAGAACCTCAAACTTTCCGATATTGCCCAGCGCCTGCTGGATGTCGAAGACTTGCTCGGCTGACACTTTTTTCCTTCCTTTGTACCGATCATCGCCGGTAATCACGCACCGCCAAATTGGTGCGCAGCACAAACGCGGTGCGTTGATTGCCGGCTTGCGACTGCCGCGTCGGCTACTTCCCAGATCATCAAGATCGCTTCTGTCATAGCGTAGCGACGCGGCTTTTGCCGGTTTTTGACTCGCTTGGCACGCTCTTTGCTGAATCCTCGGTATAGCGCAAGGTTTGCGCATCGAACGGTTCGGCCAATGGCGGTTGAACCATCCAAGACAAAGGCGTCTTTCAGCATGCTTCATTGCGTGCTGAAGGGACGCCTTTTTTATTTGCCGAATGGGGAAACGCGATGGAATTCAAAGAGCAACAACCGAACAAGGCCGTGGCAACTGTCGAGGAAGTGGATTTCAAGCGTCGTCAATTAATTCAGACTGCAGGACTTGCAACAGGAGCGACCATGTTGGGACTAGCCACAGGAGGAGCCTGGGCAGCCGGCTCGGACAAGCCGGAAAAAGAAGAAGTGAAGATCGGTTTCATCCCGCTGACTGACTGCGCTTCGGTGGTGATGGCTTCGGTGCTCGGCTTCGACAAGAAATACGGCATCAAGATCGTGCCCAGCAAGGAAGCCTCCTGGGCCGGCGTGCGCGACAAGCTGACCAACGGCGAGCTGGACGCTGCACACGTGCTCTACGGCCTCATCTATGGCGTGCAAATGGGCATTGGCGGCCAGAAGAAAGACATGGCGGTGCTGATGAGCCTCAACAATAACGGTCAGGCCATCACCTTGTCCAAAAAGGTCGCCGACAAGGGCGGCGTCGATGGTCCATCGCTGGCCAAGCTGATGCAAACCGACAAGCGTGAGTACACCTTTGCACAGACTTTCCCGACCGGTACACACGCCATGTGGCTCTACTACTGGCTGGCCGCCAACGGCATCAATCCGATGAAGGATGCCAAGGTCATCACCGTGCCGCCGCCGCAAATGGTCGCCAATATGCGCGTGGGCAATATGGATGGTTTCTGCGTTGGCGAACCATGGGGCCATCGCGCCATCGTTGACGGTGTCGGTATCACCGCCACCACCACGCAAGATATCTGGAAAGACCATCCTGAAAAAGTCCTGGGCACCTCGCTCGACTTCGTCAAGAAGAACCCGAACACCTGCCGCGCCATGATGGCGGCCATCCTCGACGCCAGCAAATGGATCGACGCCTCGCTGGCCAACAAGAACAAGATGGCCGAAGTCATTGCCGACAAATCCTATGTCAACACCAGCAAGGATGTGATCGATCAACGCATCATGGGCCGCTATCAGAACGGTCTCGGCAAGACCTGGGACGACCCGAATTACATGAAGTTCTACAACGACGGCGCGGTCAATTTCCCGTATCTGTCGGACGGCATGTGGTTCATGACGCAGCATCGCCGTTGGGGCCTGCTCAAGGACGATCCGGACTATCTGGCCGTAGCCAAGTCGGTCAATCAGATCGACCTGTACAAGGAAGCCGCCACCATGACCAAGACCAGTATTCCGAAGGATCCGATGCGCACTTCCAAGCTGATGGACGGCACCGTATGGGACGGCAAGAATCCGAAGGCCTACGCCGCATCGTTCAAGATCAAGACGTAAGCAAGTGCGTTATCGGCGCACGTTTTTGTCGCAGTACAGAGTGAAGGAATCGATATGAGCGCAGTCATGGAAACGACGACGAATGAGAACCCGAAGCCAGCGGCAGGAGCGGGCACTGCCGTTGCCTCATCAAAAACTGCAGATGCGCCAGTGGCCAAGGTCAAGTCGAAGCAGGCTAAAAAATCCCCACTGCTAGCGGGATTTTTCATGACGGTATTGCCCCCGCTGACCGGCCTCGCATTCCTGGTGCTGGTGTGGCAGATCATCGCGGCCAAGACCGGCAACTTTCCGACGCCGTTGGTGACCTTGCAGGAAGCGATCAAGTTGTTCTCTGATCCGTTCTACCGGACGGGTCCCAACGATCAGGGCATCGGCTGGAATGTGCTGGCGTCGCTGCAACGCGTGGCGATCGGCTTCGGTCTGGCGGCATTGGTGGGTATTCCACTGGGCTTCCTGATTGGTCGCGTGCGCTTCTTGTCTGGCATGTTCGGTCCGATCATCAGTCTGCTCAAGCCGGTGTCACCGCTGGCCTGGCTGCCGATCGGCCTGCTGGTGTTCAAGTCGGCCAACCCGGCGGCGATCTGGTCCATCTTCATCTGCTCGATCTGGCCGATGATCATCAACACGGCCGTTGGCGTGCAGCGCGTCCCGCAGGATTACATGAACGTGGCGCGCGTGTTGAACCTGTCCGAATGGAAGATCCTGACCAAGATCCTGTTCCCCTCCGTCTTGCCTTACATGTTGACCGGCGTGCGCCTGGCCATCGGTACCGCCTGGCTGGTGATCGTTGCCGCTGAAATGCTGACCGGCGGCGTAGGTATCGGTTTCTGGGTCTGGGATGAGTGGAACAACCTGAACGTGCCGCATATCATCATCGCGATCGTCGTGATCGGCGTAGTCGGGCTGATCCTCGAACAACTACTGGTGGCGTTGGCGAAGGCCTTCACTTACGAACAGGTCAGTAACTGACTCTGCAGACCCATTCTGAATACTTATTGTGAACGATCATGCAGTCGAAGCCGAGAGGGAAATTGTGATGGAAGCGATGAACAAATTTATCGAGATCAACGACGTCGAGATGGTGTTCCATACCAAGAAGGGCACGTTTCACGCGCTGCGCGACATCAATCTGAGCGTGCAAAAGGGTGAGTTCATCACCTTGATCGGCCACTCCGGTTGCGGCAAGTCGACGCTGTTGAATCTGATCGCCGGTTTGCTCAAGCCCAGCGACGGTTTGCTGTTGTGCGCCAATCGCGAAATCGCCGGCCCCTCGCCGGAACGTTCGGTGGTGTTCCAAAACCATTCTTTGTTGCCTTGGCTGACCTGTTACGAAAACATTTATCTCGGCGTGGAGCGGGTGTTCGGCGCGACGGAAAACCGTACGCAACTGCGCGACCGCACGCGTGCCGCTTTGGCCCTGGTTGGCCTGACGGCTGCTGAAAGCAAGCGTCCGAATGAGATTTCCGGCGGCATGAAGCAGCGCGTCGGCATTGCCCGTGCGTTGGCAATGGAGCCAAAGGTCTTGCTGATGGACGAGCCGTTCGGTGCATTGGATGCCTTGACTCGCGCGCACTTGCAGGACGAGTTGCTGAAGATTGTCGCCAAGACTGCATCGACCGTTGTCATGGTCACGCACGATGTCGACGAGGCTGTGCTGCTGTCGGATCGTATCGTCATGATGACCAACGGACCTGCCGCCACCATCGGCGAGATCCTCCACGTCAAACTGGCGCGTCCGCGCGAGCGTGTGGCGCTGGCGCAGGATGCGCAGTATTCCGAATACCGTACTGCGGTGCTTGAATTCCTCTATCGCAAGCAAGCGCATCCGGCGAAAGAAGCCGCGTAGCAAAACGCAGCGCAAGCAGAGTAACAGCGCAAGAAGCAGCGCAAGAAGCAACGCAAGAAGCAACGCAAGAGCGGATTCAAACGAAAGGAACAACATGGCGGTCACCGGGCAAATCAAGCTGATGCAAAACAGCGGTACCGGGAAGAGCGAGACGACTTCCGCTGTCGATACCAAGCCTTTGTCGGGCGAAGTATTTGGCGCATTGATCAACCTGTCTGGACGCCGCCGTTTCACGTCGCAGCGTCTGGTGTTGTATGCGGTGTTGGCGTCGCAAGGCCATGAAGGTGCAACCACGATTGCGCGTGAGGCGCTGGCCTTGTTCCGCGGCGCGCATACGGCCCTGGTGAAAGGCTCGGATACCGTGCCCGGCATTTTTTGCGAAGAAGTGCGAGAGGCCTATTTCGGCAGGCTGGATGGCGACGCGCAGATTGTCTATTTCATCAATCTGGCGGAGCGTACGCTCAACGCCATCGATAATGGCTTGCGTGATGCCCCGGCACTGTTGGACGAGCTGGTACGCATCACCACGCCGATGCTGAGCGTGTTGAACCAGATCACCAGCGTGTACGAAGAGCAGTCGAAGCGTCATGCGCTGCTGATGAAGAAGCAACTGCGCGGCATCATGACCGACATCGAAACCATCGCCAAGCAGGCCAAGATGGTGTCTTTCAATGCCCGCATCGTCGCGGCGCGGGCGGGACAGGCCGGCAAGGAGTTTTCGGTGGTAGCGGGAGTGCTGTCGAATATCACGACCGAGATCGACGATCTGGTCAAGGTCGCATTGAGCGGCGCAGCAGCATAGCTTTCGGACAACTTTCGTGCGGCTTGGATGCAACTTCTGTACGAGTGCTTACCCGACGGTTTGTGATGGCATTTCCTGAACTCTGTTCTAATTGAGGCAACTCAAAAAACAGAATAAACAGGGAAGGGCCATGAAAAAACTCAGTGAACAGCGCCTCGTCTATTTCTTTGAAGCGGTCCAGTGCGGCAGCGTGCGTGCTGCCGCCGACAAGCTGGATATCGCCCCATCGGCGGTCAGCCGCCAGATCGCCTTGCTGGAGCAGGAGGTGGCAATTCCGGTCATGGAGCGGCATCGGCGCGGCGTGGTGCCGACTGAAGCCGGGCAACTGCTGATCGACTACTACCGCGAACAAGGCGCGCACCAGGCGGATCTGTTGTCCAAGCTGCAAGGTTTGCGCGGACTCAAGCGCGGCCACGTCAGCATTGTCATCGGCGAGGGGTTCGTGAGCGATTTCATGAGCCAGCCGATGGTCTATTTCTGCGAACGCCATCCGCAAATTTCGGTATCGCTCGATCTGGCCGGCACCAACGACGTGTTGCGTCTGGTGGCCGAGGACATCGCCGAAATCGGTCTGGTCTATAACCCGCCGACCGACCCCAAAATTGTCTCGCGCGCGGTGCAGCGGCAACCCATGCTGGCGGTTGTCAGTGCCGGATCGCCACTGCGCAACAGCAAATCCTGCACCTTGCAGGAGCTCAGCGAATATCCGATCGGTCTTATGCACTCCTCTTACGGTACGCGGCAATTGCTGGCGCTGGCCGAGTATGCCGCCAAGATCAAACTCAATCCGACGCTCACCACCAACTCCATCAACGTGCTGAAGCACTTCGTCAAATCCGGCCTGGGCGTCACCTTGTTGCCGCGCTTTGCGGTGTCGACCGAACTCGCGGCGGGCGAGCTGTTTGCGATTCCTCTCGATGACGACGTGTTGACCTTGGCCGAAGTGCATCTGGTCACCCGCGTCGGACGCAAGCTCTCGGTAGCGGCCAACCGCTTTGTCTCCTATGCCAGTTCGCTGATGCAGGCGTTTCAAGTCACCAGCTGAGGCCGTCCATTGGGTGGTCGCCCGCCTTGTATTTTTCAGCGTTCTCTTAAATAGAACAATGTTTGCTTTTCGATGTAATTGACGCTCACTTGCGCTGCTTGCACACTGGACCTGTCAGATTATTTTCCAGCGAGGAGCAGCATGAAACACATTGGTGTGGCGGGTTTGGGCAATATGGGGCGCGGTATGGCGCTGTCGTTGCAACGCGGTGGTTTTACGGTATCGGGCTACGATCCGTCGGCTGCAGCGACAGAAAGCATTGCGCGCGAAGGCGTGACAGTGTTTGCTTCGGTGGCGGCGTTGGCTGATGCGGTGGATGTATTGATCCTGTCGCTGCCGACGTCGGACGTGGTCGAGGCGGTGGTGTTCGGCGCCGAGGGTTTGCTGGTCGGCGCCAAGTCCGGGCTGCTGGTGGTCGACACGACAACCGCCGACCCCAATAGCACACGCAAAGTGGCGGCAGCGCTTGCGGAAAAGGGTGTGCGCTTCATCGATGCACCGGTTAGTGGCGGCCCCAAGGGCGCGGCGACGGGCACGATGACGATGGTGTTGGGCGGCGCGGCGGACGACGTCGCAGCGGTCACGCCGGTGCTGGAAGCCATGAGCGCCAAGCGCGTGCATGTCGGCCCGGTCGGCGCAGGCCACGTCACCAAGCTGCTCAACAACCTGATGTGCGGCGCACACCTGATCGTCGCCGGCGAGGCGGCGCGCATTGCCGAGGCAGCCGGACTCGATCCGCAACAAATCTTCGAAGGCATCAACGCTGGCTCGGGGCGCAGCGGTGTCACGCAAGTCAATTATCCGACCTGGATTTTTAACGACGCGTTCAATTCCGGCTTCACCATGAAACTCATGCGCAAGGACTTGCGCCTGGCGATGGGCTTGCTCTCCGAATTGGGAACATCCGCGCCGCTGGCCGGTGAAGTCGGGCGCCTGTGGGCCGCCAGCGACAAGACTGTGGCTGATGGCGAAGACTTCAACCGCATCGTCCAATTCATCGAAAAATAATTTACTGAACCGCATCAGGAGCATTCCATGAAATCCAATGAAGCAGAACAATTGCTGGCGGCGTTTGCGCCGTTCTTTCCGGGTACGGCCTTTGTCGGTTCCTATGTCGGCGGCAAGCTGATCCAGGGCGAAGGCGAATCCATCGTCTTGCAGAATCCGGCAACCGGCCAGGCCACACTAAGTTATCGCGACGCCGATGCGCGCGTGGTGCAACTGGCGGCCGATGCCGCTGTCGCCGCACAGGCGGAGTGGTGGAAGCTGACTCACGCCGCGCGCGGTCGCACCGTGTTTGCCGTCGGTCAGAAGATCCGCGACAACACCGAAGCGCTGGCGCAGCTGGAGTCGCTCAGCGCCGGCAAGCCGATCCGCGATTGCCGTGGCGAAGTGGCCAAGGTCGCCGAGATGTTTGAGTACTACGCTGGCTGGGCCGACAAGTTTTATGGCGACGTGATTCCTGTGCCGAGTTCGCATCTCAACTACACACGCCGCGAGCCGGTTGGTGCAGTGCTGCAGATCACACCGTGGAACGCGCCGATTTTTACCTGCGGCTGGCAGGTGGCGCCCGCGATCGCGATGGGCAATGCAGTTTTGCTGAAGCCTTCCGAACTGACACCCTTTACTTCGTTGGCGGTCGCTGCGTTGGCCGAGCAAGCCGGCGTGCCCAAGGGACTCATCAACGTACTGGCCGGTTATGGTCACACCGTGGGGCAGGCTGCCATCGATCATCCGGTGGTCAAGAAAGCCGTGTTCGTCGGTTCGCCGCAAACCGGTAAGAAAATCGCCGAGTCGGCTGCACGACGCCTCTTGCCTTGCGTGCTGGAGTTGGGTGGCAAGTCGGCCAATATCGTGTTCGAAGATGCGGATCTCAAGCGCGCTTGCCTGGGTGCTCAAGCTGCGATTTTTTCATCGGCCGGGCAGAGTTGCGTCGCGGGTTCGCGCTTGTTGGTGCAGCGTTCTGTGTATCGCGAATTCGTCGACATGCTGGCGACCGGAGCGAGCAAGATCAAGGTTGGTCAACCGGGTGATACGCAAACAGAAGTCGGCCCGATTTCCAATCAGAAGCAGTACGAGCACGTGCGCAGCATGATTGCCGAAGGCCTGCGCAACGGTGCCAAGCTGGCGACGGCAGTGCAGGATTTTTCAGAACCGGGATTTTTCGTCAGGCCGACCGTACTGGCCGATGTCAGCAACGACATGGACGTGGCGCGCAAGGAAATCTTCGGGCCGGTTGTGGTGGCTATTCCTTTTGATACCGAAGAAGAAGCGGTGCGTATCGCCAATGACAGCGAGTTCGGCCTGGCCGGTGCCGTGTGGACCAACGACGTGGCGCGCGCGCATCGGGTCGCGGCCAGCGTCAATGCGGGCACCTTCTGGATCAACGGCTACAAGACAATCAACGTGACTTCACCTTTTGGTGGTTACGGACAAAGTGGCTATGGCCGGTCCAGCGGTGTCGAAGCTTTGTACGAGTACACGCAAACCAAGAGTGTGTGGGTCGAGACGGCTGCTTCTCCGGCGGCGACCTTCGGTTACGTTTGATTGGTATCGACAAGAGGCTGCAGGGAGGTGATGTCTCCCATCGCATGAGAACGTTTGCTTTTCAATTGCGATGCGGGGCGTCACAGGGCATGATTGGTGCCGGGGCAACGGCGAAGGGTGTTGAAGGCCGTTGAATTTATTGTTGTACAGGGAGTGAAAAAAGGGAGGGCCGCATGCCGCGCAGTGGCATGACGGCTTGTTGACAGACCTCATGCAGGATGCAAATCCGGAGGAAGAAAATGCAAGCAGCACCAACCACAACCGCTACACCATCACATCTTACGCAGCCCGGGCTGCAAACCTGGAAGCTCTACGTTTTTGCAGTCGTGATTCTCGTCGTTGCCGAGCTGATCGGTTCCGTCACCTTCAAGGTCGGCCCGGGTAAAGTCGTGCTCCTGCCGATGGTCTGGGCCTTGATCATGGGTGCCGTTATCGGCAGTCTGCAATCGAAGATGCCGGGACCACTCTCCCTGAGTCAGCCTTTGCAGTTTCGCGCAGCGGCGATCCTGCAGCCGGCGTTGCTGCTGTTCGTCGCCAAGCTGGGTCTGATGGTCGGCAGTTCGCTGCCGAAGATCATCGGCGCCGGTTGGGCGCTGGTATTTCAGGAGTTCGGCCATTTCGTCGGCACCATCATTATCGGTCTGCCTTTGGCGCTGCTGCTGGGCATCAAGCGCGAAGCGATCGGCGCGACGTTTTCTGTGGGGCGTGAACCCAGCCTCGCCATCATCGGCGAACGCTATGGCATGAATTCACCGGAAGGACGCGGCGTGCTGGCGGAATACATTACCGGCACCTTGTTCGGCGCGGTCTTCATTGCCATCTTTGCCGGCTTTATCACCAGTCTCAACATCTTCCATCCGGTCGCGCTGGCAATGGGTGCGGGTGTCGGCTCCGGCAGCATGATGGCCGCTGCGGCAGGCGCCATCGCTGCCCAGCAAACGCCTGAAGTCGCCAAGGATGTTGCAACGTTTGCGGCTGCCAGCAATCTGATCACGACGACCATCGGGACTTACTTCACGTTGTTCATCTCGCTGCCGCTGGCGGTGTGGGGCTATCGTGTGCTGGAACCGATTATCGGCCGCACGACCTCGTCCTCGAGCACAGCGTCTGATGATTTGCACTCGCAAACGCATGTGGAAGTGGCGGATCTGAACATGGCCGGCCGCATTGGCGCCTGGGTGTTTGCAGGTGTGCTGACCATCATCGCCAACTGGATCGCCTATAAGGTGGCGCCGCTGGAATCGATCGGCTGTATCGTGATCATGATTGCCGCGGTGTTTGTCGGCGATATCCTGTGCAATGTGACCGGCAAGAAGATTCCGGCAGTGTGCTGGGTGACGCTGGTGGCGATGTTCCTGACTTCGCCGGTTTGCCCTTGGGCGGATGCGATCGTTGCCATTACCGGCAAGATCAACTTCCTCGCCGTGATTACGCCGATGCTGACGTTTGCGGGTCTGTCGATTGCCAAGGATATTCCGGCTTTCCGCAAACTGGGCTGGCGCATCGTGCTGGTGTCGTTCGCGGCGAACGCCGGAACCTTTATCGGTGCGACACTGATTGCGGAGTTCTTCCACTGACCATTTGATCATCGGTAATGCAAAACGGCCGGGCATGTAAATGCACCGGCCGTTTTCATTTGCAGAAATCTGTTATCTGCTATTGCGCCTTATACGCTGCCCACGCTACCAGCAGCCACGCGGCCAGGAAAGCGAGACCGCCGATCGGTGTAATCGCGCCCAAAAAACGGATGCCGCTCAACGCCAGCACATACAAGCTGCCGCTGAAAATCACGATACCGATGAACATCGCACTGCCTGCCCAGCCCAGTATCGCCGGTCCGAATTTTGGAATCAGCAAGGCCACCGCAAACATGCCCAGCGCATGCACCATCTGATAGATGACGGCGGTTTGCCAGATCGCCAGCATGTCGGCGTCGAGGATTTGTTTCAGCCCATGCGCGCCGAAAGCACCGGCACCCACAGCGATGAACATGTTGATGCCAGCCAGAATGACGAGAAGACGTTCGCTCATAAGTGATTCCCTAAAATGATCTGCGGGTATTGTAATTGTTCTGCGCTCGCGATCGATGCAGTTGGTGCCGGATCTGTTGCGACGCTTCCAACGTGACGCAGTACCGCCGACTGAAGTGGGGAGTACTGCATCCTTTTTCAGGTACCAAAGATCGGCAGCAGGCGCATGATGGATTCGCGCCATTCGCGCGGCTCCGGCTGGCCGTTGTCTTTCTTGCTGAGGAAGCTGGCAATATGCATGCCCTGGCGATTGAACAGTTCCAGCGAGGTGATAATGCCGTCGGTAGTCGGCTTCTTTGCCACCCAGACCGAGTCGATGTGGTCTTCGCGCAGCGACATGCGAAAGCCCGAGTTCATGATTTTCAGGCGCGAATCCTTGAACCCGATGTTTTTGATCTTGCCGTAGTAGGCCTGCACGATGCCGGCATTGCCGACTTGCGCCATGATGGCGGTGCCGAACTCCGTCATGCGCTGCAGGATGATACGCGCCGAGTCATTGGCGACCTGATACGCGAAGGCCTTGCCGGCCAGACGCAGCTTGCGCAAGCGTTGTTGATCGAATGCTTCCTGCCGCTGGACGAAATCGTTGTGGTTGTGCGTGTGCGCCCAATCGGCACGTAGCGCATCGATATCAATTTCTTTGCGGGCATCGGCTTTGTCCTCAAATGGGTGCACAAGCTGCAGAGGTGAGGTTTGATCGGCGGCGGCGTGTTCACTGACAAGCTTCCGAAAAGCGGCGATGTCATCGGTTTCGCGCAGGACGATCTTGTGCAGCATGTTGCCGTAGCGATCGAAGAACTGGAAGCTGTGCTGTTTGTTGCCGCTGCACTCGTCGTGTTCTTCCAGCGCGTAGCCGTGTTCCCATTGCGGATAGAAGATGCGCAGATGCATGGCCTCGGCGGGTGCAAATTCGATTTCGTTCTGCACATAGAGTGCACCGCTGACATGATCTTTTTCCAGCAGGGCGGAAGAGTTGCGGGTGACTTCTGTCAGGTTGCCGAGTGCTGCAAGACGGTTGAGCAGCGGTGCAAATTCACCCTGCAGCCTGGTCGCTTGCGGATGCAGCGCGATGCGTTGCACGTCTGTCAGGTTGGGGAGTTGCTGATCGTCGAGAGGGCGCAGACGCATCATGATCTTTCCTTCTACATTATTGCTGTGTTGCAGGGTTGCCGGCCGTGATTGTCAGGCATGACCCATCCAGAAAGACTGAAGGTGCATGGCTTTGGCATGGCTGAGCGGTCCCGCGTGATTCCGTCCCATGTGGGGACGGGTTGCCGATATCCAAGTTGCTGCTGTCTGGCATCTAAAGAAAAAACATATCGTCGACTTCATGAGGCCGAGTGAACGAGGCCCTGTGATATGTCGGCGAACAACCTAGGCAAACAACAGCGATTTGTCAGCAAACTCGTCGACGGAGAAATTCTTTAGATGAGAATAATTCTCATCTATTATTGTTTATGACGATCAAAATTGCAAGGACGGTCATAGTCTTTTACAAAAGTTGGCGGCGCTGTCAGCTTTGCTTATGCAGCGCGTCGTCAGCTGTTAGGAAAGTGTTGAGGATGTGTCATTGTGTAATTGTTCTGGAGGCGGATGGTGCGCTGCGATAAAGTGTACCTGTCTCCTCCAACTCCTCCCCGGATTGGATTTAGCCCCCGACCTGCAAAGTTCGGGGGCTTTTTTTGCCCGGATTTATTGGAGAGGGAAGATCCAGGCATTTCAATGTAAATCACTGCTGTCAGATCCACTGGACGTTGAATCTTGCAAAGAGGAACTGCTTGAAGAGATCGATGAATAAACGCATCGCCGCTGCAACTTATTTACCGCACACGATAGGGATGGTGATCACGCGAGTAGAAATCAGCGGATGAAGGACAGGGCGACAAGAGGTCGGAAGAACAATGGTGCCACATGTTGTGGAGCAGTTTTGAAGACGCTCGACGTGCAAAGCGCGCAAAACAAAAAGGGCTCCAATTGCTTGGAACCCTTTTTATCTACTGCGAATTTCTGGTAGGCCGTGCGGGACTCGAACCTGCGACCAACGGATTAAAAGT
>Ga0209913_1000703_pt1 | contig 25087 bp, 23 predicted proteins | sample PersoiDNA2013203_FD_185805 | JGI IMG/M metagenome (GOLD analysis project Ga0209913, IMG submission 185805) | Permafrost soil microbial communities from the Arctic, to analyse light accelerated degradation of dissolved organic matter (DOM) -... | ecosystem: Environmental > Terrestrial > Soil >... | reverse complement strand
TGGAGTTAAAAAATTAGTTCAAGTATTTTATGACATTGTTGAAACGAATCCTGAAGGCCACAAGTTGCACTTATTGCACCTGCGCGGCAATGGTGTAGCGCATTCACGCGTAGAGCAATTCAACTTTCTTTCAGGATTTTTGGGAGGACCCAAACTCTACGTCGAGCAACATGGCCACTCTAACGTCAGGACTATGCATGAACATATAGCAATCACCTCAGAATCAAAAGATATCTGGCTTAAATGCATGTCGATGGCAATTGATGCTATCGGCATGGAAGCCAGTACAAAAGATAAACTGATGAACAACTTTACCGTCGCCGCAGAACGGCTAGTCAATCAGCCAGAATAAACAATTCAACCAATAGGCGGAATGTAAACTGATGGCTCACTATACGACTTCAGAAGCCACGCTAGCGCAGACTTTACACAAACATTATGCCCGCAACCAGCGATGGGGCTTTATGTGGGCCTTATGGACCGCAATTCTATGGGGAGCTTGGTACGTACCAGGCACTGCACTTTGGTTTGAGCACCCTTATGTAGACATTCCTGTAGATCATCAATCGACAAGGCTTGCAGCAACGGCAGTGATGACGTGGATACATGCAATTACCGTCTTCTTCTTTTTACTATTATGGAATACAGTCTTAGGTAAGGTTAAAGACTACGGTCGTACCATGGTACGCTTCCGCAAAATATCAAAATGGTATGCCCTCGCATCGCTGTGTGGCGGCCCAATGGCAATATTTGGCTCTTACATGGCAATGGGCTTTATCGGACCAGTATTTGCAGCCATCTCATCACTGTTTTATCCCGTCATCGGCGCTGTGATTGCGCGGCTTTGGTATAAAGAGAAGATCTCAAAACGTGCAGCTATTGGCATGTGCATCATTATATTCGGTGGCATGGTGATTTATGGCCCTAGCCTGTTCGGCGAGATGGGCGCATCAAATCCAAATGCATGGTTAGGCTATGTAGGTGGCATCATGTCCGCTATCGGCTGGGGTTCTGAAGGTGCCGTAGCTGGGCGAGCCATGGATGTCTCTGACCCAGATGTTGGTATTCACTGTCGATTTAGTTTTGAAATATTATTTTGGGGATTGTTGATATTGCCTGTGCTCGCAACATTTACCGACTTACCTATCAAAGACCTGATTATTGGTACAGTAACGCATGGCAAAGCGATGTTGTGGATAGTCTTAGCAGCCTCCTGTCACGCCTATTGCTATACCGCATTTTATAAGAGCTTTAGCTTGATCGGCGTTGGTAGAGGCGAAGCGATTGGCAACTTATATGCCGTATTCGCGCTAATATTTATTGCAGCCTTTACTTTACAATTGCCTCAGTGGTATTTCATTGTTGGTCTTGTATTAACGGTGCTTGGTAGTTTTGTGATGTTTAGCGAGTCTGCTGAATCTGTAGCCCAACTTCGAGACAATGGTGATATAAACAATGGTGATACAAATAGCAATACTGCAAAAGGCTTACTATGAAACTGCATCAAAAAGGATTTTTATTAGTAACGCTCAGCAAAAACAATAGGTTGTGGGATGACGAGCTTATTGTACAAACATTCATTGAATATAATATATCTGGCGATTACTGCGAAAAAACATTACGCATCGCACTGGATGAATTATCAGCGGCGGGACTAATCACTCGTGTTGAAGAAAAACTTGAAGCTAATAACAAGCAAGCCAAACTACTATTTCGCTATCAACTATCAGACTTTGGCAGGGCGAGAATGATCGATACAGGTCTATTAAACGGCTGATTTTCAGCCGCATAATATCAACAAAAGGAAATAAATAATGAGTACATTCTGGGGTTATGCTGGCGCAGATACACTCGCCATACTTGTGATTGGTGGCGTAAGTTTTATCTGCCTAATCTGCGCAAGAATATTTGTGAGCAATTATGGTAAATAAGTACTTTCAAGCAGTCATATATCAAGTAATTTCGAATGTACTATTAACAATTAATCAAGAAACTCAAATGCCAAACCTAGTCACATCACCTGTAGGCAGATACAGTATCTAGTATTGGCTCATATTCTATAAACTCCGTCACCTCAAGGCCAAAACCTGTAACACTTGGGATCTTGCGCGGCTCGGCCATCAAGCGCATTTTCACCACTCCCAAATCTCGTAATATCTGCGCACCGATACCATAATCTTTAAGTGTGTGTTTATTGCTAACCGCTTTATCTGCTGATTTAATTGCATGAATAATATCCTCACTTTTTTCATCACGTCTAAGCATCACAATAACGCCCGCCTCGGCTTTACTAATCATCTGCATGGCATGCGGCAAGCTCCAGCTGTGGCTCGCACTGCTGGCATCAAGTAAATCCAACACTGATAAAGGCTCATGCACCCTGACCAACACACTTTTATTGGCAGCAATATTGCCTTTTACCAAGGCCAGATGGGTTTCATTCGCTGTAGAGTCATAATATGCAATCAAATCAAATGCGCCATAAGCAGTTTCAACAATACGCTCTGCTACTCTGGCAACCAAGCGTTCGGTTTGACTACGATAATTAATCAGATCGGCAATCGTACCTACCTTAAGCTGATGTATAGCTGCAAACTCAAGTAAATCCGGCAAGCGCGCCATTTCGCCATTATCTTTAAGAATCTCGCAAATCACTGATGCAGATTCAAGGCCTGCTAGTTTAGCAATATCACAACCTGCTTCAGTGTGCCCTGCTCTTACCAGCACGCCGCCTTCTTGCGCAATTAACGGGAAAACGTGGCCTGGACTGACAATATCCACAGGACGGGCATTTACATTCACGGCAGCTTGTATGGTGTGTGCACGATCAGCGGCGGAAATACCGGTAGTCACGCCTTCTGCCGCCTCAATTGAAATAGTAAAATTTGTGCCCATTTTAGTGCCGTTCATGGTCACCATAGGCGTTAAGTTAAGCTGTTTGCCACGCGCCTCAGTCAGTGTGAGACAAATCAGTCCGCGACCATGTTTTGCCATAAAGTTGATGTCTGCTGGCGTGGCAAATTCGGCCGCCATAACCAGATCACCTTCGTTTTCGCGGTCTTCATCATCCAACAATACCACCATGCGGCCTTGGCGCATTTCCTCGATAATTTCAACAATCGGACTAATCAATACTGGCGTGGTTGGGAATAAGCCCTGCGTCTGAACAGGCTTAGCTTTCTCTAAAAATTTCAAATTGACGATGTTATTCATGATTGTTCACTTGAGATACAGGCGTAGGCGGAATGATTATGGATGGATTCAAAATTCTCACATTCCACAATGTAGTTTTTAACACGTGATTCATTATTAAACGCTGCGGCAATATCACGCACCATGTCTTCAACGAACTTTGGGTTATCGTAAGCACGCTCAGTCACATACTTTTCATCAGGGCGTTTAAGTAAGCCATACAGCTCTGATGAAGCCTGCGCTTCCACCATTGTGATCATGTCTTCTATCCACATAAATTCATTCAGCGCGATGGTCACGGTGACGTGCGAGCGCTGATTATGGGCGCCGTAGGCTGAAATCTTCTTTGAACATGGGCAAAGACTAGTCACTGGAATCAGCACTTTGACTTTTATATCATATTGGCCATTATTCACTTCGCCAATAAAAGTCACTTCATAATCAAGCAGACTCTTTACCCCAGAAACTGGTGCAGATTTATTGATGAAATACGGAAAAGTCATTTCAATATGACCAGACTGCGCTTCAAGTCTGGTGGCCATTTCATGCAAAATAGTTTTAAAGTTCTCGACTGATATTTCTCGTTCATTGGCGTTTAGAATCTCAATAAACCGAGACATGTGCGTGCCTTTAAAGTGTTGAGGTAAATGTACATACATATTGAACATAGCAACTGTATGCTGCGCACCGCCAGTTTTATCCTTAACTTTTACTGGGTGACGAATCGACCTAATGCCAACTTTATCTATGGCAAGTTGACGGGTGTCAGGTAGATTCTGAACATCTTCAATTGAAAAATCTATTGGCATATTCATTTTGATTAGTTTCCTAAAGTAGTTCTGTACTATGTATTAATCAGCTTTTAGTTATAAGCTGGTGTTGGCAATAATCAACGTTCAGCAATATTTAGCATAATGTATGTATCAACTTAAGCTGTATTCAGAACAGCATAAAAATAATCGGCTATTTAAAAGTAATCCTGCATAAAAAAAGAAGGAGGCATGTGCAAGGGTTGTTCGCGAACGTACAAGCCTCCTTTAAAGTTGCTACTCAACGTCAGGTTGGAGATGACAAAATCGTCGAACACTGAACGTAATACATTTTCCGTCTAGCATCGTAACCATACAATGATCTTAAAGGATTACTCCGTTTGGATAACTGCCTATGCCCCTTGTCGATGAATAGCGTTAATAAGGTTCAGGTGTTCACTATGGTGAGGGGAATTAGGCGTAGAGTATTTTTACAGACTTGAAGGAACAAAACTTACACAGATAAACCGCAAATAAAGCGGTTTACATCTGTAATAACAATTACAAGGTCATCACAGATGTAATCTAAACAGAATATATACTTAACTATTACAGTGGCGCACGTTGTCCGCAGAAAAAGCCAACGGCATAATCTGGGGTTTGGAAGGTGATACGACTACCTGATGGGAAATATAGTACATCGCCAACAGTTGCCGTGACTTTTTGACCTGTTTCATCAGAAATAATAAATGTACCATCTACAACAATTTTCATTTCTTCATAATCATAGTCATATACCAGTGCATTACCTTTTTCTAAACGAAAAAAGCCTGCACATATTGTTTTGTCTTTATCAGCAGACACAAATGTATCTCCCAGCCAAGCTGGAACACCAGCAACATTCATGGATGGCTGTACATCTTTAATAGCCTGCTTTTTATATTTAAACGGTTTTGTACTCATTACACTTCTCCTTAGGGGTTGATTAAGTAATGCACATTTAATCCGCACTAGCGTCAATCTACAATTACACCTAAGGGGTACTCTTAAAGAAGGATGGCTTTGATCTCTGGACAAACCGTACGCAAGCTCACAGCGAAACCTTGGGGTTGTATGTTAGCAACGATGCCAAGTGCCCCAACACTAGCTTTGTGCTGAGCGTGACAAATCGAAATGGCTGCTGATAATTGCTATTTCATTAGCTTGACAGAAAGTATGCGCCAAGTATGCATAGAAGGTAAACTCTAGATGCTATGAACTCTAAATCTGGCTTAGTTTGAGCACAGCTCTGGCATAATGAAAGAAACAATAACGAGAAGATTTAGAACAATTTTTTTGCAGAATTCTGGCACAGCAACTCTTATAAATCATCTAATTCCATATTGACTATAGGAAACTATTTAGTCGTAACTCATTGACTTGGCTACATCAGGATAAGCACCCAAGCTAAGTCTTTTCTCTTTACCTTCAAATCGGTATTTAAACCGCCACAACTTACCACCCGCAACCGTGACAAATAAATATAGGCCTCCAGCATCACCTAGCTTGTAGTCTTTATCCTTAGGCTTCGCTGTCTTAACTTGAATGTCTGTGAGTGCCATGCTTTGCGCCCTTTATTGTCAATTTGGGGGCATCTTGTTTTTGGCTAGTTTAACATGCCCCCAATTTCGCCCCCAATAGTGCTGGATTTATTAAAATAATAATAAACCTCACTGGACAAATAGGCAACAAAAAACCAGCACTGTGGCTGGTCTGGTATATGTTACTGGCGGAAGAGGCGGGATTCGAACCCGCGTTAGGCTATTAGCCTAAACACGCTTTCCAGGCGTGCGACTTAAACCGCTCATCCACTCTTCCGAATCAAGATATTTTAAAAACGAACGCATTATAGTGCATATTAGCGCAAAACCCTATATGCCAATCTATGCCCTGCTTTATAAGGGCTTCCAGCCTAGGTGCAAGGGCATAGATTGGCATAAGTTGGCAGGTGACCGCCACAAAATGGACACAAGATTTGAACAATAACTAAGCCGTCTGTCAGTTTCGAGATTCAGCCATCAGCCCTAATTAGATAGATGTTTCGATTATCTATCTATCAGAAAATGTAAAATTGTTCTTAGATGAAGAACATAAACTTAAATATAGTTTTGTTGTAAATTGCAACTAGCGCACGAACAACCAAATCGTTAGTGCAATACCAACAAATACAACAAATTTGCGTAATATTTTTGCTGACAAACGATTTAACAACCAATTGCCTGCAAAAGCACCCGCGACTCCACCGACCGCTAAAGCAATTGCCGCGAGCCATACTACTTGACCTGAAAATACAAACAACACCACCGCTGAGGCGTTCATTGCCATCGCTAGTACATTTTTAGTCGCAGTTGCCATACGCACTTCTTGGCCAGCAACAGTTAATGCTGCCAACATTAAGAATCCTATTCCTCCCCCAAAATAACCACCATATACAGCAATTAAAAACTGAACTGTCATAAGTAATGGTTTGGATAAACCCTGCACTGCATGGATAGGCACTTTCCGAAAACTTCCCCATGCGAAAATAATTGTCGCAAATAAAACTAGCCATGGTACTAATTTTGCAAAAAATGTAACTGGGGTATTGAGTAGCAGTAGTGCCCCTACGATTCCACCTGCTAAGCTCACACCAAAAAGCTTGCTAAGCCCTACCTCGCCAATACCGCCAGCAAGTTTACGTCCAGCTAATGATGTAGTTATTTGATTCGGAAAAAGAGCAATTGTCGAGGTGATGTTAGCAGCCAAAGGATTAAGCCCTGCAAGTAATAATACAGGGAAAGTGATAAACGAACCTCCCCCAGCCAGTGTGTTTTGAGTACCAGCATAAAAACCAGCAAGACCAATTAAAAAAATTAAAGTGGGGTCAGAATGAAGCATTTTTTAAAATTAGATTTAAATCAATACCAATAATTTTTCAATAAATTACTCGACTTTAGCAAGTCTGAATACGTAAACTTTACCAAGCAATCTTACTTAGTGGCGATTGTAATGTCTAAATTAAAGCCAAACTGATTTAACTTGAGTGAATTTATTCTACATTTGATCATCTTAAGATAACTTAACTAATAATGGGCCTTTGATAGCATCCATCACAAGTGAAGCAGGCTGGCCATGGCTGATTAATTTGGCCATGGTATTCATGTATTTTGAAATGTGTTTAAAGTAAAGTTTATAACTTGGGCATAAATAGTTTAATCCAGCTTCACCATCGGGTGTTGTCACAAAGCGATTTTTTGGGCATTCTCCATGACAGGCAGAGATGTACTCGCAACTTTTGCAATAATTTGGGAGTGTATTAGATTTAGCTGTTCCGAAAGCCTGCTGTTGCAGTGAATTTGCCAATTCAATTATGTTTGAATCTTGAATATTTCCAAGTTTATGATCTGGATACATAAAGTGATCACATGAATACACATCTCCGTTATGTTCAAGAATTAACGCTTTTCCGCAATTGTCGGCAAATAGGCAAATCGTAGAGGGTAGCTTTAGAAAGGAAGACAGCGCCCATTCAAAGTTCATCACAAAAATTTTTCCCACATCCTTTCTAACCCACTCATCAAAAATACAAATAAGAAATTTACCGTAGGCTTCTGGAGCAACGGTATGTGGCGTAACTTGTAGTCGTGATGTAGATATGCTTATTTTTCCTGGTTGTGCAAATGTTAGACCAATCAATTGCTCATCATTATTTGGCATACGCTCTACCACTGGATTGAACTGAATATGGGTAAAATTTTGCTCTTTAAAAAAACTATAAACTTGTTCTGGATATTTTGATACTTCACTACTGACTGTTACCAAGACATTAAAGTCTATTTTGTATTTTTTTAGCAAATCAATGCCTCGCATCACCGCATCAAAAGTAGACCTGCCTTGTTTGTCTATTCGTGCAGCATCATGAATTTCGCGTGGACCATCCAAGCTAATCCCCACTGAAAACTTAGATTCAGCTAAAAAATGGCACCATTCGTCATCGAGCAATACGCCATTTGTTTGTAGTGAATTACGAACGATCTTCCCTGTCCCAAGTTCGAGTTGATACTCAACAGCTTTTTGATAAAACTCTAATCCACGCAACATCGGCTCTCCACCTTGCCATGTAAAGACAACTTCTGGAGTCACTTCATTCTTAATACTTTGCTCAATATAATTTCTTAATACCTCATCGTTCATTAGAAACCGGTTATTTTTTGGAAAGAAAGTTTCCTTTTCTAAATAAAAGCAGTAGGTACAATCCAAATTGCAAATTGGTCCTGCTGGCTTTGCCATCAAGTGTATTCCTTGTAGATTTTTATCACTCACACTTCATTCCGATACTAATAAAAAAGCCTCCGACGTAACTGGTTTATCAAAATCAGTTATTGCCAGAGGCAAGGGGAGATTACTATTTGTTATACTCAATTGTCACTTTTTCTAACTTACCAGTAAAGGCATACGGTACTTTGTAAGATTCGATCACTGGCGTTTGCAAATCTCGACCCACATCAAAGCCATCATCATATGCAAAGTAAGCTACTCCACCTTGTAATGTAACTTTACCTTCGCCTAAACTTTTAATTAAAACTACCGATGTGAATGCTATCTCACTCGACAATTTTTAAATAAAGGTAAAAAGTCATATTGATAGAACTTATTCGCATTAACCCATGCAATCTATCCGACAAAAACTCATTTATAAATAATTCAACCTCAATTCCTTATGAGTTTTAATCGTTTATATATTAGTAAAAGTATTTAAGAGGAAAATAATTCTAGATGCGAATTAAGCCAGTACTTGGTTACGAACCATATATCTTTATAAAAAAACTATAATTCCATTTTGTTATTTTGATATAAATAATAATTATTTATTAATATAAGCAATTGTAGCTATATTGTAGCAATGAATTTTCAACAGTTAAAAATAGTAAGAGAAACCGTTCGCCAAAACTTCAATTTGACTGAGGTTGGCAGGGTTTTATTTACTTCTCAGTCAGGAGTTTCTAAAAGCCTTAAAGATCTTGAAGATGAATTAGGTATAGATATATTTACTAGGATCGGTAAACGACTTGTAGGTTTGACTCCAGAAGGTCAATCTATGTTAGAAGTCATTTACAGTATTTTATTAAATTCGCACAATCTTCAAGTGATGGCTAATCAATTTTCTAACAAAGCCAAAGGTAGCTTGATTATTGCAACAACGCATACACAAGCTAGATATGCATTACCTAAACATCTAAAAAGATTTGTGTTAGATTTTCCTGATGTACATCTCACATTACATCAAGGTGGTCCGCAAGAAATTAAAGACTTATTAATTAACGGTACAGTAGATATAGGCATTGCTACAGAGCAGCTCCATTTATCTGAGGACTTAATTACTTTTCCTTGGTATACGTGGGAGCACGGAGTTGTGGCGCCGATTGGCCATCCAATTTTCAATAAGGCTATTTTAACACTTGAAGCATTAGCTGAGTTTCCCCTCATTACCTACCACAGTGGATTTACTGGCAGATCACATGTAGATGAAGCATTCCAAAAAGCTGGGTTAGAGCCTGATATTGTCTTAACTGCATTAGATGCTGATGTAATTAAATCCTATGTAGATATTGGTCTTGGTTTAGGGGTCATTGCAAGTATTGCTTTTGATCCTGAACGTGACCGCGGACTTCAGTTCGTACCTGCTGGTCATCTATTTGGTGAGAATACTTCGCATATTGCCGTAAGGCGCGGACATTATTTACGTGACTACGCCTATACTTTTATTGAAAGATTATCGCCACAAAGCACTAAACAAGATATTCTGAAACGCATTTCAAATGAACTTAAAAATACGGTTTAAAAATTTCACTCTAATCATTAAGGCTAATTGAATAACTCAATTAGCCTCAATTTTGCTATAGCGACTTAATACTTAATAAACGTTATATCGGTGCGCATAACTCGCAGCGCGTAAGTCGTATTGTTTTTTACGCTCTTGAGGATTAACTTTTTCAGCTTCTGTTGGTAACAACTTAGGTAAGTCACTTAACTTCACTAACTTAACTTCCTTTATTGCACCGTCAGCAGATTTGACTGCCTGCGGGAATGCCTGCCAACGTACAAAAATACTGCCTTCTTGTAAGCCACCAGTATCTAACCAATTTTGAATACCCACATCCTTAGAAGAAATAACATAGGTAAAAGTACCATCTTTATTAGCTTGAGCAGCGATATTATTCAAATTGCCATTTGCCTTGATATGTTCACGTGACACTAACCATGGGTCAGTAATATCAACACTCAAATACTTAGCACCTACTGGATCTAAGGTTACTAACAAAGCCTCATCCTTCGCCAATTTGAATGCGCCATTAGAACCAAAGCCCCATCCACCACCACGTATAAATGGCGCTTTCAAAGTATTAGGCTCCGCAGCTAACAAGCCACCCACATTCTTAAATTTGAGCAAAGTTTGCGTACCAACTTTTAAGTAATCAGCAGCTTTATGCGCCAACTCTTTATCAGCACTAGATTTTAAAGCTTCTGGTCCACCAACGCGTTTAATCTCAACTGGGATTGGATTTTGATTGTTCCAATCATTAAAGGTATTACGAACCAACAAAATCTTGGCATCGGTATTACTTTGTATGTGGTTAACACGTCCATTCGCAGGTTCACTATCAACAGTGATTTTAAAAGTACCATCTGCCGCCACTTTGATTTCCTGATCCTTTAAGCCAGAGATAGGTTCATCAAGATTTTTCTGTTTGGTATTTTCACCAAAGTATGTGTCGTAAAGCAGAAAGCTAAATTGCACAGGTCCAGGTTGTTTGAGTTTGCCTGTGATTTCATATTTAGATGTGCCATCAACTGTAACAAAGCGATAGACATTATCTGGATTATCAATACCCCAGCGCGAACCAGGCACCTTATGGCCCAACCATGTGCGTGGCGCAGTATAAGCCCAAGTCAACTTAGGATGTGTTGGGTCACCGTTCGCAGCGCCTAATGCGGCAGCATAAGTCAGTTCATCAAGAGCATTTTTAAGTGTTTTCTTTCCATCCTCAGACTTAGCAGTGGCATCCTGCTGTAATAAATGGAGTGATTCCTCTTTTTGTTTTTTTACTTCAGGATCAGAAAGCAACTTAATGGCTAAATTTTCCACCAATTTTTGATCGTTGGTACCAAGAGTACTGCTCTTAACGTCATTAGCAAAAGACGATGTTGCACTAACCGAAACCACTCCTGCGAATGCTGAAGCAATAAGATGTTTTAATATGATGTGTTGATTTAGCTTACTTTTATTAGGCATTACATTTCTCCAAAATTAATTAACAATGTTCCTACATCAGCTAATTTACTGGCTCTCCTCTACAAATGAAAACGACAAATAGTCATGTTGTTATCACCTATTGATTAAATGACTTGGGCGATTAATCATTGTTTTAGACTGAACTAATTAGTAAGAAAAAAGGCAGACTGAGAATTAACCAGTCTGCCTTTTACTTAATTATTATTGGTATTACGGTAAGTTAAGCTTTTGTTGGTGTGTACCAAATTGGTGATGACCATCCACGTTCTTGAATCGTCGCTGGCACACTGTCTGGTAATGGAACACCACGTTTTACAGATAAGATGGTTGACCATCTTGGCGTTGGGATTTCTAAAACACGTAAATAATAAACAGCTGGCTCTTTAGCATTAAACTCAGGATCTTGCCAAGTAGTAGTCAGTTCTGTGGCACCTATATTGTTTTGATAAGTTGCAGTCTTAATATCGACACTATTACCAACAGATGGTGCTTTTCCTGTTTTTGGGTTTACTTTTCTGCCATTTGAAAGTGCAACATCAAACACTTTTTCAACATGTTTACCTTCATGTAACCAAACTTTAACTACCTGCAATCGATCAAGATTTGCGCCGTTTGGGTCTTTAATACCCCATAACACAAATTTAGGAGCTTTTGCATTAACAGGCTTGTTAACCAAATCACTTCCCATAGGCACGCCTTTAGAATAAGCCGTTTTCACCCATTCTTTATCTTTTAAGATGCTGTTTTTAAAATCCCATCCTCCGAAAAAGCGGAATTTAAGACGGGTACCTGAAGTAGCAAAAGTTTCTTTACGACGGAAAGCGTCATAGAGCGATTCGCGTGTATTTTCTTCAGCCCATGCCCCCGTTAAATTACCCGATCCATTCTCATAAAAAGCTTCCTTGTTATTTGTAGGAATTAACTCTTTAAATTTTTCTTGAAACTTTTCTACGTCTGGCAATGGTTTAGTTGGGTCGGCTGCACCAAATGTACCAACAAAGGCATTTTCTGCTGAGTCGCTTAAGCCATTGTGAAAATCGCTACCACCTATAAAACCATCTTTATATGGATTAACACCATTGGTTCTTTTTGCAATCTCTAAACCTCGGCCAAGTGCATCGCGAACATAACTGCCTTCTGGCTTACTTTTTTTAGCATTATTCACTAATAAATGATCATAAAATTCAAAATTTGCAAATTCATCATTTGGCGATAATGCAGGATGCGTTTCTGATGCACCTTTGTTCTGTGAAATTTCACTTAATGGTTCATTAGCTGCGCGTAGCTCCGCATATGCTTGATCAATAGGCTTACCATTGCTATCTAACCAATCATACATAAGACCATTACTTGCATTAGAGTTGTGTGGAATTGCCAACGCCTCATAGCCATCTTTACGTGATTTTTCTAAAAACCGCCACAAGTCTTCTGGCTTGACAGAATCAACCGAAGTAAAAGGCTTGGGGGCTTTATCGCCCTTAAATATCACATTACGGTGTAAGTTTTGACCATCTGGCATAGATGTCCACTCGTAAGCAATAAATGTGGTGAACTTGCCAGGTTGATAATTATTATTTGCCGCATCGATCTCACGTTGCCATGCAGAGTCACTCAACGGTTTAGTATCTACGCCAGAAACTAATGACTTTGATCCGCCTTGTAAATTTTTTCCTCCAGTTTGCAAAGCTACTACTTTCCAAAATGCTTTGGAGGGGTCTTTAGCGATATCTTTTCCTAAATCGCTTTTTGATAAAGGACTATTAGGATCATCCAAACTATTAAATACGCCAATATTTTCCGAATGATCCGTGACTGCTAAAAAGTCTAAGGGCTCATGACGCTTCACCTGCTCACCTAAGTAATTCACAGATTCACCACGTGCAAAGCGATATGCTCCGTCAGGATCAACCTTAGCACCAAAAAGCATATAGGCATCGAACGAATAATTGGTATGTAAATGTAAATCACCGTAATAAGCTTCTCTTTGTGGATTACCTACAGATTTTTTACTCTCTCCAGCCACTGCGTGCGAAATACTAAACATCGCCGCAATTAATAACATAATTGGTTTTTTTATAGTCACCATTTACCCCTTAAAATATATTAAAAAATGAAGTTTTTGAATTTAATGCATTAAAAAATGTATCCGTTGAAACATCCAGAAAGAAGCCAAGCTACCAATCGAGTAAGGCGAAATCCATCTAGACCATTCAGGTAATTTGTGCGGCAGTAGAGATACTATCCATATCAAAATTAATACAGCACTGATAAAAATAAGCTGCCCAATCTCTACTCCTAGATTGAAGAACAATAGTGCTAATGGAATGTTGTGCTGAGGTAAACCAATTTCTGCTAAAGAACCTGCAAATGCAAACCCATGCAAAAGCCCAAAAATAAACGCAATTAACCATGGATATTTCACAGTTAACCCAGCATGACCTTGATAATAACGAACAAGCTCCACTGCAACAAATACAATACTTAATGCCACTAATGACTCAATGACTGGTGCGCTAACATGCACATAGCCAAGTGCAGCGGCGCCTAAAGTAATACTATGCGCTAAGGTAAATGCGGTAATTGTCTTGACCAGTTTCCATCTAGCAACCACTAATAGCAGCAAGCCAAACACAAAGCTAAGATGATCATAGCCCGTCAAAATGTGCTCTATGCCTAATGTAAGATAAGCAGGTACTGGTAATTTCCCACTGCCTGTTAAGTGGATTTCAGTTGAAGGTGTACTTGGCTTTAAGATGGTTTGTATCTGCTGACCATTAGCAAATGAAATATTCACGAGTGCATCAGTAATGGAATTTTCTAAGCCATCGACTTTAATGATCGCACCGTCAAAAGAATCACGACTAAAAGATAAATTGTTCCAACGCTTTACAACAAAACTATTGGCAGATGACTCTTCACTTGGCTTATTTTTCAGCAATCCATTAGATACTTTAGGCTCAAGGTGCAACGCTAATGTACCGTTGCTTGGTTGCTTCCATAAAACATCAAACTTATTCTGATTATTCTCTGTAATCTCTAAATAGGCTGGACGAATCTCATGTGCTTGCGCTGTTGGAGGAAACATATAGATTAAAAGAATCCAAACAAAAAGTAAGCGGCTCATTACGATTGACTCACGACTATAGTGAAGCTTTTTTTGAGTTTTTCTAAACTTTCTTGATTACGTAAGCCACGTTTAAATTCCAGATAGTCTCTTAACACCGCTTCTTTAATTACTACATATGGTGCAGCCGTTGGCGCATGCTTTTCATTGACATAAACAACATGCCATCCATAGCCAGAATGGAATGGTCCGACCCATTGGTTTAAAGGTTGATTAAAAAGTTTCTCTGCCAAGCCCTTATTGCCAAAAAGTCTAGAGACTTCAATGTTTCCTAAACCAACATAATCACTTGCACCTGAGAACCGATCTCCTTCGTCTGGTGCTCGTTGAATACCTTGTTTATTTAATTCTACAAGCGCATTTTGTGCAGCTAATTGTGCACCTTGCTCACCACGCAAATCTGTTGAATAAAACACATGGCTGAAACTGACCTTTTCTGGGATAAGATATTTAGCTTGCTGATCAAAATAAAAAGCCCTCAAGTCATTTTCCGACGGAACATTAGCTATTCCCAAGTCCTGCTGTAAGAATTCATATTTCTGAACTAACCTGCGACGAATAATTTCATCGTCTTGATCCAAATGTAATCGGAGTGCCTCATGGTAAAACACCTCTTCTCGAATAAAACTATCTACTAAAGATTGAAGTTGAGTTTCGGTAGGGGCACTGCCATATTGAAGCTGATAGTTATTAGCGATGCTCTTAATTTGACCTTTAGAAATCTCAATACGTGCATGATTTGATCTGATCTCTAAATATTCATTAAAAGCAAATAGCAAAGCACCTAAAACTATAAAGTGGAAAAATGGCTCTTTAATCGCAAAAAATAATGCGTTTCTAATCGACTTAAACCCTTGTAGAAGGGATTTGTTAACTTTAAAGGTTTCTTTGCCAATCGGTGGCACCGAATTATTTGCAACAGCTGCGCCAGTCATTTGATCAACCAACTAAACTGTTGCAACAGAAACTTCAGTGGATTTCACAAGGGCAATGACTTCCTTACCTACCACAAGGCCTAAAGTGTCTACTGATCTAGTACTGATAATCGAAGTCACAATCCCATGTGGGGTTTGAATTTCGATTTCCGATACAACATCTCCACGAACAATTTCTTTCACATGTCCATGAAATTGGTTACGTACATTAATAGCTTCAATACTCATTTTAAACTCCTGTCTTAACTAATATCTTGTGCGGATGCACATTTAGGCAGGTATTTTATGTGTCTGTAGCTCAATTTAAAAAAGACATTTATTGCTAAGCATACAACTAAAAGTCATGCTTTTAGTTGTAGTAATTTAACGCCTTACCATGACAATTTATACTCCCCAGTACTCCATACTGGAGCCTCCGCATGACTAATTTCAGCAGCCAAATGACCGCCAAACTCTTTAAGCACTTCCTTTTTAATCTTTAAGAAATCATAGCTGGTTCGATCACGTGGAAACGGTAAATCAACGTCTAAAACAGATTTAATTCTGCCAGGGCGTGGCTCCATAACCACCACACGGTTACCAAGAAACACGGCCTCTTCCACGTCATGTGTGACCAAAATCATGGTAATGCCTTCTTTTTCCCAAATATTTTGCAACTCATTTTGCAATCTTGTTCGAGTTAAAGCATCCAAGGCACCAAATGGCTCATCTAACAAAAGTACACGTGGACGATTGACCAAACCTCGTGCAATTGCAACGCGCTGTGACATACCACCAGATATTTGGTGAGGATAAGATTTTTCAAACCCTTGCAGTCCGACTAGATCAATATGCTCTTGTACTGTTTTGTGCTTTTCTTCTTGGCTTAATTGAGCGTTCTGAAGTGCTATTGCAATATTTTGCGCTACATTTAACCAAGGCAATAAACGATGCTCTTGGAAAACAATTCCTCTATTTAAATCCGTGCCAGAAATAATATTTCCGTCCAATTCAATAGCACCTTCGTATTCAGCATCCAATCCAATAATTAAGCGCAATAGAGTTGATTTTCCGCATCCACTGCTACCTACAACCGAAATAAATTCACCGGACTTAATCTCAAGATTTATATCTTGCAATACTTTTAGATTGCCATTATTAGAATTAAACTGCTTATTCACTTGACTAAAATTAAGTGTGCCTTGTTGTGTCATAAACTTTCCTTAATGTGCTACTTTCAATATTTGTAATCATTACTGCTTTTGAATTTGCCAATGCAACAACCGTTTTTCTGCATAACTCAATCCAATATTCAATAAATAGCCTGTGATTCCTATTACAAATACACCAAACAAGACTAAATCCATGCGTGAGCTATTTCGACCATCTACAATAATATTGCCCAGTCCTGCCCCGGCAGTAAAAAAGTATTCCGCACCGACTGTACCTAACCATGAGAAAAATACACCTAGATGTAAACCGCGGAAAATTGATGGTGTAGCTGCGGGTAGTATGATTTTTCTCAACAATTGAAATGTTGTCATCTTGTAAACGCGACCTACTTCTACATAATCAAACGCTATACCGCGAACACCTTCATAGGTATTAATCATAATTGGGAAAACGCTACTGACTACTATAAAAGCAATTTTTGCTGGCTCATGCAAGCCAAACCAAAATGACAATAATGGAATTAAAGCAAATGGTGAGACTTGCTTAATCGTATTAAAAGTGGGTAAAAAAACCTTGCCTGCTAATCGAGATACTCCCAATGCAATACCTATGCTAACACCTAAAAAAATGGCAATACTTAACCCTACTAAATCACGATATAAACTTGCTTTTAAACCTTCCCATAGTTGACCATTATCTATTAATCTATGTCCTTGCTCTATGACTGCAAACACTGAGGGTAAAAATACTGGATTTGCTATTTTGGCTAAATAAATTAATTGCCATATCAAAATTAGTATTACTGGAAAAACAATTCCACGCCATGGCAAATACACAAAATAATTTTGCTTATTAACTGTCATCATAACTCCCTATAAACCTCGACGCTGCCAGTGCAAGAAGCGCCTTTCAACCAACACAAACAACTTATCTAACACTAACCCAACAATGCCTAGTGTAATAATGGCTACCAACACAATATCAAGTTGAAACAAATTACGTGCTTCCACAATCATCGCACCAATGCCACGATCAATCCCTACCAACTCGGCTGCTACTAACGTTAACCAAGCTTGCGTCAACCCATAACGTAGTCCATTAAATATTGAAGGTAATGCCGCAGGAATCACGATTAAAAAAATGGTTTGCCAACGTGTAAACGCATAAACGTTGCCAATTTCAAGATAATTTTTGGAGATGTACCGCACACCTTTGTAGGTATTCATAATAATTGGCACAATGGCTGCAATGGTAATCAATGCAACGGCCAACTTTTCTGAAATACCAAATAATAGCAAGCCAATTGGAATCCAAGCGATCACCGGCGTTTGTGCGTAGACCTCAAACAGTGGTGCAATGTAGGCTTCAGCTCGGCGAGAGATACCTAAAAAAATCCCTAATCCAACACCAAGAATTGATGCAATAACAAAAGCAATACCAACTCGCGTTAAACTACCAATTAGATGTTCAAGCAAAACACCACTATCAATCAAATCTAAAAAGCTTTGATACACCACCGCTGGTGCTGGCAGAATTTGTTCAGCAATCCACCCTTTATCTGACGCTAATTGCCATAAGCCCAAAAGAACTAATGGAAATATAAATGGTATTGTTAAGTTCATTAATTTTTTAATTGAAAATATACCGGCAAAATTAGGCAATTTAACTCTTTTCAATGTATCTCTTTGATACTCTTGTTTTAATGTTTCAGACATAACCTAATAAACGATTCCAGTTAAAATGTTAAATAGCGGAGCTGATTGCATCATCATTAGCTCCGCTATAAAGATGCTATAAAATTAGTGCTTTATTGGTTTGCCATCATAGCTATATGCTGTCCAATTATTTTCTAAACTCAGCTCTTTAAGTGCTGCTTCAAGATAGCTTTTATCTACCCATCCGTTTACATCAAAATCTTTACGGATTAATTTATACTTTTTAGCATCTGCTATACCATCTTTAAATCGACCGAACCAGTACTCATCTAACAAAGGTGTTTGTCTTTCAGCCAGTGTTGCACCGTTATAAACCTCACGATAATACTGAAAACCTGTACCATCCTGGCCCCATAACTTAAACAACTCATTACGGTTAGCTTCATCTGAACTATATTGTGCTGCTTTTACAAATACCTTTAATAAACGTTTTGTAATGTCTGGATATTTCTTGATAAACGCGTCATCACCTATAAAACCGCCAGCAATAGCAATATCTGTATCACCAGATTTTTGGCTGTCATAAATAATTTTTGCTACACCACGATCTCTAAGAGGATAAAAACTATAAGGAATACTGATCACTGCATCCATATCTTTGGTTTGTAACGCATCTGTAGCATTAGCTCCTAAAATGTTGACTGCACGAACATCCTTATCTTCTAAACCCGCTTTTGCTAATGCACGTACTTCAGCTAATTGGATTGCAGTACCTTTTTGCACTGCGAAGCGTTTGCCTTTTAAATCTGCCAAGGTTTTAATTGGAGAATCATTAGGCACGGCGATAGCAACTGGAATACGAACACCACCACCAGCAAGTACTTTGGTATTTAAACCACCAGCTTTACCAATAATCATGGCCAAATCACCCTCGTATGAAAAGTCGAGCAACTTGTTTGCAAAAGCTTCGTTAATGCCTGGACCTGCGAATTTAAAGTGATTCCATTCAATCTTAATGCCATCCTTTTTAAATTCTTCTTCTACCCAGCCTTTTAAATGTGCTGTGGATAGCGGACTACCGCCAACAATTGGTCTGTTACCAGTGCCCGTACCAGGAAAGCCTATACGAATAACTACAGGCTTTCCTTCATCAGCTTGTACTTGAAGGCTACTTAATATAGATAGCCCAGCAATAAAGACTGATAAAAATTTTAATATTGTCTTTTTCATATACTTCTCTCAATTAAATTTGATTAGGTGTTAGAACGAGTATTGGAATTGCGCCAATAACTGGTCATCACTATTAGCACCAGGTAGCTTGCGATCGTAATGGTTATAGTTAAGTTGGAACTTGGTGGTTTGAGCAAAGAATACATTCACACCCAATGTGGATATGTTTTGTCCATACAATCTACTTCCTGCCGCAAATGATTTTGTATCGTCATTGACATCTGGGTCATAGTGGTCATAGCGGGCAAAGACTTGCCAACTTTTTGGCCACCAGTCATCAAAACGACCTGTAGCTACTGAAGGCGTACCAAGCGCACTTTGGTTGAACAAGAACTGTTGACCAATATTGTAATAAGCAGTCAGCACATGGTCCTCACCCTGCACATCACGCTTAGTGGCTAATGTTGTTCCTAAAAAGCGTTCATCCCAACTCTTAACATACTCATAGGTAATGCCAAATGGATCATGATTGTAATACACATCAAAACCTAACCTATCTTGCCTGCCATTGGTAAATGCGCCTGATGGCTCAGCCAAGCTAGACTTGCCCTTTAAACCGGAAACACCAAAAGATAATTGACGTAGCCAAGAGTTATAATCGGCAGGAACGGTGTAAACCAAACGCCCGAAATAATTCTTATCTCCATTGTTATCAGTATTATTTAAGCCAGCCCCGTTAAAGATACCTGCGTAATAGACAAGCTCAGGCGCTCGATATGAGTAACCATAATCGTAATTAACTTTCACTTCGCCTTTCACTAAAGCACCAATATCTATATTAGGTGTTTGTGCCGCGAGTTGTGCGCCTAGAATCGTTGGTTTTAACTCATCCGTTGCTGCTGAATCAAGACCAAATGGCACTAGTTGCTGCCCGACTGTGACAGCTAGACGAGAATCTTCAGGATTAAGAGTAGGTTTAAAGTTGTAACTTAAACTTGCAAACTGTAAGTTTATCGTGGAGTTGTTACCAGTTGGATTAACGCCTGCTGGCGTAGATGGGTTAGCCGCAACGCGCAACAAATATGTAAGATTTTTACCATCTTCATAATCTTTAAAGAGATTTCCACTAAACTGTAATGCTGCCGAACCATTATTAAAACTGCTTTTTCGATTATTATTGTTCACTGATTGAGGTGTGAGATTATTCCCATTGTTTTGAGAATCAACTTGTCCTCGCAATTGAACGAATCCAGAAATATTTAATGGGCGTGCAGTTTGCGCAGTGTTATATTCACGCTCACGGTTGTATTGATATTTAAAGTTTTCTAAATCCGCTTTAATACCATTAACATCTTCAACGGTTGCATTTTTTTCACCATTATCAGCTACCTCTTTAGAAACTGATTCAGTTGACTTAGGTGTTTGCGATTTCACCGAATTTAACTCTTGCTTTAAATCCCCCACTGTTTTTTGTAATTCTTGCACCTGCTTAACCAATAAATCTGTAGTTTCATCAGCAAATACCGGCGTAATCGCATTAGCAGCTATAAAGATGCTACTAACTAACCCGTATATTATTTTTTGTTTCATTTTTCTAAATCCCTTTTAAGTTTCGCTTCCATGAAACTCCTTATTAAATTTGATAATTTTATGGAGTCATGTCCAAAAGTAAAATTGGTACAGCACTACTTTATTAAAAAGCTTTAAAAATCAGAACAAATATAAAGTCAGATAGATAGTCCTTTTTGTAATAAGCTAATGTAATTCCAATATTTTTATCTATTGATCTAAAAATAAAAGCTCCTTACGGAGCTTTAGGTTAATGGGAGTCAACCATTGAAACTGGAGATACCGGCTTCTTAAGAAAAAACAGGAATGGGAAAATCACAACGAAGCTGATAATAGTGCCATGTAAAGCATCTAGCATTGCCAGTGCTTGCGACTGATGTGCGACTTGTTGTGCAATCAAACTCAGGGCTTCAGGTGAATTCTTGTTTAGATGCAGCGGTGCAAGGTATTGGTCGAGAGCAACCCCATAAGGAGTCACATGCTCAATTAAATGATTCCAACTTTGTTGAATGCCTCGCGTATAAAGCAACATAACAATGGATATTCCAATTGCGTTGCCGATTGTGCGGATCAGGCTATAGACACCTGAAGCCTCTGTCATTAAATCTTTAGGAAGCGTGGAATAGGCAATTCCATTTAGCGGAATAAATATGAAACCCATCCCCAATCCCTGAAACATGGTAGGCCAGATCAATGAAAAACTACTCGCTTCCAACGGGTACATCGTCATACCCCAGGAACCGATAGATCCAGCTACGGCTCCAAAGCCAATCAGATATCGAGAATCAACTTTACCTATCAATTGACTGACCAGCATCATGCTGAACATGCTGGCGATGCCACGCGGGATCATGTACAAACCGGCAAGCGTGGTGTCGTAGCCTAACACCTGCTCGAAATAAAGTGGCTGTAATGTAATAGATCCAAATAACGCCATGCCTACTGCAGTCATGGCAATGCTGGACAGCACAAAATTACGATCCATAAATAATCTGGTATCGAAAATTGGGTGATTTTTCTTTCGGATAATGTGTGTCACCAGCCAGACGAGCCCAGCTAAAGAAATCACTACCATCCAACGGATATAAGAAGAATCCAGCCAGTCTTCTTCATTGCCCTTATCCAGAATGTATTGCAATCCACCCACTGTTAGAAACATGGCAAAAAAACCTAGCCAATCCATTTCTCTATGCTTCAGGGTGGTTTCTTCCATATGGCGCCAGGCAAGCCATAACGCAAGAATACCGACAGGCAGATTGATGAAAAATGACCACCGCCATGAAAAATTAGCTGTTAGCCATCCACCAATCACGGGTCCCATAATAGGCGCCACCATGATTCCCATCGCCCAGAGCGCCATCGCTTTCCCCCGCTCTTTGGGAGGGTATAGATCAATCATCACTGCTTGGGACATTGGCACCAATGCTGCTCCTGACAAACCCTGAAGCAACCTGAACAGTACTAGTTCAGGTAGCGATGTAGCGATGCCACATAAGGCCGAGGAGATAATGAACCCCATCATTGACATCATCAGGTAGCGTTTCCGTCCGAGCTTATCAGAGAAATACCCTGTCAGTGGCATGGCTATCGCTGCTGCCACAATGTAGGACGTCAACGCCCAACTCATCTGGCTTGGTGTCGCCCCCAACTGCCCGCCCATGTTCGGGAGGGAAATGTTAATGATGGTCATATCCAAAACCTCCATGATGGTCGCAACCATCACGGCCACTACTACTGGACCTCTGGATTTTGTGACGTTCACTTCAGGAGGACTCTCGCTTCAGCTGAAGCACCGATGATGAACGGGCAAGTAGTGTTCTTTTGCGTGAGCCTGATCCTGACGGGGATTCTCTGGGTTACTTTGACCCAGTTGCCATTTGCATTTTGTGGCGGAAGCAATGAGAATGAAGCACCTGTTCCCCCTGCAATGCTTTCCACAACACCATTAAATTCTATTTTTGGACAACGATCCAAGCGAATTTTTGCCAATTTACCAGGGATAATGCCATCAAGCTGGGTCTCTTTAAAGTTCGCGTCCACCCACCAGTTCTGGTCATCGATGATCGCAAATAGAGGCTGGCCTGCCGACACGAAAGCACCAGGTCTATTGGTCAGATTGGCGATGACCCCATCCACTGACGAATATACTTTTGAGTATTTGATATTTAGCTGTGCCTGTTCCAGATTGGCAATGGACTCTTGGACTGCTGGATTTTGAGTTTCTAACGGTTTTACCTTCTGACCTGCTTGTCCAAGTTCAGCCTCAGCCTGCCGGACTTCAGCCTCAGCCAAGGCTACCGATGCTTTAGAGTTATCAAGCGCCTGAGGTGACAGAAAGTTTTTGCGTGAGAGTTCTTCTTGGCGCTTGGCTGTTAATTTGGCATTTTCCAATTGCACCTTCTTTTCATCCAGTTTGGAACGAGCAATTGAAACAGCGGATATATCCACACTGACATTCTGGGTGGACTGATTTAGCTTAGCTTGATTTTGTTGAATAGTGACCCGGTATGGCTCATCATCTAAAGCAAACAGCAAATCGCCTTTTTTAACCGACTGATTATTTACAACAGGAATTTGTAAGATTTGTCCAGATATACGTGATGAAACTTGAAGGACATTGGCTCCTACATAAGCATTGTCAGTTACTTCATAAGTCAAAGAATTCTCATAGAAGGACCAACCGAAATAGGCGGAAATCAATAAGAGCAGCAACAACAAAACTCTTACGATAATTTTTTTTACATTGAAATTTTTGCTCTTCATTTTTTATGAATTACCTATTTCCTTTTTGCGAGCAAGAATAATAATCTATTTACCAAAATATCACCTGAATCAACTGACTAATAGAGCTGTTAAAAGCAATAGACCTTGGCGTGTCATCGCCAAGGTCTATTATTTGTTAGTTAAGTTAATTCTCACTAGTATGGTGACTTTGAAGTTTTTTTACTTCCTCTGCAAATGACTGGGTATTCTTACCACGATGGATTTTCCCTCCCATCACATCATCCCAAGTAATGAGTGGATAAACATTATGTTTTTTCGCCTCTTCCTCAAACAATGCTTTTAATTCCGCCAATTTCTTCGGGTATTTCTTGGCTAAATCAATTCGCTCATTAAAATCCTCATTCACGTTATACAATTCCCAAGCATTTTCATCGAAGGGGTTAGCGCTTTTAGCATTCCCCGTAATGAAACTACTTGGATAAGCCAGTTCAGCTTTCCAGCCGTCCTCATAAATGGAACGAGATCCGAAAATATAATAATGCTGTCTTGTATGACGGGAAGGGGCTTTGGCATCATTCAGTGAATATGCCAACGATGTTCCCTCAATTGCATCTTGTTTGATACCATTAATTTGCTCCGGTGCCTTGACACCAACCAAATCAAGTGTGGTGGGTAAAATGTCAATGACATGACCATATTGTCCTCGAATACCTCCTTTATCCTTAATGCCTTTTGGATAATAAACAATCAAGGGATTGCGCGTTCCACCTTCACTATTAGCATCTTGCTTCCAAAATTTGAAAGGCGTGTTTGCTGCTTGCGCCCAACCTAGTGGATAATTGCCTTCAACAGCATTTGGCGTACCAATTTCACCTATCTTACTCAAATTGTATTTGATGTTATCTGCTTGCGATAACTGGTTTGCAAAAATACTACGATCAATATCACCATTCAAGGAGCCTTCTTTACTAGCACCATTATCACCAACCATCACAAAAATCAGTGTGTTATCAAGTTGGTTAATATCTTTAAGATGATTCACTACGCGGCTAATTTCATGATCTGTATAGGTTAGGTACCCTGCATAGACTTCCATGAAGCGAGCGTAAAGTTTTTTCTCGTCTGGTGAGAGCTTGTTCCATGCTTTAATATCTGGGTTGCGATCAGGCAACACTGCGTTCGCTGGAATAACACCTAACTGTTTTTGATTAGCAAAGACTTTTTCGCGGTAATCGTCCCAGCCAGTATCAAATTTACCTTTGTAGAGATCACTCCACTCTTTAGCTACCTGATGAGGAGCATGTGTTGCACCAGGCGCGTAATACAAGAAGAATGGCTTATCAGGAGCTGCTTTTTTCTGAATATCGATATAACTAATTGTTGACGCGCATTTAAAATTGACCAGATAAGCGCAGTTATGCGCGTTGAATTTTGACCAGGTAAAACCAGTATCCTGCTTATTTTATGAGCAGGAGTATATGAGGTGATTACCATGGTCATGTATG
>Ga0209913_1000702_pt1 | contig 25099 bp, 38 predicted proteins | sample PersoiDNA2013203_FD_185805 | JGI IMG/M metagenome (GOLD analysis project Ga0209913, IMG submission 185805) | Permafrost soil microbial communities from the Arctic, to analyse light accelerated degradation of dissolved organic matter (DOM) -... | ecosystem: Environmental > Terrestrial > Soil >... | reverse complement strand
CGGCTCTCGATCGCGTCCTCGACCTCGTCCGCGAGCTTGTGCCCACCGCGCGAGAAGAACTTGATCCCGTTGTCGGGCATCGGGTTGTGCGACGCGGAGAGCACCACACCGAGATCGACGTCGAGCGTGGCGGTCAAGTGAGCAACGCCCGGCGTCGGCAGCACCCCGACGTCGATCACGTCCACGCCTGACGAGGCCAGTCCCGCGCAGACAGCGGCCGAGAGGAAGTCGCCCGAGATGCGTGGGTCACGCCCCACGACCGCCCGCGGCCGATGGCCCGCAAAGGCACCCGAGGCCGCCAGCACGTGCGCCGCAGCCGCCGAGAGGTCAAGGGCGAGCTCCGCGGTCACGTCACGGTTCGCGCGGCCTCGAACGCCGTCGGTCCCGAAGAGTCGAGCCATCGATGTCCTCCCTGACTTCTCGCACGGCCATGCCCTGACGGTACGACGCAGCGACGGCCTCGGTGGTCGAAACCACCGAGGCCGTCGCTCAGCGCGAACGCACGATCAGCGCTTGGAGTACTGCGGAGCCTTGCGGGCCTTCTTGAGGCCGGCCTTCTTGCGCTCGACCACACGAGCGTCCCGAGTCAGGAACCCGGCCTTCTTGAGCGCTGCGCGGTTGGCCTCGGTGTCGATCCCGTTGAGCGCCCGGGCGATGCCGAGGCGCAGTGCTCCGGCCTGACCCGAGGGGCCACCACCGGTGATGCGCGCGATGACGTCGAAGCGACCCTCGACGTCCACGAGCTTGAGCGGGCTGTTGACGAGCTGCTGGTGCACCTTGTTCGGGAAGTAGTGCTCAAGCGTGCGCCCGTTGATCTTCCACGTCCCGGTGCCCGGGATCAGCCGGACCCGCGCCACTGCCTCCTTGCGGCGGCCGAGCGCGGCGCCGGGAGCGGTGATGCTCTGCCCGCGTCCGGTCGGAACGGCGGACTCGGAGGTGAACGTGCTGGGCGTGTCGTCGCCCGGAAGGTCGATGTCGACCGTGGTCTCTGCCACTGCGGTCCTCGCGTCCATGGTGATGTCGTCCCGAGTGAGGCGGATGCCTACTGGGCGACCTGGGTGATCTCGAACGGCTGCGGCTGTTGCGCAGCGTGCGGGTGCTCCGCGCCGGCGTACACCTTGAGCTTGCTCATCTGGGTGTTCGACAGGGAGTTCTTCGGCAGCATGCCACGCACGGCCTTCTCGACGGCCCGCTCGGGGCGCGTGGCGAGGAGGTCGCCGTACGACACCGCGCGGAGGCCGCCCGGGTAACCGGAGTGGCGGTATGCCAGCTTCTGCTCGCGCTTGTTGCCCGTCAGGGCGACCTTGGCGGCGTTGATGACGATGACAAAGTCACCGCCGTCGACGTGCGGGGCGAATGTGGCCTTGTGCTTGCCGCGCAGCAGGATCGCCACGTGGCTCGCCAAGCGGCCGAGAACGACGTCGGTAGCGTCGATGACGTACCAGTTCCGCTCGATGTCGCCCGGCCTCGGGGTGTACGTGCGCACGGTGGTCAGCCTTCGTTTCGTGTCACTGATGTGGTCAGTACGGCAATCGGCCTGGTGCCGATCACCGAGGAGGTCGTCTCTGCGCATCAACCGCGTGGCCTGGCGAGTGGGATCACCGGCCGCCGTGTGAACGCACAACGACCTGCCACGATACCCGCACACGCGCCGGGGGGTCAAAACCGCCCTCACCGCCGATGGCCTCCATCAGTGCACTCATCACCCGTCAGGCTCAGCCTGGGCGTGTTCGACGTGCACGGGCCGCCGAGCGGTGACACCGTGAGCCTATGAGCAGTGACGACGCCATCCTCCCGGGTGGACAGAACGAGGGGGAAACCGAGGGCGACTCGGACCAGTTGCCCCTGGAGGACACACTGCTCGACCGAGGCCTCGAGGACGTTCTGGACGAGGGCTACTCGCCGCCCGAACGACCGCGACCGAACCATTGGGGCGAGACCGCACTCGAGGAGGAGCTCGGTGAGCCTCTCGGGCTGCGACTGTCCGAGGAAGAGCCCGACCAATGGGAGCTCCCCGGGCGCGAGGCTCGCGAGGCGGACCGGACGGGACGACTCGTCGCACCGATCGAGGAGACCGGTTCGAGCCAGGACGTCTACGCAGCCGACCAGGGAATCGCGGGCGGTGCGGCCAGCGCCGAGGAGGCCGCGATGCACCGCCTCGATGAGTCCGACCCGCGCGAGGACCCCGCCGACGATGCCGATGAACAGCTGGAGTGGGGCCTCAAGGACGACCAGTGAGCTCCCGCTTCGCCCGGGTCTGCTTCGCTCGCGCGGCCAGTGCCTCAGCCGCCGGATAGGCCACCTCGTCGAGGCTGAGGCCGTGCGCCGGCGCGACCGTGCTTCCGGGGTCCCGCAGCCCGCCCGCGAGCACGGTCGCCGGCCAGTCCGGGCGTCGCCGGCCCTCCCCCACCGCGATACAGGCGCCGACCAGCGCGCGCACCATCGAGTGGCAGAACGCGTCGGCTTGCAGGACGGCGACGACCAGGCCCTCGTCCGGCCCTTCGGACGGACGCGCGCACGAGAAGACCTGAAGCGTCCGGATGGTGCTGGCGCCTTCGCGTGCGCGGCAGAACGCCGCGAAGTCGCGCTCGCCCAGGAGTCGTTCCGCGGCGTCGGCCATCGCGGCCTCGTCGAGTTCACGACGGCGCCACACCACGTGGTGGCGGCGCAGCGGATCGCGGGTCTCTACCCGGTCCGAGATGCGGTAGCTGTACCGCCGGTGAAGAGCGGCGAAACGGGCGTCGAAACCGTCCGGTGCCACCGACGCCCGGTGCACGACGACGTCGCGCGGTAGGGCCCCGGCAAGCCGGCTGACCAGAGCCCGACCCGGGCCGACGTCGCTCCGGCCGACCACCGCGAGCCACGCGTCGAACGGGACCTCGAGATGAGCGACCTGACCTTGCGCGTGCACACCGGCGTCCGTTCGCCCCGCGACGGTCAGTCGAGGCGGCTCGGGCAGGCGCAGCACGGTGGCGAGCGTGTCCTCGAGCACACCCTGGACGGTGCGCAGCCCCGGCTGGATCGCCCAGCCGGCGAACCCCGTCCCGTCGTACGCGAGGTCGAGCCGGACGCGCACCGCGGGTGCACGCGCGTCGTCGATGGTGCCAGGCAGGTCCCAGACCCCCGGGCCCGCCTCGACCAGGCGGCGCGCGTCGATGTCGTCCAGCGCCTCGAGCAGGACCCGGGTGAACTCCACCGGGGCCATCAGGTTGGACAGGTGCCCGGCCCGATGGATGATCACCAGCCGACCATCCGCGCACGAGCGGACGAACTTGCGCTCCTGGAGCCGGAACTGGTCCCACTCGCCGTTCACGATCCAGACCGGCACCCGCAGGCTCGCCAGCTCCGCGCACGGATCCGTCGCGCGGAGCTCGGACACGACGTCCGCGACGACGAGCGGGGAGAACCCTCCGGCGGCGATGTCGCGAGCGCCCTCGTCGGGCAGGAAGCGGTCGAGCATGAGGTGGTTGAGCCGCTGGCCGTGGTCCGGGAGGCGGCCGATCGCACTCGCCACGATCTCGAAGCTCAGGGCGGCGATGCCGACCGGCTCGGCCGAGCAGTCCGCGGCGACCACCCCGGCCACGGTGTCGGGGTAGCGCGCCGCATACGTGATCGCGATGTAGCCACCGAGGGAGAGTCCGACGACGACGGCCTTCCCGCCCAGTCCCTCGACGGCTTCGCGGACCACCGCCATGGCGCCATCGATCGTGAACGGTTGGTCGCTGCGCACCCCGTGGCCGGGCAGGTCGATCGCACTCGCGGTTCGCCCGGTCGCGGCCAACGCGTCTTGCTGATAGCGCCACATCGTCGAAGTGACCCGAATACCGTGGATCAGCACCACTGGCGTCAGTGCGGCGGTTCCGTCCACGGCCCCACTATGCCCAGGTCGCGACCGCACTGCGCGCCGATGAGCACCACGCGTGTCGGGTCAGCGCCGCCAAGGGCTCTCTCAGACCGCTCGCGGACCATGGCCCCGCGCCGACGACGAAGGGGTGGCCCCGGGCATCAGCCCGGGGCCACCCCTTCGTCGCTCGGAAGAACGGCCTGCCGCTCAGGCCTGCTCGGCCTCGTCGGCGGTGGCGGCCGCTTCGGCCGGTGCGACAACCGCAGCGTCTTCGACAGCCTCGTCGACCGGGGCGTCCTCGACGGGGGCCTCGGCGGCGGGGGCCTCTGCGACCGGGGCCTCCTCGACCTCGTCAGCCTCGACCTTGGCGGCCGGTGCCGTCGCGGGCTTGGCTGCGACCTTCTTGGTGGCCTTCTCGGCTTCGCGGACGGTGGCCTGCTTGGGGCTCACGGGCTCGAGGACCAGCTCGATGACGGCCATCGGGGCGTTGTCGCCCTTGCGCGGGCCGATCTTCGTGATCCGGGTGTAGCCACCGTGGCGCTCGGCCATCGCCGGGCCGATCTCGGTGAACAGCACGTGCACGATCCCCTTGTCGCGCACGACAGTGAGCGCGCGACGGCGCGACGCCAGGTCACCGCGCTTGGCGAAGGTGATCAGACGCTCGGCAAGCGGGCGGACCCGCTTGGCCTTCGCCTCGGTCGTGGTGATGCGCTTGTGCTCGAACAGGTTCGTCGCGAGGTTGGCCAGGATGAGCCGCTCGTGCGCCGGGCCTCCACCGAGCCGCGGACCCTTGGTGGGCGTAGGCATGGTTCTTACTCCTTAAGTTCTCGTTTCGTGGGTGCGCGCGCCGCTCGGGCCCACGCACTCACCCGGCGTCAGTACTGCTCGTCCTCGGTGAGGTCGCCCTCGTCGCCGTCGTAGTAGTCCGACGCGGACGGGTCGAAGTCCAGCGGGCTGTCCTTGAGGGACAGACCGAGCTCAGCAAGCTTCTCCTTGACCTCGGTGATCGACTTCGCGCCGAAGTTCCGGATGTCCAACAGATCCGCCTCACTGCGTGCCACGAGCTCACCCACCGTGTGGATGCCCTCGCGCTTCAGGCAGTTGTACGAGCGGATCGTCAACTGCAGGTCCTCGATCGGCAGGGCTAGGTCGGCAGCGAGCGCCGCATCCGTCGGCGACGGCCCGATCTCGATGCCTTCTACCTCGGAGTTGAGCTCACGCGCCAGACCGAAGAGCTCGACCAGCGTCTTGCCGGCCGATGCGACGGCATCGCGGGGGGAGATGGCGGCCTTGGTCTCGACATCGACGATGAGCTTGTCGAAGTCGGTGCGCTGCTCGACACGGGTCGCCTCGACCTTGTACGTCACCTTGAGGACCGGTGAGTAGATCGAGTCCACCGGGATCCGACCGATCTCGGAGTCGAACTGCTTGTTCTGCTGAGCCGAGACGTACCCACGGCCGCGCTCGACGATCAGCTCGATCTCCAGCTTGCCCTTGACGTTCAGCGTCGCGATGTGGAGGTCGGGGTTGTGCACCTCGACGCCCGCGGGCGGCGTGATGTCGGCCGCCGTCACCGCGCCGGAGCCCTGCTTGCGCAGGTACATCACGACCGGCTCGTCGTTCTCCGAGGACACCACGATGTTCTTGATGTTCAGGATGATCTCGGTGACGTCTTCCTTGACCCCGGGGATCGTGGTGAACTCGTGCAGCACGCCGTCAACCCGGATCGAGGTGACGGCCGCGCCGGGGATCGATGACAGGAGCGTGCGGCGAAGAGAGTTCCCGAGCGTGTAGCCGAAGCCAGGCTCGAGCGGCTCGATGATGAACCGGGAGCGGTGCTCGGAGATGGCTTCTTCGGTCAGGGTGGGGCGCTGTGCAATGAGCACGGTCTGTTCCTTTCGGCGAAGCGTCCGCTATTTGACGCCAGGCGGTGGCCCGCTCGATCTGTGCTGCCGAGCGGGGTCGTGCACGTTCAGCCAGCCGGGTTCTCCGACCTGCGGCGAGCCATGGCCTGACCCGAGGTCGGTCCCCCGCGGGGGGTACCGGTGCCCGGGCCGGACCGGTTGGGGGTCAGACGCGGCGGCGCTTTGGTGGGCGGCAGCCGTTGTGCGCCTGGGGCGTGACGTCCTGGATCGAGCCGACCTCGAGGCCGGTCGCCTGGAGCGAACGGATCGCGGTCTCCCGGCCCGAACCCGGACCCTTGACGAACACGTCGACCTTCTTCATGCCGTGCTCCTGCGCGCGCCGAGCGGCCGCCTCAGCGGCGAGCTGCGCCGCGAACGGGGTCGACTTGCGCGAACCCTTGAAGCCGACCTGTCCGGCCGAGGCCCAGGAGATCACCGCACCGGAGGGGTCGGTGATCGACACGATCGTGTTGTTGAAGGTGCTCTTGATGTGCGCCTGGCCGAAGGCGACGTTCTTCTTGTCCTTGCGGCGGGGCTTGCGAACCGCGGCCGCGCCGCGAGTCTTGGGGGGCATCTGCTTGTTCTCTCCTGGTGTGAAGTCGTCGGACTGCAGCAGCGCCGGCGTTCAGCGCCTGGATGGCTACTACTTGCCGACCTTCTTCTTGCCGGCGACGGTGCGCTTCGGGCCCTTGCGGGTGCGCGCGTTGGTCTTGGTGCGCTGGCCGTGGACCGGGAGGCCGCGGCGGTGCCGAATGCCCTGGTAGCAACCGATCTCCACCTTGCGGCGGATGTCCGCGGCAACCTCACGGCGAAGGTCACCCTCGATCTTGAAGTTCGCCTCGAGGTAGTCGCGGAGCGCGACGAACTCGACATCGCCGAGATCCTTCACTCGCAGGTCCGGGCTGATGCCCGTCGCCACGAGCGTCTGCTTGGCGCGGGTACGGCCGACGCCGTAGATGTAGGTGAGCGCTACCTCGAGCCGCTTCTCGCGGGGGAGGTCGACGCCGACTAGACGTGCCATATGGGGTCATACTCCTGTACTGCCCGTCGGAGGTCTGCCACATCGCCGTCCCGCGTTCTGCGGGCCCCGGCCTCCGACCGAGGGCTGCTTCACCGCCACGGAACCGTGGCCGATGACGCTGACGATGCTCTTGTTCGATGTCGCACCAGGAGGTGCGGCACCGGGACGATCCGCGCGAGTGCGTTGCGCGGCGCCGGGCCTCAGCCCTGGCGCTGCTTGTGACGCAGGTTCTCGCAGATCACCATGACGCGACCGTGCCGGCGGATCACCTTGCACTTGTCGCAGATCTTCTTGACGCTGGGATTGACCTTCATGCTCGTTCCTCCGCCGCCGTCCGCGAGCGCACGTTCGGTGCACCGACAACGGCGTCAATCGTGTGATGGTTACTTGTAGCGGTAGACGATCCGGCCGCGGGACAGGTCATACGGGCTGAGCTCCACCACGACGCGGTCCTCAGGGAGGATCCGGATGTAGTGCTGGCGCATCTTGCCTGAGATGTGGGCGAGCACCTTGTGCCCGTTCGAGAGCTCGACCCGAAACATCGCGTTCGGGAGAGCCTCGACCACGCTGCCCTCGATCTCGATGACACCGTCCTTCTTTGCCATATCCTCCGCTGTCTCTCATTGTTGACTGCACTGGTGGCGGCGCCGCCATCGGCGGACCCGCCCGCCACTCGACGTGACGTCTCGTGCGCCCGAACCCGCTCGCGCGGCATCCACCGGGCACACACCCAACGAGTGATCGTACGGCATTCGGCCCTGGCCACGGTAATCGGGATCCGCGCGGGTCGCGGAGCTGGGCGGGCGGCTCCGCAGCGCGATTTTCATCCGACCCAGGGGGGTGAACCGTCGACGAATCGCGAAGAGAGCGCGCGCCGCTCGGTAGCGTCCAAGGGAACCACGCATCGACCCCTCGGCGCCAACGCAGGGATCGCTGCCCACCTGCAGGCGGGCAAAGTCATGGTGATCAAGATGCCCGGGGACGGCACACCGGACGCGGTGTACGACCTCCCGGACGGCCCAGCCCCGCCGGAAATACCGGCGCCATTGATCCCCACCCCGTGGGACGGCACCCGCGTCGACCAGGCGCAGCTCGACCCTTGAGCGTGAGCTCAGGAGAGCGCCGCGATCTCCACGCCCAGCGCGGCCAGCGCCTCGGCGCCGCCATCGACAGCTGTCAGCACCCAGATACCCGCCTCGTGGATGGCGACCGAGTGCTCCCAGTGCGCGGCGCGAGCCCCGTCCCGAGTGATGACAGTCCACTCGTCCGCCAGGACCTGCGTGTACCGCTGCCCGCGAGTGAGCATCGGTTCCACCGCGACGCACAAGCCAGGGCGTAGCCGCGGCCCGCGGTCCCGGGTCCGGTAGTTGAGCACTTCGGGCGGTTGGTGCATCGCCGTTCCGATGCCGTGGCCCACGTACTCCTGGATGACCCCGTACTCGGCCGGCGCCGCCTCGGCCACGTCCTCGACGGCACCCCCCACGTCGCCCACGCGTTGGCCGGTCGCGAGCGCGGCGATGCCCGCCCACATGGATCGCTCGGTCACGTCGACGAGCTCGAGGTCGGCGTCGTCGGCCTCGGGAAGCACCATCGAGAATGCCGAGTCACCGTGCCACCCGTCGAGGATGGCCCCACAGTCGACCGACACGACGTCGCCCGGCTGGAGCACGCGACTGCCCGGGATGCCGTGAACGATCTCCTCGTTGACCGACACGCACAACGTCGCCGGGTAACCGTGGTAGCCCAGGAACGACGGCGTCGCTCCGGCCGCCGCGATCGCCTCGGCCGCGATCCGGTCCAGGTCGGCAGTGGTGAGGCCAGGCCGAGCCGCAGCCCGGACGGCGGCCAGGGAGGACGCCACGACCAAGCCGGTCTTGCGCATGAGCACGATCTGCTCAGACGTCTTGTACTCGATCGCTTCCCGGCCGAACACGGTGCTCAGTTCAGCGGATCCGCGCGGCGAGCGCCCCGACCAGACGATCGGTCACCTCATCGACAGAGCCCATGCCATCGACCTGGACGAGGATGCCGCGGACCTGGTAGAACGCGGCCAACGGCGCGGTCTGCTCTCTGTAGACGGTCATCCGGTGCCGGATCACGGGTTCGGTGTCGTCCGCGCGTCCCTCGATCTCGGCCCGGTGGAGGAGGCGCGTGACGACCTCATCGACGTCGGCGGTGATCTCGACGACCGCATCCAGCGCAACGCCGGTCGCATTGAGCGTGTCGGCCAGCTCGCCCGCTTGCGCGACGTTGCGCGGGTAGCCGTCGAGCAGGAAGCCGCCGATCGCGTCCGCTTCGGCCAGCCGGTGGCGCACCATCGCGTTGGTGACCTCGTCCGGGACCAGCGAGCCGGCGTTCATGTACTCCTGCGCGAGGCGGCCCAGATCGGTTCCCTCGGACACGTTCGTCCGGAAGATGTCGCCCGTCGAGATGGCCGGCACCCCCAGTCGCTCGGCAAGCCGGACAGCTTGGGTTCCCTTCCCCGCTCCAGGCGGGCCGAGCAGGACGAGACGCGCGCTCATCGCAAGAATCCTTCGTAGTGGCGCTGCTGGAGCTGCGACTCGATCTGCTTGATCGTCTCCAGGCCGACGCCGACGACGATCAGCACCGAGGTGCCACCGAACGGGATGCGGGTGTTGACGTTGAGCATGATGAACGCGATCGTCGGGATCAGTGCCACGAACGCGAGATACATCGAACCTGGCGCGGTGATGCGCGAGATCACGTAGTCGAGGTAGTCCGACGTCGGCCGCCCAGCCCGGATGCCCGGGATGAAGCCGCCGTACTTCTTCATGTTGTCGGCGACCTCGTCCGGGTTGAACGTGATGGCGGTGTAGAAGTAGCAGAAGAAGATGATGAGCGCGGTGTAGAGCACGATGTGCAGAGGTGCCGACTGCGACGCCAGGTTCTGGGACACCCACTGCACCCAGGCGGATGTCTTGCTCCCGTACCCAGCGAGGAGAGCCGGGACCGCGAGCAACGACGACGCGAAGATCACCGGGATGACGCCGGCCATGTTGATCTTGATCGGGATGTAGGTGCTCGACCCGCCGTACATCTTCCGGCCGACCATTCGCTTCGCGTACTGCACCGGGATACGGCGCTGCGACTGTTCGACGAAGACAATGAGCGCGAAGACGAGGATGGTCACCGCGAGCACGATGATGAACTTGGACGCGCCGTTGGCGCCGCCGGCGATGGACCAGAGCGAGGTCGGGAATCCGGCCGCGATCGACGTGAAGATCAGCAGGGACATGCCGTTGCCGACGCCGTGCTCGGAGATCTGCTCGCCGAGCCACATGATCAAGCCGGTGCCGGCGGTCATCGTGACGACCATCTGGGCGATGTTCCACACGCTCGTGTCGGGGATGACCGGGACGGAGCAGTTCGCGAAGAGCTGGCCGTTGCGCGCCACCGTGATGACCGTCGTGGACTGCAGGACTGCCAGCGCGATCGTCAGGTACCGGGTGTACTGCGTGAGGATCGCACTACCGGACTGCCCCTCTTGGTGCAGCGCCTCGAACTTGGGGATGACGACGCGGAGCAGCTGGACGATGATGCTCGCCGTGATGTACGGCATGATGCCGAGCGCGAACACCGACAGCTGGAGCAGCGCGCCACCGCTGAACAGGTTCGCCAGCCCGAGCAGATCGCTTGCGCCGCTGGTGTCCGCGATGCACTGGCGGACATTGGGGTAGGAGACCCCGGGCGTCGGGATGAACGATCCCAGGCGGAAGATGGCCATCATCGCGATGGTGAAGAGCAGCTTGCGCCGCAGGTCTGGCGTCCGGAAGGCCCGGACGAATGCGCTGAGCACCTATCCTCCTGCTCCGCCGATGGCGGCGTGTCGTGATGCGACGACGGTCTCGCTCGGCACTCGACCGGCGATGAACACAACCGTGAGCACCCTAACGGTTGGAGCGGGACGAGCAGAACGGGACCGGGGCGCGATTTCGCCACCGATCCCGTTCATACGTCAGTTCTCCCCGATGGAACCGCCGGCCGCGACGATCTTGTCCTTGGCCGACGCCGAGTAGGCGTCCACCGCCACGCGCACCTTGACCGCGATCTCGCCGGTGCCGAGCACCTTGACCGGCGAGCCCTGGCGAACAGCACCCTTGGCGACGAGATCCTCGATCGTGACCGCTCCACCCTTGGGGTAGAGCTCGGACAGCTTGTCGAGGTTGACGACCTGGTACTCGGTACGGAACGGGTTCTTGAAGCCACGCAGCTTCGGCAAGCGCATGTGCAACGGCATCTGGCCGCCCTCGAAGCGTGCGGGCACCTGGTAGCGAGCCTTCGTGCCCTTCGTGCCACGACCCGCGGTCTTGCCCTTCGCCCCCGCCTCGCCACGACCCACGCGGGTCTTGGCGGTGTGCGCGCCCGGGGCAGGACGCAAGTGGTGCAGCCTCAGGGTGTTGGCCTCCGGAGCCGCCGCGTCCTTCGACGGAGCCTTGCGAGCCGGCGCTGCCTTCGCGGCCACAGCCTTCTCGGCCACAGCCTTCTCGGCCACAGCCTTGACGGGCGCCTTCTTGACAGGAGCCTTCTTGACAGGAGCCTTCTTGACAGGAGCCTTCTCAGCAACGACCTTCGCGGTCGCAGCCTTCTTGGCAGGAGCCTTCTCCGCGGTCACGTCGTCCTTCTTCTCGGCCATGGTCACTCGACCTCCTCTACGGCGACGAGGTGCGCCACCGTCGCGACCATGCCACGGATCTCGGGCCGATCCTCCTTGACGACGACGTCGCCAATTCGGTGCAGGCCGAGGGTCCGCAGCGTCTCGCGCTGGTTCTGCTTACCACCGATGCCAGACCTGGTCTGGGTCACTTTGAGACGGGCCATCACGCACTCGCCCCCGCCGCTTGAGCCCGCAGCAACGCGGCCGGAGCCACGTCCTCGACCGGGAGACCGCGGCGCGCAGCCACGGCCTGCGGAAGCTCGAGGGCCCGCAACGCGGCGACGGTGGCGTGCACCACGTTGATCGCGTTGTCGGAGCCGAGCGACTTCGTCAGCACGTCGTGGATTCCGGCGCACTCGAGGACCGCGCGAACCGGGCCGCCGGCGATGACACCGGTACCAGGCGCGGCGGGACGCAAGAAGACGACACCGGCTGCGGCCTCGCCCTGGATCGGGTGTGGGATGGTGCCCTGGATGCGCGGGACCTTGAAGAAGCTCTTCTTGGCTTCCTCGACGCCCTTGGCAATCGCGGCCGGCACCTCCTTGGCCTTCCCGTAGCCGACGCCGACGGTGCCGTCGCCATCGCCCACCACGACGAGCGCGGTGAAGCTGAATCGACGACCGCCCTTGACGACCTTCGCCACCCGGTTGATGGCGACTACCCGCTCGACGAACGCGGACTTCTCGGGGACGTCGCCGCGACGGTTGTCGCGCTCGCGACGATCCCGCCGCTCTCCGCCACCCGCCGGCGCGCCGGCCGTGGTGCGCTGCTGTGCAACCATCAGTGAATCCTTTGCTTCTGTACGGACGTGAGTCGTGGGGTCTGAGCCATCACAGGACCAGACCGCCCTCGCGGGCACCTTCGGCCACCGCCGCAACCCGGCCGTGGTACTTGTTGCCGCCGCGATCGAACACGACGGAGTCGATACCCGCAGCCTTGGCACGCTCAGCGACGAGCTCGCCGACCTTGCGGGCCTTCGCGGTCTTGTCACCGGCCAGCGCGCGTAGGTCGGCCTCAAGCGTCGAGGCCGAGACGAGCGTGCGGCCGACGGTGTCATCGACCACCTGGACCAGGATGTGCCGAGACGAGCGCGTCACCACGAGGCGGGGACGTTCCGTCGTCCCGGCGACCTTCTTGCGAAGGCGCACGTGACGACGTACCCGGGCGATTGCCTTGCCGTGTCCCTTGATTATCAGAGTCATCGGTTACTTACCAGCCTTTCCGACCTTGCGGCGGACCTGCTCGCCGGCGTACCGAACACCCTTGCCCTTGTACGGTTCAGGCTTGCGGATCTTGCGGATGTTTGCGGCGACCTCGCCCACCTGCTGCTTGTCGATGCCGGTGACCGAGAACTTGGTCGGGCCCTCCACGGTGAACGTGATGCCGGCCGGGGCGGGCACCGCGACCGAGTGCGAGAAGCCGAGGGCGAACTCGAGGTCCGAGCCCTTGGCCGTCACGCGGTAACCGGTTCCGACGATCTCGAGCTTCTTCTCGTAGCCCTCCGTGACGCCGGTGACGAGGTTCGCCAACAGGGTCCGGGTGAGGCCGTGCAGTGAACGGGACGCGCGCTCGTCGTTCGGACGGGTCACCACGAGGGCGCCCACCTCGTCGCGCTTGACCTCGATGGGCGACGGGATGGTGTGCTCGAGGGTGCCCTTCGGGCCCTTGACCGTCACCACTGGACCGTCGATCGTGACCTCCACACCGGCCGGGACCGGGACGGGGACTTTGCCGATACGGGACATGGCTATCTCCTTTCCGTCTCGGTTACCAGACGAAGGCGAGGACTTCCCCGCCGACGCCCTTCTTTGCGGCCTGCCGGTCGGTCAGGAGGCCCGAGGACGTGGACAGGATCGCCACTCCGAGTCCGCCGAGAACCCTGGGCAGGTTGGTGGACTTGGCATACACACGCAGACCTGGCTTCGAGATGCGGCGTATCCCCGCGAGCGAGCGCTCTCGGTCCGGGCCGAACTTCAGCTCGATGGTGAGGTACTTGCCCACCGGGGCGTCCTCCACCTTCCAGCTGGCCACGTAACCTTCAGCCTTCAAGATCTCCGCAATGTGCGACTTCAGCTTCGAGTACGGCATGGTGACCGTGTCGTGGTAAGCCGAGTTCGCATTGCGCAGACGCGTCAGCATGTCTGCAATCGGATCGGTCATTGTCATCGGGCTTCTGCCCTTCCTCACCGAGGTTTCCCGCTCCGGCCGCTCGCGCGACGTCGGAGGAGACCTGCGGCGTAGTTGTTACCAGCTGCTCTTGGTCACGCCGGGAAGCTCGCCGCGGTGTGCCATCTCGCGAAGGCAGATGCGGCAGAGCCCGAACTTGCGGTACACCGAGTGCGGACGTCCGCACTTCTGGCACCGCGTATAGCCACGGGAGCTGAACTTGGGCGTCCGGCTCGCCTTGACGACTAGGCCTGTCTTCGCCACGTCAGTTCTCCTTGAACGGGAATCCGAGACGACGGAGCAGGGAGCGGCCCTCGTCGTCGGTGGTGGACGTGGTCACAACGGTGATGTCCATCCCGCGGACCCGGTCGATCTTGTCCTGGTCGATCTCGTAGAACATCGACTGCTCGGTGAGACCGAAGGTGTAGTTCCCGCGGCCGTCGAAGTGCTTCGGCGACAAACCACGGAAGTCACGGATGCGCGGCAGCGCGACGGACAGCAAGCGGTCCAGGAACTCCCACATCCGGTCGCCGCGCAGCGTCACGTGCGCTCCGATCGGCATGCCTTCGCGCAGCTTGAACTGCGCGATCGACTTGCGGGACTTGGTGACCTGCGGCTTCTGACCGGTGATGGCGGCGAGGTCGCGGATCGCTCCGTCGATGAGCTTGGAGTCGCGAGCCGCCTCGCCGACACCCATGTTCACCACGATCTTGGTCAGGCGCGGGACCTCGTTGACGTTCGAGTGGTGGAACTCCTCGCGCAGCGCCGGGACGATCTCACTCGCGTAGCGGGCCTTGAGCCGCGCCTTGGCTGGGGTCTCAGTACTCATCAGACGTCCTTACCGGAGCGCTTCGCGACGCGGACCCGGGTGTTCCGGTTGTGGCCGTCGCGCTCGATCGTCTCGATGCGGAAGCCGACCCGGGTGCCCTTCTTGGACTCCGGGTCGACGAGCATCACGTTGCTCACGTGGATCGGTGCCTCGACCGTCTCGATACCGCCGGTGCGGACACCGCGGGTGGTCTGACTGACCTTGACGTGCTTGGTCGCGCGCTGCACACCCTCGACCACGAGCCGGTCGGAGTCCTTGAGGACCTCGAGCACGCGCCCCTGCTTGCCACGGTCACGGCCGGCAATCACGATGACGAGGTCGCCCTTCTTGATCTTCGCCATGTCAGACCACCTCCGGTGCCAGCGAGATGATCTTCATGAACTTGCGGTCGCGCAGCTCGCGGCCCACCGGGCCGAAGATGCGGGTACCGCGCGGCTCGCCGTCACTCTTGAGGATCACGGCAGCGTTCTCGTCGAACCGGATGTACGAACCGTCCGGACGGCGACGCTCCTTCGTGGTGCGCACGACGACCGCCTTGACGACTTCGCCCTTCTTGACTGCGCCACCCGGGATCGCGTCCTTGACGGCAGCGACGATCACGTCGCCGATGCCGGCGTAGCGGCGGCCGGAGCCACCGAGAACGCGGATGCAGAGGATCTCCTTCGCACCCGTGTTGTCGGCGACTCGAAGCCGCGACTCCTGCTGGATCATTTCCTGAACTCCTGTCGTCGAGCCGGTTCTCGCGAACGAGCCTGGCCGAACGGATACGGTCTGTCACCGGGCTTGAGCAGCGGAGCCGATCGCTGCCCGGTGGCGCTGTGGTGGACTACTTGGCCTTCTCGACGATCTCGATGAGGCGCCAGCGCTTGGTCGCCGACAACGGGCGGGTCTCCATGATGAGGACCAGGTCGCCGATACCGGCCGCGTTTGCCTCGTCGTGCGCCTTCACCTTGCTGGTGCGGCGCATGACCTTGCCGTAGAGGGGGTGCTTGACCCGGTCCTCGACGGCGACCACGACGGTCTTGTCCATCTTGTCACCGACCACGTAGCCGCGCCGCGTCTTGCGGTGCGAACGGTGCCCCGCGACGACGGCCTCGGTCGTCGGGACGTCAGATGTCGTCTTGCTCATAGTTGACCTCTCGCTCACTGTGCCGACTCGCTCGGAGCCGTACGGATGCCGAGCTCGCGCTCACGCAGGATCGTGTAGATTCGCGCGATGTCGCGGCGCACGGCCTTGAGGCGCCCGTGGCTCTCCAGCTGGCCGGTGGCCGACTGGAACCGGAGGTTGAAGAGCTCCTCCTTGGCCTTGCGGAGCTCAGCCTGCAGTCGGTCGTCGTCGAACGCGTCCAGGTCGCTCGGAGCCAAGTCCTTGGTACCGATAGCCATTACGCTTCACCACCCTCGCGCCGCATGAAGCGGCACTTCATCGGGAGCTTGTGCATCGCACGTCGGATGGCCTCACGGGCGAGCGGCTCGGGAACCCCGGCGAGCTCGAACATGACACGGCCGGGCTTGACGTTGGCGATCCACCACTCGGGGGAACCCTTGCCGGAACCCATCCGGGTCTCCGCCGGCTTCTTGGTCAACGGCCGGTCGGGGTAGACGTTGATCCAGACCTTGCCACCACGCTTGATGTGGCGGGTCATGGCGATACGGGCCGCCTCGATCTGCCGGTTGGTGACGTAGGCAGGCTCGAGAGCCTGGATGCCGAAGTCGCCGAATGCGATCGTCGTGCCACCGCTGGCTGCGCCATGGCGCCCCGGGTGGTGCTGCTTGCGGTGCTTGAGCCTGCGCGGGACCAGCATCGCTCAGGCCCCCGTTCCGGTCTCAGGGGCGGCCGAGACCTCCGCGGGCTGCTCAGCAGCCGCGGTGTCCGGAGCGCCAGGACGATCGTTGCGACGCGGACCACGTGCAGCCGGACGCTCGACGCGAGGGCCACGGGGACCGCGGGGGCCCGCCGTCGCCTGCTCGCGAGCGAACTCCTTCTCGGTCATGTCGCCCTTGTAGATCCACACCTTCACGCCGATCCGGCCGAAGGTGGTGCGGGCCTCGAAGAAGCCGTAGTCGATGTTCGCGCGCAGCGTGTGCAGCGGGACGCGACCCTCTCGGTAGAACTCGCTCCGGCTCATCTCCGCGCCGCCGAGGCGGCCCGAGCACTGGACCCGGATCCCCTTGGCACCCGCGCGCTGGGCGGACTGCATGCCCTTGCGCATGGCGCGACGGAACGAGACGCGGCTGGCGAGCTGCTCGGCGATGCCCTGGGCGACCAGCTGGGAGTCGATCTCGGCGTTCTTGACCTCGAGGATGTTCAGCTGCACCTGCTTGCCCGTGAGCTTCTCGAGGTCGCCGCGGATGCGGTCGGCCTCAGCGCCACGGCGCCCGATGACGATACCCGGGCGGGCGGTGTAGATGTCGACGCGAACGCGGTCGCGCGTGCGTTCGATCTCGACCTTGGAGATGCCGGCCCGCTCGAGGCCGGTGGCCATGAGCTTGCGGATCTCGACGTCCTCACGCACGTAGTCGCGGTAGCGCTGTCCCACCTTGGTGGAGTCCGCGAACCACCGAGAACGGTGATCCGTGGTGATCCCCAGTCGGTACCCGTGCGGGTTGACCTTCTGTCCCACTATCGGGTCCTTCCCTTCGTGATCTCCTTCGGAGCGACCACCACGGTGATGTGGCTGGTGCGCTTGAGGATCTGGTTGGCCCGACCCTGCGCCCGCGGACGGAACCGCTTGAGCGTGGGGCCTTCGTCGACAAACGCCTCAGAGACGACGAGCTCCTGCTCGTTGAACGCCTCGCTCGCGCGGTCCGCCTTCACCCGGGCGTTGGCGATCGCGCTCTCGACCACCTTGAGGATGGTTTCGCTCGCGGCCTGGGGTGCAAACTTCAGCACCGCCACGGCCTCGCTCGCTTGCTTGCCACGGATGAGGTCCACGACGCGTCGGGCCTTCTGGGGCGTGACACGGACGAACCGCGCCTGCGCCTTGGCTTCCATCGCTGTCCTGCCTTCTTCTCTCGTCTGTTCCTGGGATGACCGGGTTCGTCGCCGCGTCAGCGGCGACGGCCCTTGCGGTCGTCCTTGTCGTGGCCGCGGAAGGTCCGCGTGGGGGCGAACTCGCCCAGCTTGTGGCCGACCATCGACTCGGTGACGAACACCGGGACGTGCTTGCGGCCGTCGTGCACGGCAAGGGTGTGACCAAGGAAGTCGGGGGTGATGACCGACCGACGGGACCAGGTCTTGATGACGGTCTTGGTCCCCTTCTCGTTCTGGGCATCCACCTTCTTCTGAAGGTGGTCGTCCACGAAGGGGCCCTTCTTGAGGCTGCGTGGCATCTGTCAGGCTCCTATCAGCGCTTCTTGCCGGTACGACGACGACGCACGATGAGCTTGTCGCTGTCCTTGTTCGGGTGCCGGGTTCGGCCTTCCGACTGTCCCCACGGGCTGACCGGGTGGCGACCACCGGAGGTCTTGCCCTCGCCACCGCCGTGCGGGTGGTCGATCGGGTTCATGGCGACGCCGCGGACGGTCGGGCGCTTTCCCTTCCAGCGCATCCGCCCGGCCTTGCCCCAGTTGATGTTCGACTGCTCGGCGTTGCCGACCTCACCGATGGTCGCGCGGCAGCGCAGGTCGACGTTGCGGATCTCGCCGGACGGCATCCGCAGCTGAGCGAGCGGGCCATCCTTCGCGACGAGTTGCACCGAGGCACCGGCCGACCGCGCGATCTTGGCACCGCCACCGGGCTTGAGCTCGATCGCGTGGATCGTCGTGCCGACCGGGATGTTGCGCAGCGGCAGGCTGTTGCCCGGCTTGATGTCCGCGCTCGGACCGTTCTCGATCCGGTCGCCCTGGCTGAGCTTCATCGGCGCGAGGATGTAGCGCTTCTCGCCGTCGGCGTAGTGCAGCAGGGCGATTCGCGCCGTGCGGTTCGGGTCGTACTCGATGTGCGCGACCTTGGCCGGCACGCCGTCTTTGTCGTGCCGACGGAAGTCGATCACGCGGAACGCACGCTTGTGCCCACCACCTTGGTGCCGGACGGTGATGCGGCCGGCGCTGTTGCGTCCGCCGTTCTTGGGCAGCGGGCGGACCAGCGACTTCTCCGGCTCGGAGCGCGTGATCTCGACGAAGTCGGCAACGCTCGAGCCACGACGGCCCGGAGTCGTCGGCTTGTACTTACGGATTCCCATGGAGGTCAGTCCTCAATCTGCTCTCGTCGCCCGGCCTCAGCCGACCGGTCCGCCGAAGATGTCGATGGTGCCTTCACGCAGCGTCACGATCGCGCGCTTGGTGTCCTTGCGCTTGCCCAGACCGGACTTCGTCCGGCGAACCTTGCCCTTGCGGTTGATGGTGTTGACCGAGGCGACCTTGACCTTGAAGACCTGCTCCACAGCGATCTTGATCTCGGTCTTGTTCGCCCGCGGGTCGACGATGAAGGTGTACTTACCCTCGTCGAGCAGCCCGTAGCTCTTCTCGGAGACGACCGGAGAGATCAGGATGTCGCGCGGGTTCTTGGCGATGACGCTCACTTGCCCTCCTCCTCGGCCTTGAGCTCGGCTGAGCTCGCCACGGCCTTCGCGGAGCGGCCGACGGCCGGCCCAGCGAGGAACACGTCGAGCGCCGCCTGGGTGAACACCACATCGTCGCTGATCAGGACGTCGTAGGTGTTGAGCTGGTCAGGGACGAGCAGGTGGACCTGCTCGGCGTTGCGGAGCGACTTCCAGGTCAGCTCGTCCTGCCGGTCCACGATCACGAGCACGTGGCGCGAGCCGGCGATGCCCGCGAGGACCTCGAGGGCGTTCTTGGTGGACGGCTTGTCCCCGGGGACGAAACTGCTCAGGACGTGCACGCGGCCGGCGCGGGCCCGGTCCGAGAGCGCGCCGCGCAGGGCGGCCGCCTTCATCTTCTTCGGCGTCCGCTGCGAGTAGTCGCGCGGTGTCGGGCCGTGCACGACGCCACCACCGGTGAACTGCGGGGCGCGGGTGGAGCCCTGACGAGCCCGGCCGGTGCCCTTCTGCTTGTACGGCTTCTTGCCACCACCGCGGACGTCGCCACGGTTCTTGGTGCTGTGGGTGCCCTGCCGCGCGGCGGCGAGCTGAGCCACGACGACCTGGTGGATGAGCGGCACGTTCGTCTGGACGTCGAACACCTCGGCCGGCAGCTCGGTGGTCCCGGCCTTCTTGCCTTCGGCGTCGATCACGTCGACGGTCAGCGTGTCAGCCATGATGAGCTCACGCTCCCTTCGCGGCAGTACGCACGAGGACGACGCCGCCCTTGGGACCCGGAACGGCGCCCTTGACGAGCACCAGGCCCTTCGCGGCATCGACCGCGTGAACGGTCAGGTTCTGGGTGGTCTGACGCTCGTTGCCCATCCGACCGGCCATCTTGACGCCCTTGAACACCCGGGAGGGGGTCGAGGCGGCGCCGATGGAGCCCGGCTTGCGGTGGTTGCGGTGCGCACCGTGGGAGGCGCTGTCGCCGTGGAAGCCGTGGCGCTTCATCACGCCCGCGAAGCCCTTGCCCTTGGTGGTGCCGGAGACGTCGATCAGCTGGCCGGCCTCGAAGGCCGCCGCGGTGATCTCCTGCCCGAGCGCGTACTCGGCTGCGTCCGCGATCCGGACCTCGGCCACGTGACGGCGGGGCGTGACCCCGGCCTTCTCGAAGTGGCCCTTGAGCGGCTGGGAGACCTTGCGCGGGTCGATCTGGCCGTAGGCGAGCTGGACCGCGGTGTAGCCGTCGGTCTCGACCGTGCGCACCTGGGTGACCACGTTGGTACCGACGGCGACGACGGTGACCGGGATGAGGCGACCGGCCTCGTCCCACACCTGCGTCATGCCGAGCTTGGTACCGAGCAGTGCGACCACGGGCCTGGTCTGCTGGGGAAGCGATGTCATCGTGAGCGTCCTTCGCAGCGTCAGAGCTTGATCTCGATGTTCACGTCTGCCGGCAGGTCGAGACGCATGAGCGAGTCGACAGCCTTGGGCGTGGGATCGATGATGTCGATGAGCCGCTTGTGGGTGCGCATCTCGAAGTGTTCGCGGCTGTCCTTGTACTTGTGGGGCGACCGGATGACGCAGAAGACGTTCTTCTCGGTCGGCAGCGGCACCGGGCCCACGACCGTCGCGCCCGCGCGGGTCACCGTGTCGACGATCTTGCGCGCCGAGCTGTCGATGACTTCGTGGTCGTACGACTTGAGCCGGATGCGGATCTTCTGTCCCGCCATGGCGTCTTCTGACTCTCTCTCTTGTACCGCTGTCTGCCCGACCCCCGTGCTCGGGCGTGTCGCATCTCGCGACACACCGTCGCGCTGCGCACCGAAGTGATGCGAGGTCGATGGATGTCTGGCGGACCGCACCCGAGGGGCGCTGCTGGTCCTCATCGTCTGTCGTGCCTGACCGGGCGCGTTCTCACGCGTCACCCACGCAAGGCAACCCGGCAAGTGTGCCAGAGACCCGCGGCCCAGTCCAATCCGGTCCGGGCCACCGACCCCGGGCGTCCACCGCCTGGCCGACGCCGCGATCCAGGCCGCGTCGACACGCTGGCGTGGGGGCGTGCCGTGGGCCCGGACGCTTTCGCAGCCGGGCCCACGTTCACCTCACCTCAGGATCTTGGTGACCTTGCCCGAGCCGACGGTGCGGCCACCCTCGCGGATGGCGAAACCGAGGCCCTCCTCCATGGCGATCGGCTGGATCAGCTGAACAGTCATCTCGGTGTTGTCACCCGGCATGACCATCTCGGTGCCCTCGGGCAGCGTGATGACGCCGGTGACGTCGGTGGTCCGGAAGTAGAACTGCGGACTGTAGTTCGAGTAGAACGGGTTGTGACGACCGCCCTCGTCCTTGGCCAGGACGTAGACCTGAGCCTCGAACTCCGTGTGCGGCGTGATCGAACCCGGCTTCACGACGACCTGGCCACGCTCGACGTCCTCGCGCTTGGTGCCACGAAGGAGCAGGCCGACGTTGTCACCGGCCTGGCAGAAGTCGAGCAGCTTCCGGAACATCTCGACACCGGTGACGGTGGTCTTGATCGCCTTCTCGCGGATGCCGACGACCTCGACCTCCTCGTTCACCTTGAGCGTGCCGCGCTCGACGCGACCGGTGACGACCGTGCCACGGCCGGTGATCGTGAAAACGTCCTCGATCGGCATCAGGAACGGCTTCTCGTTCTCGCGGACCGGGTCCGGGACACTCTCGTCGACGGCGTCGAGCAGCTCCTCGATGGACTTGACCCACTTCGGGTCGCCCTCGAGCGCCTTCAACGCAGAGACGCGAATCACCGGGACGTTGTCGCCGTCGAACCCCTGAGCGGAGAGCAGCTCGCGGACCTCGACCTCGACCAGCTCGAGGATCTCCTCGTCATCGACGGCGTCGGCCTTGTTCAGTGCGACCAACAGGTAGGGCACGCCGATCTGACGAGCCAGCAGCACGTGCTCGCGGGTCTGCGCCATCGGGCCGTCGGTCGCGGCGACCACCAGGATCGCGCCGTCCATCTGGGCGGCACCGGTGATCATGTTCTTGATGTAGTCCGCGTGACCGGGGGCGTCGACGTGCGCGTAGTGGCGCTTGTCGGTCTGGTACTCGACGTGCGCGATGTTGATCGTGATACCGCGCTGCCTCTCCTCGGGCGCCTTGTCGATCTCATCGAAAGACGTGTAAGGGTTCAGCTCGGGGTGCTTGTCGTGCAGCACCTTCGAGATCGCAGCCGTCAGCGTCGTCTTGCCGTGGTCAACGTGACCGATGGTGCCGATGTTGACGTGCGGCTTGGTCCGCTCGAACTTGGCCTTTCCCACTGTGTCCTCCTGAGGACTTGGGTAGTTGTGCCGGACGGTGCAGGTCCTCGGACGGTCCTGCGGGTCGTGCGGGTCGCTACGGGTCGGTTATCTGATTCTGCGGGGTCGACCTGTGGGACTCACTCGCCCCGGGTCTTCTTGATGATCTCCTCGGCAACACTACGAGGAACCTCGGCATAGCTGTCGAACTGCATCGAGTACACCGCACGGCCCTGGGTCTTGGATCGCAGGTCGCCGACATACCCGAACATCTCTGACAGCGGGACAAGAGCGCTCACGACCTTGACGCCGCTCGCGTCCTGCATCTGGTGGATCTGGCCACGGCGGGAGTTCAGGTCGCCGATGACGTCGCCCATGTACTCCTCGGGCGTGCGCACCTCGACGGCCATGACCGGTTCCAGCAGCACAGGGTCGGCTCGCCTCAGGCCCTCCTTGAGGACCATCGAGCCGGCAATCTTGAAGGCCATCTCCGAAGAGTCGACCTCGTGGTACGCGCCGTCGAGCAGCGTCGCCTTGACTCCGACCAGCGGGTAGCCCGCAAGGATTCCGAGCCGCATCGCGTCCTGCATACCGGCGTCGATGCTCGGGATGTACTCGCGCGGGATGCGACCACCGGTGACCGCGTTCACGAACTCGTACTGCTCGCCCTCGGCCGAGACCAGCGGCTCGAAGGTGACCTGCACCTTCGCGAACTGGCCGGAGCCTCCGGTCTGCTTCTTGTGCGTGTAGTCGACCTTCTCCACCTTACGGCGGATGGTCTCCCGGTAGGCGACCTGCGGCTTGCCGACGTTCGCCTCGACGTGGAACTCGCGGCGCATCCGGTCGACCAGGATGTCCAGGTGCAGCTCGCCCATGCCGTGGATGATGGTCTGGCCGCTGTCCGGGTCGAGGTTGACCCGGAAGGTCGGGTCCTCATCGGCGAGCTTCTGGATCGAGAGCGACAGCTTCTCCTGGTCGCCCTTCGTCTTCGGCTCGATCGCCACCGAGATGACCGGCTCCGGGAACGTCATCGACTCGAGGATGATCTGGTTGGCCGGGTCGCACAGGGTGTCACCCGTGGTGGTGTCCTTCAGACCGATGACCGCGTAGATGTGGCCGACGGACGCCTCGTCGACGGGGTTCTCCTTGTTGGCGTGCATCTGGAAGAGCTTCCCGATGCGCTCCTTCTTGCCCTTGGTGGAGTTGATCACCTGGGCGCCCGCCGAGACCTTGCCGGAGTACACCCGGACATAGGTCAGCTTGCCGAAGAACGGGTGCGAGGCGATCTTGAAGGCGAGCGCCGAGAACGGCTCGGTCGACTTCGGGGCACGGGTCAGGATCTCGGACTCGTGACCGACGCGATGACCCTCGACGTCCGGGACGTCGATCGGGGACGGCAGGTAGGCGATCACCGCGTCGAGCATGGGCTGGACGCCCTTGTTCTTGAACGCCGAGCCGCACAGCACCGGGTAGATCTCGCTCGCGATGGTGAGCTTGCGGATCCCGGCCTTGATCTCGGCGACGGTGAATTCCTCGCCCGACAGGTACTTCTCGAGCATCTGCTCGTCCGCATCGGCGACCGTCTCGACGAGCTTCGCGCGGTACTCCGCGGCCTTCTCGACCAGGTCGGCCGGGATCTCCTCGATGGAGAACTCCTCGCCCTTGCCGGTGTTCTCGCGCCACACGAGCGCGCGCTGCTCGACCAGGTCGACAACGCCGATGAAGCTGCTCTCCGAACCGATCGGCAGCTGCAGCGGCACCGGCTTGGCCTTGAGCCGGTCGATGATGGACTGCACGGTGTAGTAGAAGTCCGCGCCGAGCTTGTCCATCTTGTTGACGAAGCAGATGCGCGGCACGACGTACTTGTCGGCCTGGCGCCACACGGTCTCGGACTGCGGCTCGACGCCCTCCTTGCCATCGAAGACGGCAACCGCGCCGTCCAGGACGCGGAGCGAGCGCTCCACCTCGACCGTGAAGTCGACGTGACCGGGCGTGTCGATGATGTTGATCTGGTTGCCGTCCCAGAAGCACGTCGTCGCGGCAGACGTGATCGTGATGCCGCGCTCCTGCTCCTGCTCCATCCAGTCCATCGTGGCAGCGCCGTCGTGCACCTCACCGATCTTGTAGTTGATACCGGTGTAGTACAGGACGCGCTCGGTCGTCGTCGTCTTGCCGGCGTCGATGTGCGCCATGATGCCGATGTTGCGGACCTTGGTGAGGTCCGTCAGCACGTCGAGTGCCACGAGTGGTGCTCCCTTAAGTCTGTGTCAGCCAGGACCTTCGCGACTACCAGCGGTAGTGCGCGAACGCCTTGTTGGACTCGGCCATCTTGTGCATGTCCTCGCGACGCTTCACGGCAGCACCCAGGCCGTTGCTGGCGTCGAGGATCTCGTTCATCAACCGCTCGGTCATCGTCTTCTCACGACGAGCCCGCGAGTAGTCGACGAGCCAGCGCAGGGCGAGCGTCGTCTGGCGGATCGGACGGACCTCGACCGGGACCTGGTACGTCGCGCCACCGACGCGGCGGGAGCGGACCTCGAGCGACGGGCGAACGTTCTCGAGCGCACGCTTCAGGACGACGACGGGGTCGCCGCCGGTCTTGTCACGCGCACCCTCGAGAGCGCCGTACACGATGCTCTCCGCGACCGACTTCTTGCCGTCGAGCAGCACCTTGTTGATCAGCTGCGTCACGACGGGCGAGCCGTAGACGGGGTCGATGATGAGCGGCCGCTTCGGGGCCGGGCCCTTGCGAGGCATCAGTGCTTCTCCTTCTTCGCGCCGTACCGGCTGCGAGCCTGCTTGCGGCCCTTGACACCCTGGGTGTCGAGAGCACCGCGGACGATCTTGTAACGGACACCGGGGAGGTCCTTCACGCGACCACCGCGAACAAGCACGATG
>Ga0209913_1000700_pt1 | contig 25125 bp, 23 predicted proteins | sample PersoiDNA2013203_FD_185805 | JGI IMG/M metagenome (GOLD analysis project Ga0209913, IMG submission 185805) | Permafrost soil microbial communities from the Arctic, to analyse light accelerated degradation of dissolved organic matter (DOM) -... | ecosystem: Environmental > Terrestrial > Soil >... | reverse complement strand
CAAGGTCGTCCGAAGAAAACAAAGACTCAACTACGCACTGAGGTGCCCGGCAAGGTCGTCCGAAGAAAACCCAGCATCAGCAACCAAGAAAAGAGACCGCCGTTTTCTTGAACTGAACGGAACTGAACTGAGCCGAACCAACCGGCATTGCAGTCCACCTACCAGAATTCTCAACCAGACTGCTCGCGCCTTACCGTGCATCTATTTTTCTACACTCCAGAGACGTCGTCCAGACAGATCCAATTCCGTAAGATAGAGGCGCAAATCAAATTCATATTGATGATAATTTGGCTCCATATAAGAACAGAGTTTGTAGAACGCTTTATCGTGTTGCTTCTCTTTGATATGAGCAAGCTCGTGGACGGCGATCATACGCAGAAACTCCATCGGCACCTCTTTGAACAAGGTCGCAACCCGGATCTCATGCTTGGCCTTGAGCTTCCCCCCTTGGATACGCGAAATTGACGTATGCAAGCCGAGAGCGTGATTGATCACATGAATCTTGCTGTCATATTCGACCTTGTTGATCGGATCTGCGTTACGCAAAAACTCGGTTTTCAGCTCCTGGATGTACTGATACAAGGCCCGGTCGGTACGCAGTTCATGCGCCTTGGGATAGCGTTTGAGTAGCATCTCACCCAGGCGATTTTGCGCCAGAAGTTGCGATACTTGTTCGCGGGTTTGTTCAGAATAAGCGCTCAGGTACTTCAGCGGTGGCATGGCAGGGGAGGCCGAATCGGCAAAGTGTGGTTGCGTGGAGCGCTGGGCTGGATGGCGCGAAATATACCACAGTGATGGTTGTCACCAAAGAGGCCGGCGCGGCGGGAAAAGTCATTCTCGAACAAGCCCATGCAGTGATCAGATATAAATCCACTGCGCCCCACAGCAAGAAGCCCAGCCAGTTACCTGATGATGACGCCGACGACTGGTCTCAGTGAATCTCAGGGGCGCTGCTTGTTCACAACAAGCGCAGGGTCAATGCTTTCAATGTCGCCGCTGCCCGTGTCGTACATTCTAGTTTGCGAAACACTTTTTCGACGTGGGTACGGACGGTGCTTGGACTAATGCCGAGTTCCCGCGCCACCTCCTTGTTGGTTTGACCTCGACTGATGCCGCGAAAGACATCGATCTCGCGCGCGGTCAGTTGCAAATCGACCCCGGCGGCAGAAATTTCGGACGATCCCTCGCCATTCAAACCACACAATGCATGCACAACATTGCGCTCAAAGCGGCCCGCGTCGGCATCCTTGTGCAGCAGCAGTATGGCTTCCGGACGCGAATAGGCGCTACGCCATGGCCGTTGTGATTGCAATGCAACCCAGGCTGTCGCGGCAGCAACAACCTTACCTTCAATCGGCATCGCCGCGCCTTGGCAGCCACGGAAGTAACCTGAGCCATCCAGTCGCTCACCCGCATAAGAGGCAATCTCTGCATCTTCGGCCAAACTGCCTATTTGACGGGCGGCACGCGCTGTCCAATACGGTGCCAGTCGCACTTGTTCGCGGGCGGACCCAGGAAGTGGACCCGGCGTATTCCATATCGTATTGGCCACCGATGCCCGGCCGATGCCATATAACAGCGCCGAACGATAACAACGCTCCTGTGCCGAACTATCCAAGCCAATTGACTGCGCACTCATCCTTGCCGCTAGTGCAACTCGCCGTGAGTTGCCAGCCATCCATGGCAGCTTCAGGTCAATGACATCTGCAATGAGCTCCAATGGGACCAACAACGCCGCCAAACCAGCATCGGCCATGACCGAGTTTTGCCAATCTTCATTGGCACCTAAACAAGCCAGCCATTGGTCCGCATACTGAATCACAATGGCGACCAGTTCTTGAGGATAAGCAATGCCTGACTTGCTGGCAATGACGGTCTTGGCCCGTTCTATGCCTTGCGCACGACTCAATATTTCTAAGTCGCTGGCGAGGGAAACAATAAAGACACTATCAGGAATAGCCCGCTTGGGGCGCTCGTTTTCAGGAGTATCGCCAGAAAAATGTTCAAAGATATTGCGCAAGGAAAATTCAACTTCTTTGCTCACGCCTAACAGCTTCGCGATGTCCCCCGACACTTCGCAATGAATTTGCATCAATGACGGTGCTGCAGTTTGCATGCGTGTGGCGACATAGGTGAAGGCCGGATCGTCCGGTTGCCTGGCCAGCATGATCGCGCGCCCAGCCACGTCATCGCCGATCAAATCAGCAAACTCCGGCGCATTGGCAGTACATCCCGACCAACGCAACATGGCGACCTGCTGGGCGGTTTCGCAGGTGCCCTCAAGTTGTGTCGCGGCCAATGCAATTTGACCGCTCAACCAGGCGGTACGCAATGAATGATCGGTGGGCTGTCCCATGCTGAGGTCGCCAATGAACGCCAGAGCACGTATGGCGTCCAGGACCTTGATGTTGGTATCGATATGCATGTGGCGTTTCCTTCTGCGCAATTATAGCCAGTTCATCGACGCGCCGAGGATCGGACGTTCGACCGATAGGCAGTTGCCACGCGTCAGTGCACAGTGGCACCACAGGCAAATGACCAGACGGCGGATGTCGCTATCGGTTCAATTCCTGCTGATGTCAGACCGGACCTGCACACTTTTTTATTTCTTTAGATTGGAACACGCATGAAACTGCTTACCTATACCGCCGCCTGCCTGGGCATCGTCTTGTCCAACTATGTCTTTGCTGCCGACGCACAACCGCTGCATTTGCGCGGAGAAATTACCGCCATTAATGGCAACGAAGCCGTTGTCACGGCACGCAATGGCACCAAAACCACGGTGATCTTGCAAGACAATATGCAAGTGCTGGACGTCTCGAAAACATCACTGGCGGCCATTGGCGAAAACAGCTATCTCGGCATCGCTGCGGCACCCGCCCCGGAAGGCAAGGTTCGTGCACTGGGCGTCATGGTATTTCCAGAGGGCGCGCGCGGACTCAATGAAGGACATTTCCCTTGGGATAAAGGCAACAATAGCACCATGACTAACGCCACTGTCGCCAAGCTCATCAAGAAAGATGGCGCGACGGAACTGACCATGCGCTTTGGTGAAAAAACACAATTGGTGGTGCTGGATTCCGCCACGATATTTGGCCAATTCGTCCCAGGAAAGCGCGAACTGATCAGTGTCAAATCCAAAGTGTTGATCTTTGCCATGCCAGCCGATGGTGGCAAGGCAGTCGTGCAACTGATCATGGTCGGTCGTGATGGCTTCTTGCCACCCATCTGATCGTTCATCCTGTCGTCGTGACGAACCCGAAATGGAGAAGAATGTCATGTCCAACACTTTAGCAAGCACGACATTGCCTCCGCTTTGGGTGCGCATTGTGCACTGGATCAATGTCTTCGCCTTCGTGACAATGCTGTTGAGTGGCTGGCAAATCTACAATGCCGATCCTTTCTGGATCAGTAGCATGCCAAAGATGTTGGCACTTGGCGGCAGTTTGCCTGGTGCACTGCAATGGCATTTCGCGGCCATGTGGATATTGGTTGGCAACGGCGCGATTGCCATTGCGCTCTTGATCGTCAGCGGGCGTCTGCGCACGCTTTATCTATCGATTCGCTTGCGCACATTGCGGGCAGAAATTCGCCAGTTTATCGAGGCCCCTTTGAAGCATGAGCACGGTCAACGCAATGCGGTACAAAAAATGACCTATCTCGCGGTACTGCTTTTATTGTCCATGGAGGTGCTGAGCGGATTGGGGATGTGGAAGCCGGTGCAGTTTCAGGTACTGACGAATTTCTTCGGTGGCTATGAATCTACCCGTCGTGTGCACTTTGTCGGGATGAGTAGCTTAGGCCTTTTCATGCTGGGCCATATCGTTCTGGCGATATTGTCGCCGCAATTGTTGCTCGCCATGTTGGGTATCAAGCCCCATACGCAAACGACGACGGAGAAAAGTAAATGACGCCGCACAAGGATGACGAGCAGTTGCAGGCCTGGTTGCAATTGCAGCGTGAATTGCAGTCACCCGCCACCACATTGGATCGCCGAAAACTTCTGCGGCTGGCGCTGGTCAGTGCCGCCACAATCCTGTTGCCCGGCTGCGAGATTACCGAGCGTGACAACGTGCAGAGCGTTCTGCGCCAAATATCGCATTTCAATGATGGCGCGCAAGCGACATTGCTTGATCCTGGTCGTCGCGCCACTGAATATGCACCATCGCAAGTCACCACGCCGTTTCGCTTCAATGCGTTTTATTCGGAAGCGTCTGTTCCAGAAATCGATGGCAATACCTGGCGCCTGCAAGTGGCTGGCCGGGTTGCTCGACCACGGGACTGGGCATTGACAGAGATCAAGGCGCTAACGCCGATGACGGAATGCACGCGATTGATTTGTATCGAAGGTTGGAGCGCAGTTGGTCAGTGGACCGGGGTTCCTCTGCATCATTTCTTGCAGCTCAATGGTGCTGACATCCGCTCAAAGTACGTCGCTTTTCGCTGTGCTGACGGTTACTACACCAGTATCGATATGGCCAGTGCGCTACATCCGCAAACGATGCTGGCATTCGGTTTTTCCGGAGCGGACAGTTTGCCGGATGAATTCGGCTTTCCATTGCGACTGCGTATTCCGATCAAATTGGGTTTCAAGAACCCCAAACATCTGGTGGCATTGACCGTGACTAATGATTTCACCAGTGGCTATTGGGAAGATTTGCACGGCTATAACTGGTTTGCGGGATTGTGAGTTCTGGTATCGGTTTGCTTGAGAATACGATTGGGCGCGATGTCCCGCGTTCAAACGGGTGGGCGGCAAATGACAGGATTGAACGACTGGTACACCAAAGCAAACCAGCAGGCCGAAGCCTCCCTGACACTGCCGCCCATAGAGGACGTGCGACAGCGTACACACGTAAAAAGCCGCATTGCGCGGCTCGTGCGCTTTGGTGATATTCAGGCGTTCAAACCTGGCCCCCTTTGTCAGGGGCGCATGAATTATTGTCCTGACAACTGAAGAGCGTCAATTTCTCAATTGACGCAGTGAACCTATCGCCGCCGCTAGCAGTACGTGTCCGAGCAACAGCGATTGTAATCGCTAAGCCATTTGGCCCGCCGCATCACACCGCAACGATGAACTTGCCTTGAATCGGCACGATGTCGCAATCGACCTCGGCACTGCGCCGTTCGATCACCAGCACATCGGCACTGCCCAGTGTGATCAAGGGGTGATGCCAGACGCCACGCCGCAACGTGATGCCCTGACCCGGCTCGACGATGAAGGCCTGGATGTTTTCCTCATCGGGGCTGGCGTCGCCAAGCGTGAGCACGGCCAGACAGCGGCCTTGGCCCATCGGCACGAAGGTTTGGCTGCCCAGTAGATGACGTTCGAACATGGTCAAGCGATACGGCGCCGGTTGGCTCTTGTCACTGGTGCGGAAAATCGCCACGCAGGGCGTGCCGTCGCCTTGGTTGACATCGAGTCGGGTCAGGTCGTCGAAGCGTTGCGCCGTGCCTTCGTTGATGGCAGTGCTGCTGTGCGCACCGGCCGCAATCACATCGCCGAAGGCCGCAAAGGCTTCCGCGCTCAGTGTTTGTGTATGCAGGATGCGCGGCAACACTGGCAACGCCGGTACCACGGGAACCTCAGGAACCTCAGGCAAGCGCATCGATGAACCTCTTCGACAGTCGAATCAACGCCTGGTCGCTGCCACGCGGGCCGACGATGGAAAAGCCGAACGGGGCACCGTCGAGCTGCATCAGCGGCAAGGAAATCTGCGGGCAACCCGACAGACCGGCCAGGCACAGCATGCGGATGGCCTGGTTGCGATAGTTGTCGAGTGCCTCTTCCGAGTCACTCAGTAGCGGGGCGATATCGGGCATGCTCGGCAAGACGATCACGCGATCTTCGCCCAGCAGTTGCTGAAAGTCGACGCTGAAGCGATGCCGCACGGTGCTGTGTTCGTCCATCTGCGCGTCGCTGATCTGGCTCGACCAGGCAAAGCGTTCTGCCACGCCCGGACCCAGTTGCAAATCGTGGCGGCGAATGGTCTGGCCGTGGCTGTGCCAGGCTTCGTAACCCTGGATATGGCGGAATGCCCAGTACAGCGCATCAAACGAGGGGGTGGCGGTCTTTACCGGCAGCGGCGTGCCGATCAGGCCGGCGAGGCGCTCCAGCGTCTGCATGAACACCGCTTGCACATGGGGCGCCAGCAAGGCCAGCACATCGGCGGCGACCAGTACCTGCGGCATCGCCGGCGAGCCGTCCGGCAACGGGCAGGTATCTTCCTGCAACAAGACTTGGCCGACGCGGGCAAAGGTGTCAATGTCGCGCGCGAACCAGCCGCAGGTATCAAAGGAGGGGGCCAGGTCCATGCAGCCCTTGAGCGAGACGCGGGCATGGGTGGGACGCAAGCCGATCAGCCCGCAGTGGCTGGCGGGAGCACGTACGGAACCGCCGGTATCGGTACCGAGTGCAACGTCCGCCAGCCCGTTGGACACCGCTGAGGCCGACCCCGAACTGGAGCCGCCTGGAATCCGGTCAGGCGCACCGCCGTTGCGCGGTGTGCCGAAATGGGCATTTTTGCCGTTCATCGAGAACGCCAGTTCGTCGGTATAGGTCTTGCCGACAAAACGGGCACCGGCTCGCGCCAGGGCAGTGACCACCGGTGCCGAGTGCGTTTTGATACCGGATAGCGCCAGCATGTGCGGGTTGCCGCAACCGGTCGGATAACCGGCGACGTCAAAAATATCCTTCACCGCCAAGCGCAAATCTGCCAGCGACCCGGATGCAAGTGGCGTGCCAGGCGAGACCGGATAAGGGACAAAACAATGTGCGTCAGTTTCGCTAACGGGCGCATCAACAATGGCGGACATGGAAAATTCTCTCTGAGTGGCGGTTGAAATGAAAGCGGTCGAGGGCCGGAGCCAGACGGTGTCCGCGGTTTAGCCGGTGGTTGCCAATGCGGCAATGTCATGCAGGCGGAAGCAACTGGCGACATGCCCCGGTGCTAGCTCCTGCTCCACCGGCGGCGTCACATGACAGGCTGCGGTGGCATATTTACAGCGTTCGCCGAACGCGCAACCCGGTGGCAAATTGCTCAGGTCCGGTGGGGCACCGCCGATGGTTTCCAGGCGTTGCCCTTTTTGCATGGCGCCATGACTGCGGCTCTTGAGCAGCGACTGCGTATAGGGATGACGCGGCTGCGTGAGCAGTTGCGCGGCGCTGCCTTGTTCGATGATTTTGCCGGCATACATGACGGCGATGCGATCTGCTACTTCGGCAGCGGCACCAATGTCATGGGTGACGAACACGATGGACAGGCCCAGCTCTTTTTGCAGGTCGCGCAACAACAGCAGAATCTGGATTTGCACGGTGGCGTCCAGTGCCGTGGTCGGTTCGTCGGCCAGCAAAACCTTGGGATTGCAGGACAAGGCCAGGGCGATCATGGCGCGTTGGCGCATGCCGCCCGACATTTCATGCGGGTAGGCATCGAGACGGCGTTCCGGACTGGGAATGCGTACCTTCTCGAACAGTGCCAGCGCTTGTTTGCGCGCTTCCTGCTGGGAGACTTTCTTGTGATGACGGATGGCTTCGATGATCTGGGCACCGACCGTATAGACCGGGTCCAGCGCCAGCAAGGGTTCCTGAAAAATCATCGCTACGGTATTGCCGCGCATTGTTGCCAGCGCGCGCGGTGACATTGCCAGCACATCCTTGCCATCGACTTCAAGTGTGCCGCTGATGCGTGTGCTGCGCTCCGAATGCAGCCGCATGATGGAACGTAGCGTCACGCTTTTTCCGGAACCGGATTCACCGATCAAGGCCACCACTTCGCCGGTGCCGACGCGCAGATTGACGCCATTGACGGCGCGGATCACTTTGCGCGGTGCCAGAAATTGCACTTGCAGTTCACGCAGGGAAATCATGTCAGCCATGGTTGGTCTCCAGTAAGGCCGCCGCATCCTGGCTGACGCCGCTATTGGCTTCATAGCGCAGGCAAGCCACACCGTGACCGCTGGCTGCACTCGCAAATACCGGCGCCTGCTGGCTGCAGGGGGCTTGTACATAGGCGCAGCGGGTATGGAAGCGGCAGCCGCTCGGTGGATTGATCGGGTTGGGTGGATCGCCGGCCAGCGGTGCGACTTCGGTACGTTGCAGCGGATCCATGCTCGGCATCGATTGCAGCAGCGCACGCGTATAGGGATGTTTGGGCTGATCGAATACTTGGTCGGCACTGCCGATTTCGACCACTTGTCCCAGATACATCACCAGCACGCGGTCGGAAATGAAGCGCACCACATTGAGGTCGTGGCTGATGAAGAGATAGGTCAGGCCGAATTCCTGCTTGAGATCGAGCAGCAGGTTCAACACTTGGGCTTCGACCGATTTGTCGAGTGCCGACACGGCTTCGTCGAGGATCACCAGACGCGGCTCCAGTGCCAGCGCGCGGGCGATATTGACACGTTGACGCTGGCCACCGGACAGTTCATGCGGATAGCGTCCGGCGAAGCGTTCCGGTTGCAGGCCGACGCGCGCCAGCAGATCGCGTGCGCGCGTGATGGCCGTGCGTGACGATAAACCGTGCACGATCGGTGCAAAGGCAATCGAATCCTCAATCGTCATGCGCGGATTGAGCGAGGAATAACTATCCTGGAACACCATCTGCGTCTGCCGCCGGAATTGCCGCAAGGGCAGTGCCCGCGAGCCGACCGTTTCGCCGTCGAAGACCAGTTCGCCGCTGTCTTGATGAATCAACTGCATCAGCACGCGTGCGGTGGTTGATTTGCCGCAGCCGGATTCGCCGACCACGCCCAGCGTTTCGCCTTTGAGAATGTCGAAATTGATGCCGTCGACTGCACGTACTGCGCTCTTGTTGCCGGAAAACGGCAAGCCCTGTCCCTTGAGCGGAAAATGCTTGAGCAGATTACGTACTTGCAGCAGCGGCTGGCGCGGGCCGCCGATGTCACGTTTGTCATCCTGCTTGTCACTGAGCGCCATCATTGTTTGACCTCCATTGCAGAACGCAAACCATCGGACAACATATTGAACGAAATCGAGGTGACGAAAATGAACAGACCGGGCAAGGCCGCCACCCAGGGCTGCGAATAAATGGCCGTGCGCAGCGTGTTGAGCATCAGGCCCCATTCCGGTTCCGGTGGCTTGACGCCGAGACCGAGGAAGGACAAACCGGAGGCCAGAATCATCGATACCGAAATCAGGCTGGTCGAGTAGACAAAGATGGGGCCCAGTACATTGCCCAGCACATGTGCGCGCACGATGGTGAAGGCGCCCGCACCGGAAGCGCGTGCGGCATCGACGTAATCACTGCGGCGCACCTGGGTGGTGACGCTCTCGGCAATGCGGGCAATCTGCGGGATGAAGACAATCGTCAGCGAGGTCAGCGCATTGACAATACCGGCCCCCAACGCACCCGACAGGGCAATGGCCAGCAGCACCGAAGGGAAGGCATACAGCACGTCGATGGTGCGCATGACGATGGTATTGATGAAGCCACCGGCATAACCGGCCAGAATGCCGATGCCGCTACCGATGACGAAGGCCAGCAAGACCGGCGTGATGCCCATGAACAGCGATAGCCGGGAACCGAGAATCAGGCGCGACAATAAATCGCGTCCCAGTTCATCGGTGCCGAGCAGGTGGCCGACAGTGCCGATCGGTTTGAGGCGGGTGAACATGGAGGTGGCAAACGGATCTTGCGGCATCAGCCACGGTGCGACCAGGGCCATGAAGAGCAAGCCTAGCACCAGCAGGGCCGCGACCATCGCGGTCGGGTTGCGTAGGATGCGGGCGGCGACGTTGGCCCAGTGGCCGCGCGAACGCTTGAAGACGGCGACGGTGCTGGCGGCAGTGGCAGAAGAGACGGCAGTTGACATGGCTCAGGCTCTTTCTATGCGAGGATCGAAGACGGTTTGCAGGATGTCGACCAACAGATTCAAGCCGACGAAGAACAAGGCCAGCACCAGGATCGTGCCTTGCAATAGCGGCAGGTCGCGCTGGAAAATCGCCTGGTTCAGCAGGAAGCCGGTACCGGGCCAGGAGAACACGGTTTCAATCAGGATCGAACCACCCAGCAGATAGCCGAGCTGCAAGCCCATGACGGCCATTGCGGTGGGGGCGCAATTCTTGACCACGTGGCGGAACACGCCGAATTCGCTCAGGCCGCGTGCTTTCAGACCGACCACGAATTCCTGCGACAAAATATCTGCCACCAGCGCACGCACGGTGCGCGCGATGATGCCCATGGGGATGAACGACATCGTCACCGCCGGCATGATCAGGTATTGGATATGTGCGTAATCCCAGACCCAGTCACTGGAGCCATCCGGTCCGGCACCGGTGGCCGGCAGCCACATCAATTGCGACGAGAAGATGATGACCAGCACCATGCCGAGCCAGTAATGCGGCACGCTGACACCGATCACCGAGATGAACGAAGCCAGCTTGTCGATCCAGGAATTGCGGAAATAACCGGCGACAAAACCAAACAGCGAGCCGAAAAAGAAGCCAATCAAGGTCGCCAGCGCTGCCAGCATCAAGGTATTGCCGACGGCCTTGAACACTTCTTGCGCGACGGGGCGGCCAGTGGCAATGGAGCTGCCGAGGTCGCCATGCAAGGCACGCCAGACCCAGCTAAAAAATTGTTCGGGATAACTGCGATTGAAGCCGTACAGCTCCATCAATTGTTTCTGCAAATCGGCCGAGGCATCCGGCGGCAGAATCGACACCAGTGGATCGCCGGGCGCGATATGCACCAGCATGAAGCACAGGAACGCCACGCCCAGCATGATGGGCAGGGCATATAGTACACGGCGGATCAAATAGGAAATCATGAGCGGCTTCCAATGCCGCCGCCAGGTCGGAAACGATGATCATGGCGGCGGCGGATCAACATAAATTCAACAATCCTGTTGCCGCACCGGCATGGTGTGGCATGGCCGGCACGGCAACAGGTCAAGCGCTGGTGATGACTCAATCCATCGACATGGTGGCGATATCGATGAACCAGCTTTGCGGCTGCACGACACCCTTGACCTTGGCCGAAATGGCGCGCGGACCGGTGTCATGGGCGACCCAGATGAACGGTGCATCATCGACGATCTTGGCGTGCAATTGCGCCAACAAGGCATCGCGTTGTTTGGCATCAAACGTGGTGCGGGCCTTGGCGATGATGGCATCGATTTCTGGATTGCTGTAGTAGCCCCAGTTGTTCGACACCGGTGGCGCTGCCTTGGAATCGACGAAGCGCACCATGGCGAAGAACGGGTCCATCGAGGCGAAGCTGATGTTGACCGCATCGGCACCGTGCGCACTTGGATCTTTGGCACCGATACGCCAGTTGGTGTAGAGCGTGTTCCATTCGATCACGTCGAACTGCACGTCAAAGAAGCAACCCTTCAGATTCTGCTGCATGAATTCGTTCATCGGCAGCGGTTGCATCTGGCCGGAACCGGAGGCGGAAATCTGCACCTTGACCTTGAGCGGCTTGGCGGCCGAATAACCGGCTTCGGCCATCAGCTTGCGGGCGGCATCGGGGTCATACTTGATGTGGAATTGCGGATTGCCGCGCCATGGATGACCTGGCTCGACGGTACCGGTGGCTTCGCCCATCAGGCCGCCCAGCAACTGCTTCATGGCGGGACGGTTGATACATAGATTGGCGGCGTAGCGCACACGCTTGTCCAGCCACGGCGAACCTGGCAGAAATGACAACTGCCATGGCCACACGTGCGGCTGCGGATTGGAGTAGATCTTGAAGCCGCGCGCCTTGATGGTGTCAAGCGAGTCCGGTGCCGGTGCTTCGATCCAGTCGACCTGGCCCGACAGCAGGGCGGCAGTACGTGAATTGGCTTCCGGCAGCGGCAGCATGACGACCTTGTCGATTTTCGGCCGACGTTTTGGATCCCAGTATTCAGGATTTTTTGCCAGTTCCAGGCGTTCACGCGAGACGAACTTGGTCATCTTGAATGGACCTGTGCCCGAGGCATCGGCAGCAAATGCGGCCCATGCCTGCTTGGAGCGTTCGGCCTTGTCGCTCACTGACGCTGGCACTGCGGCCAGCTTGCGTGCCCATTGCAGCGGCGACGCCATGAACAGATTGGTCAGATTGATCGGCAGGAAAGAGTCCGGTTGCGAAGTCGTCAGTTCAACCGTGAGGTCATCGATCTTCTTGGCCGAACGCAGTGTCGGCATGCGCGAGGCGGTCACGCCAACCTGGCTGGGATCGAAGTTGGGGGCATCCTTGTCGAGCACCTTGGCAACGTTCCACACGACGGCATCGGCATTGAAGGCGGAGCCATCATGAAACTTCACGCCTGGGCGCAATTTGAAAATCCACTTGGTCTTGTCCTTGGCATCGACTGCCCAGGAAACGGCCAGATCGGGAATCACTTCGCTGGGTTTGTCCGCCTTGCTCAAATCCCATTGCGTCAAACTGTCGTACATCGGGATCCCGGTGAAACGGTTGCCCTCAAAACCCTGGTCGGGTTGGCCCAGCGTGCGCGGGATGTCACCCGCAGTCATGGCGATGCGCAAGACTTTTTCAGCCTGTGCACCGGCACTGGCGAACAGGCCGAAAGCCAGCGTACAGGCCAGCGTCAAGGTGCTTAGTTGGTTCAGTTTCATGTGGTGCTTCCTTTGCAAGAAGAGCAGAGTTGTAGTGGAGTTACAGGGTCAGACAAAACAAACGAGACGGCGACAGCAAACAGATCGGAACAAATAGGGTCATGGCAGCAGGAAGCTGATGCCGGCACGCGCGGCAGTGTGCAGCAAATGGGTTTGCATCGCCGTGCGTGCCCCATCGGCGTCGCCAGCGGAAATGGCGGCGGCAATCACGCGATGTTCTTCGGCCGGCTCCCAGATGCGCGCGTGGTCGGCAAACGGCAGGCGCAGGCTATGACTGATGCGGTTGGCAAAGTCGTGGGTGACTTGCAATAGACCGGGGTTGCCTGAGAGTTCGCCAATCAATTGATGGAATTCGAGATCGGCTTGTGAGGCACTGACCAGATCGACCGTCTTGAGCGCATCTTCAAAGCGCGCCTGTACGTCCCACAACCGTGGGGTGCTATGGCTGTTGACCACGCGCGCGGCCAGTGCGGCCGCTGCCGGTTCGAACACATAACGCAACTGGAAGGTGGCTTGCAATTCCGCCGAGGACGGTGGTGGCGCGGTATTGGCAGCATTGCCTTTGATGCTGACCTTGCGCCCGGAGGTGACCAGCGTGCCCTTGCCGGGCATGGAACGGATGAAACCCAGCGCCTCCAGCATCGACAAGGCTTCGCGCAGGGAGGCGCGGCTAATGCCGAGCGACTCGGCCAGATCGCGTTGACCGGGCAACATCTGGCCGGTCTTGTAGGTGCCAGAGAGGATTTGGCGTTGCAAGGTTTGTGCAGCGATATTGGGCATGCTCATCGGTTTTCCCTTTTTTGGTCTGACTGGTCAGACCGCAATCACCGACATAGCAATTGATGTGCCACATGCCAGCCAAAATGCTGACTTTTCAGATGGGATATGGCTTTCGCACTGGTTCGAAAAACCCGCGCCCAGTCTGGCTTTCCCGACATACGGGAAACGCCGGGCGAAAAAAAAGCGCCGGAAAATCCGGCGCACAGTTTTCATGCACGGTGTTGAGTCGAAACCGTGCAGCAGAGGCGATCAGCCCGGCGCAGTCACCGGTGCTGCATGGCGAGCGACATAACGATAGAGCAGCAAGGCGGCAATGCCGAACACGGCCATCATGGTCACTAGCGGCAATGCGGTGCCATCATGCCAGACGCTCATGATGACGCCCGACAACATGCCCAGTCCGAATTGCAGCGTTCCCATCAGCGCCGCTGCGGTACCGGCTTGACGTCCTTGTTGTGCCAACGCAATGGCCGACGCGTTGGGGCCGATGAAACCCTGGCACGACAGGAAGATGAAAAAGCCGACCAGCAGCAACGGCAGGCTTTCGAAACCACAAGCCACCAGCAGGGCGACGATGGTGGCAGCAATCGCCGGAACCCAGATCACCTTGCCCAACACGCGGTCAGCGCTGCGCTTGATGACCAGGCGGGCATTGATTTGCGCACAGGAGATCAGGCCGATGGCATTGGCACCGAAGACAAAACCGAAGTGCTCCGGTTTGATGCCGTGCAATTCAATGATCACGTAGGGGCCGCCCGAGATATAGGCAAACATGCCGGCCTGAATCAAGCCGCCGCACAGTACGTAGGCCATGAACTGGCGATGGCGCAGCAAGTCGAGGTATTGGCGCAGCACGCGGCCCAGTTGGAGCGGCACGGCGTGGTCGTGATTGAGGGTCTCTTCCATCTGGCGATGGGTGAAGAACAGGCAGATTGCGCCGAACACGGTCAGGGTCACAAAGATCGCGCGCCAGGTCGAGATCGTCAACAGCAGGCCGCCGATGAACGGTGCCAGGATCGGCGCCAGGCCAAACACCAGCATCAAGGCCGAGAATGCGCGTGCAGCACCGGCCGCGCCCATCTTGTCGCGCACCACCGCGCGCGGGATCACCATGCCTGCACTGCCGCCGAGTCCCTGGAAGAAGCGCAGCACCAGCAACAGTTCGATGTTGTGCACGAACACACATCCCAGCGAAGAGACGACATACAGACAGATGCCGAAATACAGTGGCGGCTTGCGGCCGAAGCGGTCGCTGATCGGACCATAAAACATTTGCCCTAGCGCCAGACCGACGAGGAAGGTGGCCAGGCTCAGTTGCACCATGTTGCTGCCGACATCGAGATCGCGCGCGATGAATGAGAAACTGGGCAGGTACATGTCGATCGACAAGGCACCCATGGCGGTCAAGGCTGCCATCAAAATCAGCCAGCCCGGAAGCCGTTTGCCCTGCATGGGCGAAGAATCTGTTTGCATGAAAAAAATGAGAAGAGCGTCACGCGCCGGCACCAAGCATACCGAAAACGGCGAAGCAAAAAATGTGGGGGATGTACAACAAATGCACAACGTGTGCATGAACTCCGGAAATACTCAGCAATATCCGCAGCCGTGATTATACCGCCTCGCCGTCAAAGCTTCTGGCAACGCCTGGGCAATCGTATTGCTGTTGCAATGGCGAATCACGCATCGCTGCGACTTGGTCATTTTTCTAGCAATGGTTAAAACATTTAATAGTTGCGCAATAAAAAGATGGCAAACTGAGTAGCAAATTGGAAGTGAATGAGATCACTCCATACTACGTAGAATATTTCGCTGACGGTTGGTCATGCTGTGGCACTGGCCTTGATCAACAAGTCGCAAGGAAGATGCATGGGGCTCGCAGGAATACGCAATCGATTCACCGTCGTGGTTACCCGCCGTATTGCTCCGGCGATTGCTGCGTATGTGCCGCAGGCGCCGTTGTTGCGGGAGGTCTTGCTTGATCGCACCACGCCAGGCCAGTCGATCCGGCACGCAGCGCACAGCGGCAACCAGTAAAGCCATTCATGAAAAACATGCTGGACTTCCTCTCACTGTCATTGCTGCGGAAAATTAAAATCCGCTATCGGCTGATCAATTCCTTCATGCTGGTGTCGCTGCTTCCGCTGCTCATCGCCGGCATTGTTGCCTATCGCGATTCGAGCCAGGCATCAGAGGAAAAGATTCGCGTCTTTGCCGGCGAAATGGTCAAGCAAGTGGCACAGAACATGTCGCAGAAAATCGAAAAGATCGAGTCGTCGAGCGAAGCGCTGGCGCTGTCGCGTCCCATGCAAGATGCGCTGGCTGGCGATGACAGTGATGATGCGGCCGCCCGTGCGCAAGCCCAAGCGACCATCACGCGCCTGCTGCTCGAGAACTATGGTGCGTTTGACGACATCAATCAGAAATATGTGCTTGATCGCCAACATCGGATTATCGATGCGCAAGGGGTGGCGCAACTCGGCGACGGCGTCGCGCAACTTGCCAGCGCCGCACTGGACCGCAAGGCCAGGCCTGACTGGCATACCTACCGCACGTCGGATGGACAAAAGAGCGTGGTGATGCTGCGCGACATTTTTTTCAAAGACAGCGGCGGGCTGGCTGGCACCTTGTTCATCGGCATCAAGCCGACGCATTTTTCGAGCGTCTTCGCGTCGGCCGATCTTGGCTACGATTCCAGAATTTTCGTCATCGATAGCCGCGACGGTCATTTGATTGTCGACGCTGCCCAGGATAGCGGCAACGCCACCGGCGAACAGCCGCAGACCGCGTTGATCGAAGCGATCACGCACGCACGGGCAAGCCAGTCTAAGGAAGACGGCAATAATTTCATCGCCTATCGCGACCTGCACCAGCACCAGCAACTGGTGACCTTTGCGCCAATACCGCATAGCGACTGGATGGTGATCAGCACCACGCCACGCAATGCCATCAATCGCGAAGTCCGTACGATACGCAACAAGATACTGTTGATTGGGGTGTTGTGTTTCATCGTTTCGTTTGTGCTGTCTTTCATCATTGCGCGCAGCATTTCCTTGCCCTTGCGAGAACTGGTCGGTGTGATGAAAGAAGCCAAGGCCGGCAATTACCAGATTCGGGTGGCGTCTGAGGGCAGCGATGAGATTGCGATCCTGGCGCAGCGTTTTAATCAGATGGCGAGCAAGGTGCATCAGCACAATGAACAACTGGAGCAGCAGGTCGCCGAACGCACCCAGGCACTGGCATTGGCCAATCGCGAGCTGGAACAACTCTGCGCCACCGACAGCCTGACCGGCATTGCCAACCGGCGCCGCTTTGATAGTGCACTCAAGACCGAAATGCGACGTGCCGGGCGTTCGCAAAAGCCGCTCGGGTTGTTGATGCTGGATGTGGATTTTTTCAAGAACTATAACGACCGTTATGGCCACTTGGCCGGCGACGATTGCCTGCGTACCGTGGCGCAGGCGCTGCATAACAACTCGCGCCGTGCCACGGACACGGCAGCGCGCTACGGCGGCGAGGAATTCGCCGTGATCCTGGCCGACAGTGACCGTGACAGCGCCATGCTAGTGGCTGAACATGTGCGCGCGGCCATCGCCGCATTGCAGATTCCTCATGCGGCCTCGCCGTTTGCGCATGTGACGTGCAGTATTGGCGTGGCGATGTTGCTCGTCACCGACGACACCGCCAGCGATATCTTGCTGCGGATGGCCGATGCCGCCTTGTATCTGGCCAAGTCGAGCGGGCGCAATCAAGTCGTGCTCAACGACGCTGTTGGTACGGCCTGAATCGCATCCAGAAAAACCTTCCCGGAAGGATGGTTTCGTCGCGCTATATGGTGGGTCTTTACCAGCCTTTTCGCCCGATGAAGCACATCCACACAGGCATATTATTGCGCCATTCCCTTTCGGCAACATGTCGCTGGAATGCGGGAGGATGACAACTAAAAAAGAGGTGATAAAAATGAAAGATCTTCGTATCGGGTCTCGTCTGGGCCTGGGCTTTGCGATGGTATTGGCCTTGTTGGTATTGATGACGGTCATCGGTGTCTGGCGCCTGCAGGATATTGGCAATCGGACCGCCGAGATGATTTCTCTCGATCTGACCAAGGAAAGACTGGCTTCCGAATGGGCTGCCAATATTGATGCCAATGGCGTGCGCACGGTGGCTTTGATCAAGAGCGCCAATCCTGAGCATCAACAGTATTTCAAGGAACAGGTCGCAGGCACCGTTGCCGGCACCAGCGCCGCACAAAAGAAGCTTGATGAATTGATCAAGTCGGACGATGGTCGTAAGGTGTTCGATGCCTTGCTGGAGCAGCGCAAGATCTACAACGATCTGCGTAACGCCGTCTTCAAGCTCAAGGAAGCCGGTGACGAAGCTGCTGCACTGGCCGCGCTCGAGAGCAAGCTCATGCCGGCGATGAAAGAGTATTCGGTCCGGGTGGCGGCGTTGGCTGCCTATCAACGCGCGTTGATCAATCACAGTGCCGCGGTGGTCGATACCCAGTACCGTTCTGGTCGCACTATCCTGATTAGTGTTGGCGTGCTGGCGCTGATCCTGGGCAGTATCGCCGCATGGCGCCTGTCGATTGGCATTACCCGGCCCTTGCAGCGCGCTGTGCAAGCCACGGCAGCAGTGGCGGCTGGCGATCTCAGTGTGCACATTGTGGTCGACCGCAAGGATGAAATCGGTCAGCTATTGCATGGCTTGCACGACATGACGCAGAACCTGCTGCAAACTGTGCGCGAAGTCCGTTCCGGCGCTGACACGATTGCCACCGCATCGTCGGAAATCGCCAGCGGCAATCTTGACCTGTCGTCGCGCACCGAACAGCAGGCCGGCTCACTGGAAGAAACCGCATCGGCGGTGGAGCAGTTGACCTCGACCGTCAAGCAGAATGCCGACAATGCGCGCGAAGCCAATCAGTTGGCCTTGTCGGCGTCGAACGTGGCCGTCGAAGGCGGTGCCGTAGTGGGTCAGGTGGTCGACACCATGAGTGCCATCAATGAATCGTCGCATCGTATCGTCGACATCATTAGCGTGATCGATGGGATTGCCTTCCAGACCAATATCCTGGCGTTGAATGCGGCGGTGGAAGCCGCGCGCGCCGGTGAGCAAGGCCGTGGTTTCGCGGTGGTGGCATCGGAAGTGCGCAGCCTGGCGCAACGTTCAGCGTCGGCGGCCAAGGAAATCAAGAGCCTCATTGGCGACTCGGTTGACAAGGTCGCCTCGGGCAGCAAGCTGGTCGAACAAGCGGGCAAGACCATGAGCGAAGTGGTCAGCAGCGTCAAGCGTGTCAGCGATATCGTCGCCGAGATCAGCGCCGCCACACAGGAACAGAGCGCCGGGATTGCCGAGGTCAATCACGCGATCACGCAAATGGATCAAGTCACGCAGCAAAATGCGGCGCTGGTCGAACAGGCAGCAGCCGCGGCCGGTTCGTTGCAGGATCAGGCCGCGCGTCTGGCACAAGTGGTGGGGGTGTTCAAGCTCGATCAGCATGGCGCGACTAGCCAGCCGGTTAGGGTCATGAAAACGGTCGCGCCAGTGCGTCCGGTGCCAGTCAAAGCAAAGTTGGTCAGCACGCCGCCACGCAAGCTCGCCAGCGCTGCAGCCGTTGGCACTGGTACCGCATTAGTGGCATCACCCTCGGCCACGCGACGCGATGTGCCTAGCGGCGACAACGAAGATTGGGAAACCTTCTGATTGTAGACATCCATGAAAAAACGGACGCCAGGATAAGCTGGCGTCCGTTTTTTTTCATACATTACGTACTGGCGTACTGGTAGCCGCCAATGCCATCCATCGTCACGCAGTGAGCTTGAATTGCCGACCGGCATGCGCGAGCTTGTCGGCTTGCGCCTGCAACAACTCGGAAGTGGCGGTGGCTTGCTCGACCAGCGCGGCGTTCTGTTGCGTGGTGCTATCCATTTCGGTGACAGCCTGATTGATCTGCTCGATGCCGGCGCTTTGTTCCTGGCTGGCAGTGGCGATTTCACCCATGATGGCGGTAACGCGCTTGATGCTTTCCACCATTTCGGTCATCGTCGCGCCGGCTTCCTCGACCAGCCGGCTGCCTGAGCCGACCTTGTCGACCGAGTCACCGATGAGGCTCTTGATTTCCTTGGCTGCCGAGGCAGAACGTTGCGCCAGGCTGCGTACTTCCGATGCCACCACCGCGAAGCCGCGACCCTGTTCGCCCGCGCGCGCCGCTTCCACGGCCGCATTCAAGGCCAGAATATTAGTCTGAAAGGCAATCCCATCAATCACGCTGATGATGTCGACAATCTTGCTCGACGACGCGTTGATCGCGCCCATGGTTGCCACCACTTGCGACACTACGCCGCTGCCCTTGACCGCAACATCGGAAGCATTCATGGCGAGCTGATTGGCTTGGCGCGCATTGTCGGCATTCTGCTTCACGGTGGAAGTCAGTTGTTCAATCGAGGCCGCGGTTTCTTCGAGTGAGCCGGCTTGTTGCTCGGTGCGTGACGACAGATCGAAGTTGCCGGAAGCGATTTCATTGGCTGCCGTGGAAATCGATTCGGTGCCTTGCTGCACTTCGGTGACGATCCTGCGCAGCGCGGTATTCATTTCATGCAAGGCTTGCATCAGGTCGGCGATTTCGTCCGTGCCTTGTTTTTCGATCGTGGCCGACAGATCACCAGCGGCGACCGCGCGCGCCACCTGCAAGGCGCGTTGCAACGGCGACGTGATGCTGCGCGAAATGACGATGACCGCCACCACGCTGATGGCCACCAGCAAGATGCCCAGCAACAACATCAATTGCATGCCGCGGGCGTTGTTGTGGCCGATGTCCACGGCCATTTGATCGATTGTATTGCGCTGCATGGCAAGCAAACTGTTGACCTTGTCGGCATAGATCTTGGCGGCGGGATCGAAGACTTCCTTGTAGGATTTTTCAGCTGCGTCGGCATCGCCGCTCTTGCGCGCATTCATGACTAATTCCTTGGCCGCCTGATATTTTGCACGCACCGCCAGAATATCCTTGAACAAGGCTTTCTCTTCCTCCGAACTCAGCTTGGGTTCGATCTTCTTGATGATCTCGCTGCCCGAGACCACGCTGGCAGCGATCACTTCCTTGAAGGTGTCGGCCAACTTGGCATCGCTGCTGCGCGCAATCATCGAGGTGCGCGCCACGGCCGAATAGGTCAGCACGAACCAGTCAGCCACCAGCCGTTCCTTGGCCAGCGGTACTTCCATCATGACGCGAGTGGCATCGGCATTGCGCTTGGCGTTGATCAGGCCGATCGCCGTCGAGAGGATGGCCAGCAACAGCACAATGCCGAAGCCGATCATCAGACGGCTGGAAATACGCAAGTTGGAAAGTTGTCTCATGGTGCGTGTGCCTTGTTCACTATTGTTTTACTCATCCTGCTAAGCAGGTTCTTATTGCCAAAACAAGATTACCGCGTTTTCAAGGTAGTGCAAACAGAGATTGCATTCAGTGCGACATTGTTGCCATGCAGCATGGAAGCGGCTTTGCGCCGCTTTGCCATTAAACTTTCCGGCCGCCAACGAAATGCGAAAACGGCAGGCGGCGACCCTCGGCATCGCTGCGCAACGCCAGTTCAATGATATGCATGACATCGACCGCATCCTGCGCCGGCACCGGGAATGGCAAGCCATCGAGCAACGTGTCTGCCACTGCGCGATAGAAGCCGGGATAGTCGCCATCCAGTGTTGGCCAAACGCAATCATTGGACTGCTGGGCGTCGGCTTGGCGCAACAGTCCCGACGGGTTGGTTCCATAGCCGGGCTGGCCGGGACGCAGGCCAGCTTTCAATTGATCTTCCTGGCTATCGAGCGCATGGCTGACATAGCTGCCCTGCACCCCGTGCACGGTAAAGCGCGGCGCCACGATGGCAGTCAACGCACTGGCGTGCAACAGCACTTCCTTGTCTGGATAAGACAATTGCAAATGGACATAGTCGGGTACTTCGGCCTGGTCGCGTTGCATGCGTAGCGTGGCGTACACCGATTGCGGCGGGCCAAACAAGGCCAGCGCCTGATCGATCAAATGCGGGCCGAGATCCAACAACAGGCCGCCGCCGTGTTCCGCCTGCTCGCGCCAGCGTTGCGGCACGTTGGGGCGGAAGCGATCGAAGTGCGATTCGTAATGGGTAATGCGGCCCAACTGACCGCTCGCCAGCAGCGCGCGCAAGGTCATGAAGTCGCCGTCCCAGCGGCGATTGTGGAAAGGCGCAAACAACAAACCTCGGCTGGTCGCCAGTTGCGCCAGCGTTGCCGCTTCGTGCGCTGTCAGCGTCACCGGCTTGTCGACCACGACATGCTTGCCAGCGCTCAGTGCGCGCTGCGCTAGAGAGAAGTGGGTGATATTGGGGGTGGCAATCACGATACAGCCAATATCGTCGCAAGCCAGCAAGGCGTCGAAATCAGCGACGATGCGCGCCTGCGGATAATCGGCGCGTGCCTTGTCCACTTGCGAGCTGGCAATGACCGCCACGCTGGTGCGGCCGCTATGGGTAATTGCTGGCGCGTGGAAGGTGGCGCCGGCGAAGCCGTAACCCATCAGACCCAGTTTCAATGTGGTGCACATGTGACGGCTCCTGTAGCGAATGTGTGACGATGAGGGAAGTGGCTCAGACCTTCTTGACGAACTCGGTCTTCAGCCCCATGGCGCCGAAGCCGTCGATCTTGCAATCGATATCATGGTCGCCTTCGACCAGACGGATATTCTTGACCTTGGTGCCGATCTTGACCACACCGCCGCCGCCCTTGAGTTTGAGATCCTTGATCACGGTCACGGTATCGCCGTCCTGCAGAATATTGCCGGCAGCATCGCGCCAGACTTTCTGGCTGTCTTCGGCGCTGTCGGTGCTGGCCTGGGCCGACCATTCATGGGCGCATTCCGGGCAGATGTAGAGCGTGCCGTCTTCGTAGGTGAATTCGGACTGGCATTGCGGGCAGGCGGGCAAGGTACTCATGGTGACTTTCTCAATGTGGCAAATGATGACTGTCAGCAGTATACCGTGGCACCCTGATCTCCCTATACTATTAGCAGTGTCGTCGAAGCCAACGCAGGAGCCATCCATGCAGCAGCCGCACCCCGGGCAAGCCCCAATTCGCAAAGAGTGCCCCCCAGGCGCTTGCGTGTGCCAGCGCGAATTGTTGGTCGACGATGGCAGCGCCGACTTGCGGGTGCTGATGCTCACGCAAGAACAAGAAAAGCGCCTGATCGAACGCATTACTAAGATCGGCAGCTACGCCGATCTGCAGCATGTGCAGCAGTTACTGTTGACGCAGTTGGGTGTCGTGCTGCATATCCTGCCCAGCGTCAACGAAGTGCGCACCGTGCGTGGCTTGACGATACAGTTGGAAGAACGTGCTGGCTTGTGCAAGAAGACGCGGCAGACCGTGCCGGCAGCGATACGCAAGTGCCTGGAAAATCATCCCGAGATCACCTTCGCCATTCTGGATGCGCACGACTTGTTCGGTGCACATCGCGCGCCACGCGACTGAATCCGCACCCAGAAGGCTTCCACCTCGTCATCTTTACCGGCCAATAGCAAATAATTTCCCAGACAATTTTCATTCCTGTCTGATGGATTCCATCATGCTGAGTTAATAGAATGCTCGCCAGCAATTCGGGCCACTGAGTCTGGTTCCAGACTTCGGGCCGACCTCCATGCTTCGGCAAACCTCATGCAGCTTCCTGAATCTGCAGTCAAGCGCTGCGGTTTTTTTGTTGGCTGCGCCAGTTCACTGCAACTACACCATGACGCGCTTAACGTGGAAGCGAATGAGCGGCATCAAGCCTCTTTGCGCAGCGCTGCTGACACGATTGATAAAAAAGAAAGGCACCATCAATGAAGAGGTGCTACCGCCACCTATACGCCATGCTGCTGCTGTGCATAGCCGCGCCTGCCGCGTTTGCCCAGGTCGACGCAGAAGTGCGTCGCCGCGCAGAACAGGATGCCGCGCGCCAGCAGCAACGCCAGCAACTGCAACGAGAAACCGAACAGCGTCAAGGTCGTCAAGGCGAACCCGATGTGCGCTCCCCGCCGGTGATCGACAACACGTTCCAAGCCACTGGCTTGCCGGAGGAAACACCTTGCTTCACCTTTGAACGGTTTGCGCTTGCCTTGCCGCCGCAGTTGCCGACGCAGCAATACCGGCTCGGCGCCAGTGAGTTGCCGCAAGATCCGTTTCGTTTTTTGCTGGATGCCATGGAGGTTTATCGCGGTCTCTGTATCGGTCGTGCAGGGCTCAATTTACTGCATGAGCGCTTTTCTGCATTGATTCTCGAGCACGGCTATTCCACCACCCGTCTGGGAATTCCCGAACAAGATCTCAGCGCAGGCATGCTCACCATGACACTGGTGCCAGGTATCATCCGCGCCATCCGTTTTGATCGCGACGATGTCTACGGCAGTTGGACAACAGCTTTTCCTGCCAGGCCCGGCGACTTGCTCAATTTGCGTGCACTGGAGCAGGGGCTGGAACAACTCAAGCGCATTCCCAGCCACGATGTTGAGATGACGATTGTGCCCGGAGAACGCTCGGGTGAAAGCGACGTCGTCATTCAAGTGCTGCGCGGCAAGCCATGGAAAATCTCACTGAGCCTGGACGACAGCGGTGCCAAAAGTACCGGCAGCTTGCAGGCCGGCGTCAATCTTGCCCTCGACAATCCTTTGGGCCTCAACGATTTGTTCAACATTGGCTTGAATACCGATGCCGACCGCCAAGGCCAGCAACGCGGCACCAACGGCAACAATTTGAGTTACTCGCTACCGTATGGCAACTGGACTTTTGCCTTGTCCGCCAGTAGTTATGATTACCATCAAAAAATTGCCGGTCTGTATGAGACCTTCATGTCAAGTGGCAAAGGACAGAACCTGGAATTCAAGTTCAACAGACTGTTCCAGCGCAACCAGGAGCAAAAAAACAGCGTGCAATTAAAACTTGGAAAGCGCTGGAATCGCGCCTACATCAACGATACCGAACTAGGCGTGCAGCGCCGCAACGCTACCTATGTTGAGTTGGCCTGGGTACACAAGCACTACTTCGGTGCTGCCCAGCTTGATCTGGCGCTGGCCAACCGTTGGGGCGTGAGCTGGTTCAACGCCGATGCCGACTTCCCCGGGCGCGATCCCGACAGCGCGACCAAGCAATATAGCTTGCAAACCATCGACGCCTCACTCTATGCCCCATTCCACATCGGCAGCCAGCCGCTCGGCTATACCGGCACCTTGCGCGGCCAATTCAGCCGCACCGCATTGTTTGCCGCTGAGCAGTTAAGCATTGGCAACCGATACACAGTGCGCGGCTTTGATGGTGAGTTGAGTCTGTCGGCAGAACGTGGCTTTTTCTTGCGCAATGAGCTTGATCTGCCATTGGGAGACCGTCGGCAATCGCTGTATGTCGGACTGGATGTTGGCAAGGTCTACGGACCCGCAGTGCAGCACTTGCTCGGGGATACCTTGGTCGGTACCGCGTTGGGTGTGCGCGGCGCATTGCAAGGCGTGCACTATGACCTGTTCCTGGGATGGGCGTTGTACAAACCGCAGCAGTTCCCTAGTGGTTCGCCGGTGATGGGGTTCAGTTTGGCGTATCAATATTGAGTTCTTGAGCGTTCATTTTTGAAACTATTAAACCAGCTCTGCGTAGGGGCATTGTCCCAGCAGTTTCCTTTTCGGCTCATTGAGCAAATCATGCCGAATTCCCTGAGTTTGTCTTGAAACGCTCGGCTGAATTCGCCGGATTGATGCCTTCCGCAC
>Ga0209913_1000699_pt1 | contig 25193 bp, 22 predicted proteins | sample PersoiDNA2013203_FD_185805 | JGI IMG/M metagenome (GOLD analysis project Ga0209913, IMG submission 185805) | Permafrost soil microbial communities from the Arctic, to analyse light accelerated degradation of dissolved organic matter (DOM) -... | ecosystem: Environmental > Terrestrial > Soil >... | reverse complement strand
GGGCTGGGGGTGAAGGTTTGGGTCGACGCTGGGTTTACGACGGAAAGTGTCATCGTTGGAGTTCTCGATAGTGATGTGGATACACGCCCGCAGATCACTCCTTGTTTATCTGAGGGTACTGATGTGTGCCGAAAATCGAGAAAACGATTCCACGCTAGATGTCTGCGTGGGTTACTGCTGATTGCCATTCACAAAAAAACGGCGCGAGCCTGAGGTCGCGCCGTTTTTTGGGTTCGTGGGCGGGTTATTGAAGCACTTCGATGACCCCCTCCGCCGACATACTGACCTGGCTGGTGCCCGCTTCCACTTCCGGCGTCGGCGCCGAATCCATCTCTGCGGCTTTCATCATCATGCCGCCGCGCGCGTAAGGCTGTGGATAACCATTGGTGTTGAAGTTCAGGTTGACGATCTTGTAACCCTTGCCGCCCAACGCATCGGTGGCCAGTTGCGCACGCGCCTTGAACGCGTTGACGGCGTCTTTGAGCAGTGCATCCTCGCTGGCCTTGCGGGTCGGGTTGGCGATGGCGAAGTCCATGCTGTTCATCTTCAGGTTGGTCAGCATTTCGCCAGTGAGCTTGGACAAAGCGGCAAAGTCCGAGCTTTCCATGCGCAGTTCGGCACGTTCGCGCCAGCCGGTGATTTTCTGGTTCTTGTTGTCATAGATCGGGTAGCTGTTGCGGCTACCCTGGCGCAGGGTCACGCCTTTGACTTCGCGAGCCTGGGCCAGGGCCTTGTTCATGGTGGTGGTGATTTCCGCGGCGAGCTTGCCCGGGTCGGTGTTTTGGGATTCGGTGTAGAGGGTGACGATCATCTGGTCGCGGGCCACTTCCTGGCTGACCTCCGCCCGCAGGGAAATCTGGTTGTAATGCAGTTCATCGGCGGCGACGGCCGGAAGGCTGGCCAGGACCCCGGCGCTGAGGGTGAGAGCGGCAGCATTGCGAATGAAACGGGACATGGAAGCTCCTTGGGATGTTCGTGTCGATATGACTGTAGACGGTGGTGTCGGGTTCTTCGGGTTTACACATTCGCTACACATTGTCCTGGCGCCGACGAACGGTAATTTACGGCGCCTGCGTCAAAGAGCCACACGCGCCGTGCCAGCGTGTCTGCTTCGTTTATACTCCTGCCGATCCGCCTGCAGCGCTCACCGGGAGAGCTCATGCTCGCCGTCGTAAAACTGACTTCCGCCACCCGCCAGAACCTCTGGCGCCTGACGTTCATTCGCACCCTGGTGCTGGCCGCGCAGGCCGGTTCCGTCGGGCTTGCCTATTGGTTCGACCTGCTGCCGCTGCCGTGGCTGCAATTGAGCGTGACCCTGGGCTTTTCCACCGTGCTGTGTGTGTTTACCGCCATCCGGTTGCGCACCACCTGGCCGGTGACCGAGCTGGAGTACGCCCTGCAGTTGGCCTGCGACCTGTTTATCCACAGTGTGTTGCTGTATTTCTCCGGCGGTTCCACCAATCCGTTTGTTTCGTATTACCTGGTGCCCCTGACCATCGCGGCCGTGACCTTGCCGTGGCGCTACTCGGTGGTGCTTTCCGGCATCGCCCTGACCCTGTACACCTTGCTGCTGGCGCAGTTCTACCCGTTGCAGACGTTCCCCATCGCCCGGGAAAACCTGCAGATCTACGGGATGTGGCTGAGCTTCGCGCTGTCCGCTGCGGTCATCACCTTTTTTGCCGCCCGCATGGCCGAAGAACTGCGCCGCCAGGAAGAGTTGCGTGCCATTCGCCGCGAAGAGGGCCTGCGCGACCAGCAATTGCTGGCCGTCGCCACCCAGGCTGCCGGTGCGGCCCATGAGTTGGGCACACCCCTGGCGACCATGAGCGTACTGCTCAACGAAATGACCCAGGACCATCACGACCCGGCGCTGCAAGAAGATCTCGGCGTGCTGCGCGAACAGGTCAAGCAGTGCAAGCAAACCTTGCAGCAACTGGTGCGCGCCGCCGAAGCCAATCGCCGCCTGGCGGTGGAGATGCAGGACGTGACCCAGTGGCTCGACGAAGCCTTGAACCGCTGGCACCTGATGCGCCCCGAAGCCAGTTACCGTTTCCACCTGCTGGGGCAGGGCAGCGTGCCGCGCTTGGCGCCGCCGCCGGACTTGACCCAGGCCCTGCTCAACCTGCTGAACAATGCCGCCGATGCCTGCCCCGAAGGCCTCGAAGTGCAGTTGGACTGGAATACCGAAGACCTGACCATCTGCATTCGTGACCACGGCGCCGGCGTGCCGCTGGCCATCGCCGAGCAGATCGGCAAACCGTTCTTTACCACCAAGGGCAAAGGCTTCGGCCTCGGCCTGTTTTTGAGCAAGGCCAGCGTGACCCGCGCGGGCGGCTCAGTGAAGCTCTATAGTCATGAGGAAGGCGGCACGCTCACCGAGCTGCGCCTGCCCCGTGTCGCACGAGGAGATATCGATGAGTGACGAGATCCAAGTCGAAGGCGAAGAACTGCCGCACCTGTTGCTGGTAGATGATGACGCTACCTTTACCCGCGTCATGGCGCGTGCCATGAGCCGTCGCGGTTTTCGCGTCAGCACGGCAGGTTCTGCGGAAGAAGGCCTGAGCATCGCCCAGGCCGACTTGCCGGACTACGCTGCGCTCGACCTGAAAATGGACGGCGACTCAGGTCTGGTGCTGCTGCCCAAGCTGCTCGAACTCGATCCGGAAATGCGCGTGGTGATCCTCACCGGTTATTCCAGCATCGCCACCGCCGTCGAAGCCATCAAACGCGGCGCCTGCAACTACCTGTGCAAACCGGCGGACGCCGACGACGTGCTGGCTGCCTTGCTCTCCGAGCACGCCGACCTCGACACCCTGGTGCCGGAAAACCCGATGTCGGTGGACCGCCTGCAGTGGGAACACATCCAGCGTGTGCTGACCGAGCACGAAGGCAATATCTCGGCCACCGCCCGTGCCCTGGGCATGCACCGTCGTACCCTGCAGCGTAAGTTGCAGAAGCGCCCGGTACGGCGCTGAACGCCGGCTGAACAATCTGCTTCAGGCCGCACGGCGCCTTGAACCGATCGTCTATGATCGGTTCAAACGCCTGTTACATTTTCTTACAGAGCCTGAACGATGAATCAGAACGCTGAGTACTCCGCGGTCAATGACGCGGTGCGTGGGCACTTTTTTCGCCGAACCTGGGCGATGATCACGCCCTATTGGCGCAGTGAAGAGAAGGGCACGGCATGGTTGTTGCTGGTGGCGGTGATTGGTTTGTCACTGTTCAGCGTCGCGATCTCCGTGTGGATCAACCACTGGTACAAGGATTTCTACAACGCCCTGGAACATAAGGACACGGCGGCTTTCTGGCAACTGATTGGCTATTTCGGCGGTATCGCTGCGGTGGCCATCCTCGGTGCGGTTTACCGCTTGTACCTGACCCAGATGCTGACCATCCGCTGGCGTGCCTGGCTGACCGAAAAACACTTCGCGCGTTGGCTCGGCGACAAAAACTACTACCAGCTGGAGCAGGGCGACTACACCGATAACCCGGACCAGCGGATTTCCGAAGACCTCAATAACTTCACCTCCAGCACCTTGAACTTGGGGGTGGGGCTGCTGCGCAACGTAGTCAGCCTGGTGTCGTTTTCCATCATCCTGTGGGGCGTGTCGGGCAGTATCGAAGTGTTTGGCTTCACCATCCCCGGCTACATGTTCTGGTGTGCTTTGCTTTATGCCACCGTAGGCAGTTGGCTGACGCACCTGATCGGCCGTCGCTTGATTGGGCTGAACAACCAGCAGCAACGCTTTGAAGCGGACTTGCGTTTTTCCATGGTGCGGGTGCGTGAGAACGCCGAGAGCATCGCCTTGTACAACGGCGAGCCCAATGAAAATCGACGTTTGAGCCAACGCTTCGGCCGGGTCTGGCATAACTTCTGGGACATCATGAAAGTGTCCAAGCGCCTGACCTTCTTCACTGCCGGTTACGGCCAGATCGCAATCATCTTTCCGTTTATCGTCGCCGCGCCGCGCTACTTCGCCGGCAAGATCGAGCTGGGCGAGCTGATGCAAATCAACTCGGCGTTCGGCAACGTCCAGGACAACTTCAGCTGGTTTATCAGCGCGTACACGGAGCTGGCCAGTTGGCGCGCCACCAGTGATCGTCTGCTGAGTTTCCAGCAGGCCATGAGCGATAACGAGCAGCGCCCTGCGGCCATCGATGTGCGCCCGGAAGGCGAGCGCCTAGTGGTAGAGAAGCTCGGCATGGATCTGGCCGATGGTCGCCACTTGCTCGCCGACGCCGACATGATCGTCGAGCCGGGCCAACGCCTGATGCTCAGCGGGCGTTCCGGCAGCGGTAAAAGTACGTTGCTGCGTGCCATGGGCCAACTGTGGCCGGCGGGCCACGGCAGCATTCGCCTGCCAGCGGCGCGCTACCTGTTCCTGCCGCAGAAGCCGTATCTGCCGATTGGCACGTTGAAGGCCGCGTTGAGTTATCCACAGGACGACGGCGTGTATCCGGACGAGCGTTATGCACAGGTCCTGCAAGCCTGCCGCTTGCCGCACCTGGTCGCGCGGCTGGACGAAGCCAATCACTGGCAGCGCATGCTCTCGCCGGGCGAGCAGCAGCGCCTGGCCTTTGCCCGTGCATTGTTGTTCGCACCGCAGTGGCTGTACATGGACGAAGCGACCTCGGCCATGGATGAAGAGGATGAGGCGACGTTGTACCAGGCGTTGATCGATGAACTGCCGGGGCTGAGCATTGTCAGCGTTGGCCATCGCAGCAGCCTCAAGCGCTTCCATGGGCGGCATGTGCGGATCGACAGCGGGTTGTTGCAGGAACAACCCGTGTCCTGAGGCCTGACTCGGTCAGTGTGGGAGGGAGCTTGCTCCCGATAGCAGTGTGTCAGTCAGCTCATGTATCAACTGATCCGCCGCTATCGGGAGCAAGCTCCCTCCCACATTGGATCTCCAGCGTTCTGGAGATTGAGGCCCAACAAAAAGCCCGGCTGATCATCGATCAGCCGGGCTTTTTTTACAGCGCCTGAAAAGACTTACTTCTTCAAGCCGTAATGCTCATCCAGCATGCCTGGGGCGTTCGGCGTTTTTGGCGCGTAGTCCCGTGGTGGCTCCTGGTTTTCCCGTGGCGGGGTCAGGCGATCCCGTGGGGTTTGCGGTGCATCGGAATGCAGCGCGGCCAGCAGGCGCTGACGGGTGATGTCGTCGAGCGCCAGGCGGTTGGCGCCATCGGCGAGGTGATCCTGTACTTCCTGGTAGCTCTGTGTGAGCTTCTTGACCAGGGTCGCGGTGCTGTTGAAGTGGGTAACAACCTCGTTCTGATAACTGTCAAAACGTTCCTGAATGTCATCCAACTGACGCTGCGTGCGGTTAGGCGCGGCATTCGGCAGCAAGCGAGCAACCAGGAATCCAATGGCGACACCGGCAACCAGGGCAAGAGTCGGCAACAACCAAACTAAGAGCGAGTGTTCCACGAGTCCTTCCTCTATAAACGGCTTTGCTTTACGTTAACGGCTCGGACCTGCGCTGTATACCGCGATTAAGCTCGCAATGATGCCATGCACAGACTTTTAGCTAGACGAGTCGACCCTTTGAGAGGTCACGGAGTTCATTCCTTGCTCATGCGTGAAACCCCTGTTTTGATCGATGGCCCGGTAGGCCAATTGGAAGCCCTGTACCTCGACAACCCCGAACCACGTGGCCTGGCGCTGATCTGCCATCCGAATCCGGTGCAGGGTGGGACGATGCTCAATAAAGTCGTTTCGACCCTGCAACGCACCGCGCGCGATGCCGGTTTGATCACGTTGCGTTTCAATTACCGTGGCGTCGGTGCCAGCGCTGGCACCCATGACATGGCCCGCGGTGAAGTAGACGATGCCGAAGCGGCCGCCACCTGGCTGCGCAAAAAACACCCCGACCTGCCCATCACCTTGCTCGGTTTTTCCTTTGGTGGCTATGTCGCCGCCAGCCTCGGCGGCCGTCTGGAAGCCAAGGGCGAAAAGCTCGCGCACCTGTTCATGGTCGCCGCTGCGGTGATGCGCCTGGGCGATAGCGATGTGCTGCCCCAGAACTGCCCGTTGACCCTGATCCAGCCGGAAACCGACGAAGTCGTCGACCCGCAGCGCGTCTACGACTGGTCTGCCGCCCTGAAACGCCCCCATGAGCTGCTGAAAGTGGCAGAATGCGGACACTTTTTTCATGGCAAGCTGACCGATCTGAAGGATCTGGTACTGCCGCGCCTCTCGAATTGATAGCAGTCTGATAAGCGATTACCCATGACGACTCGTACCCGTATCCTCACCGGCATCACCACCACCGGCACGCCGCACCTGGGCAACTACGCCGGTGCGATCCGCCCGGCGATCCTTGCCAGTCAGGACGCCAATGCCGACTCCTTCTACTTCCTGGCCGACTACCACGCCCTGATCAAATGCGATGACCCGCAGCGCATCCAGCGCTCGCGTATGGAAATCGCCGCGACCTGGCTGGCCGGTGGCCTGGATGTGAACCGGGTGACGTTCTATCGCCAGTCCGACATCCCCGAGATCCCCGAGCTGACCTGGCTGCTGACCTGCGTCGCCGCCAAGGGCCTGCTCAACCGCGCCCACGCCTACAAAGCGTCGGTGGACAAGAACGTGGAAAACGGCGAAGACCCGGATGCGGGCATCACCATGGGCCTGTACAGCTACCCGGTGCTGATGGCGGCGGACATTTTGATGTTCAACGCGCACAAGGTGCCGGTGGGGCGCGACCAGATCCAGCACGTGGAAATGGCCCGCGACATCGGCCAGCGCTTCAACCACCTGTTCGGCAACGGTAAAGAGTTCTTCACCATGCCCGAGGCGTTGATCGAAGAAAGCGTCGCCACCTTGCCGGGCCTGGACGGTCGCAAGATGTCGAAGAGCTACGACAACACCATCCCGTTGTTCAGCAGCGCCAAGGACATGAAAGACGCGATCTCGCGGATCGTCACCGACTCCCGAGCGCCCGGTGAAGCCAAAGACCCGGACAATTCGCACCTGTTCACCCTATACCAGGCGTTTGCCAGCAAGGCCCAGGAACAGGAATTCCGCGCCGAGTTGTTGCAAGGCCTGGGCTGGGGCGAGGCGAAGAACCGTCTGTTCCAACTGCTGGACGGTCAACTGGGTGAAGCCCGCGAGCGCTATCACCAATTGATGTCGCGCCCGGCGGACATGGAAGACCTGCTGCTGATCGGTGCCCAAAAAGCCCGCGCCGTGGCCGCGCCGTTCCTCGCCGAACTGCGTGAGGCAGTGGGCCTGCGTTCGTTCGTCAACCAGGCTGCAGCGCCGCTCAGCACCAAGAAAAAGGCCGCCAAAGCCGCGCGCTTCGTGAGCTTTCGCGAAGACGACGGCAGCTTCCGCTTCCGCCTGCTGGCGGCCGATGGCGAGCAACTGCTGTTGTCGCGCAATTTTGCCGACGGCAAAGCGGCTGGTGCCGTGACCAAGCGATTGCAAAGCGGCGCCGCGCTGGACGTGCGCACTGAAGCCCTGAGCTTCAGTGTATGGCTGGACACCGCCGCAGTGGCCGACAGCGCTACGTTCGCCGATGCCGCGTCGCGCGATGCCGCCATCGAAGCCCTGCGCGTCGCGTTGACCCCCCTCGAGGATTAACCCGACCAAGGGTTGATTGCCATTATCCGGGGCCGTCGTTACAGTGGCGGCCCGTTTTTGTTGCCTTGCTAACGAAATTATGACGCCCCTAGAACGATATCAAGCTGATCTGAAACGCCCTGAATTCTTCCACGATGCGGCCCAGGAAACGGCGGTGCGTCATTTGCAACGCCTGTACGAAGATCTGGTCGCGGCCTCGCAGAGCAAACCCGGGGTGTTCGGCAAGTTGTTTGGCAAGAAAGGCTACACACCGGTCAAGGGCCTGTATTTCTGGGGCGGCGTCGGTCGCGGCAAGACCTACCTGGTGGACACCTTCTTCGAAGCGTTGCCGTTCAGGGAAAAGGTCCGCACGCACTTCCACCGCTTCATGAAGCGCGTCCACGAAGAGATGAAAACCCTGCCGGGCGAGAAAAACCCGCTGACCATCATCGCCAAGCGGTTCTCGGCAGAAGCGCGGGTGATCTGTTTCGATGAGTTCTTCGTCTCCGACATCACCGACGCCATGATCCTCGGCACCCTGATGGAAGAGCTGTTCAAGAACGGCGTGACCCTGGTTGCCACCTCGAACATCGTGCCCGATGGCCTGTACAAGGATGGCCTGCAACGCGCGCGCTTCCTGCCGGCCATTGCGCTGATCAAGCAGAACACCGAGATCGTCAACGTCGACAGTGGCGTCGATTACCGCCTGCGGCACCTGGAGCAAGCGGAGTTGTTCCACTTCCCGCTCAACGACGCGGCGCAAGAAAGCCTGCGCAAAAGCTTCCGCGCCCTCACGCCGGAATGCACCCAGGCGGTGGAAAACGACAAGTTGATCATCGAAAATCGCGAAATCATCGCCTTGCGCACCTGCGATGACGTGGCGTGGTTCGACTTCCGTGAACTGTGCGACGGCCCGCGCAGCCAGAACGACTACATCGAACTGGGCAAGATCTTCCACGCCGTGATCCTCAGTGGCGTGGAGCAGATGAGCGTCAGCACCGACGACATTGCGCGCCGCTTTATCAACATGGTCGACGAGTTCTATGACCGCAACGTCAAGTTGATCATTTCGGCGGAAGTCGAGCTCAAGGACCTCTACACCGGCGGTCGCTTGAACTTCGAATTCCAGCGCACCCTGAGCCGCTTGCTGGAAATGCAATCCCACGAGTTCCTGTCGCGAGCGCACAAGCCTTAAGCACGCCGCAGCTCCAATGTGGGAGGGAGCTTGCTCCCGATAGCTGAGTGTCAGTCAATGATGTAGTGACTGATCCACCGCTATCGGGAGCAAGTCGAATCGTCGCACCGCCCCTCCCACATTTTGTCTCTGTACAGCCCTGATTACGCGGCTTGCTGGAACTGCTGGCGATACTGGTTCGGTGACAGCTCGGTGTGCTGCCTGAACAACCGCGCAAAGAAGCTCGCATCGTCGTAACCCACCTCATAACTGATGGTCTTGATGCTCTTGCGGCTGCCCGAGAGCAGTCCTTTCGCCGTCTCGATACGCAGCCGTTGCAGGTAATGCAGCGGTTTGTCGCCGGTGGCGGTCTGGAAGCGGCGCATGAAGTTGCGGATGCTCATGCCGTGTTCCCGGGCGACGTCCTCGAAGCGGAACTTGTCGGCGAAATGCTCTTCGAGCCAGTGCTGGATTTGCAGGATGATCACGTCCTGGTGCAGCTTCTGCCCACCGAAACCGATCCGTCCCGGCGAGTAGCTACGCTGCACTTCGTAAAGAATGTCGCGGGCCACGGCCTGGGCGATATTGGCGCCGCAGAAGCGTTCGATCAAATAGATGTAGAGGTCGCAGGCGGAGGTGGTACCGCCGGCGCAGTACAGGTTGTCGGCGTCGGTGAGGTGCTTGTCCTGGTTAAGCTGGACCTTGGGGAAGCGCTCGCTGAAGGCATTGAAGAAACGCCAGTAGGTCGTCGCCTCCTTCCCATCCAGCAGCCCGGCTTCGGCCAGCCAGAACACCCCGTTGGCTACGCCGCAGACTACGGCGCCGCGGGCGTGCTGTTCACGCAGCCACGGCAGCACTTGCGGGTAACGCGTACAGAGGGCGTCGAAGTCATCCCAGAAGGCCGGTAGCACGATGATGTCGGCGTCTTCCAGCCCGCCGTCCATCGGCATGATCACATCACTGAAGCTGTGCGCCGATTGCCCGTCGGGGCTGACCAGGCGGGTTTCGAACGCGGGGGTCAGGCCCAGGCCTTGTTGTTTGCCGTAACGCAGGCTGGCGAGATGGAAGAAATCCTTGGCTTGCATGAGGGTGGAAGCGAATACCCGATCAATGGCCAAAATGCTGACGCGCCGCAGGGGCGTGGAGATTTGGTTAGACATAATTTCATTTATTCTTATAGGGGAAAGTGGTCACCAGACGGCTGGATCGTCTTATTTTTTGTCGCATGTGTCCAGTGTCCCGTGACGTCGTCGGGGCATAGGCTCTGTGGTTCGTCTTTGTCCGACAATCCACGCAGGTGACCCATGATCCCCAGAACCTTGTTCAGTCCGGAACACGAGCTCTTCCGCCAGAGCGTGCGCACCTTCCTTGAAAAAGACGCCGCGCCGTTCCATGGGCAATGGGAGAAGCAGGGCTATATCGACCGCACGCTGTGGAACAAGGCAGGCGAGGCGGGGATGTTGTGTTCCCATCTGCCGGAGGAGTACGGCGGCCTGGGCGCGGACTTTCTTTACAGCGCAGTGGTGATCGAAGAAATCAGCCGCCTGGGGCTGACCGGCATCGGTTTCTCCCTGCATTCGGATATTGTCGCGCCGTACATCCTGCATTACGGCAGTGAGGCGCTGAAGCACAAATACCTGCCCCGATTGATCTCCGGCGAGATGGTCACGGCCATCGCAATGACCGAGCCGGGCGCCGGGTCCGATCTGCAAGGGGTCAAGACCAGCGCAGTGCTGGACGGCGATGAGTATGTGATCAACGGCTCCAAGACCTTCATCACCAACGGCTTCCTCGCGGAGTTGGTGATCGTGGTCGCCAAGACCGACCCCAAGGCCGGCGCCAAGGGCACCAGCCTGTTCCTGGTGGAGGCCGCCACGCCGGGCTTCGATAAGGGCAAGCGCCTGGAGAAAGTCGGCATGAAGGCCCAGGACACCTCGGAGCTGTTCTTCCAGGATGTTCGTGTACCCAAGGAAAACCTGCTGGGCCAGGCGGGTATGGGCTTCGCCTATTTGATGCAGGAGTTGCCCCAGGAGCGCTTGACCGTGGCGATTGGCGCGCTGTCGTCAGCCGAAGCGGCGCTGCAATGGACGCTCGACTACACCCGTGAACGCAAGGCGTTCGGCAAGGCGATTGCCGATTTCCAGAACACCCGCTTCAAGTTGGCGGAGATGGCCACCGAGATCCAGATCGGCCGCGTGTTCGTTGATAAATGCCTGGCGTTGCACCTGGAGGGCAAGCTCGACGTGCCCACCGCCGCGATGGCCAAGTACTGGGCCACGGACCTGCAATGCAAGGTGCTCGACGAGTGCGTGCAATTGCATGGCGGCTACGGCTTCATGTGGGAATACCCGATCGCCCGCGCCTGGGCGGATGCGCGGGTGCAGCGGATTTATGCGGGGACCAATGAGATCATGAAGGAGATTATTGCGCGGGCGCTTTGATTTCGGTGGTGTGGCTGAGGGCCTCATCGGGGGCAAGCCCCCTCCCACATTTTGCTGGGTTCACACGTCTAAGTGTGGGAGGGGGCTTGCCCCGATAGCGGTCTAGAGATCAATCAAGGCGCCGGATTCGGATGATCCTTCTGAATCGCCTCAATCCCCTCCAGCACCTCTTTCGACAGCTTCAGGTCGGCGCTGGCAAGGTTGCTGTCCAGTTGCTCCAGGCTCGTCGCACCAATGATGTTGCTGGTCACGAACGGCTGTTGCGTAACGAACGCCAGCGCCATCTGCGCCGGGTCCAGGCCGTGTGCGCGGGCCAGTGCCACGTAGCGGCTGCACGCCGCTTCCGACTGCGGGTTGAAGTAGCGGCTGAAGCGGCTGTATTCCGTCAGGCGGGCTTTTGCCGGGCGTGCGCCGCCTTCGTATTTACCGCTGAGCATGCCGAACGCCAGGGGCGAATAAGCCAGCAAGCCACACTGTTCGCGAATCGCGATTTCCGCCAGGCCCACTTCAAAGCTGCGGTTGAGCAGGTTGTAGGGGTTCTGGATCGACACCGCGCGGGTCCAGCCACGGGCTTCGGCCAGGGCGAGGAATTTCATGGTGCCCCAGGGTGTTTCGTTGGACAGGCCGATGTGGCGGATCTTGCCGGCCTTCACTTGCGCGTCCAGCGCTTCGAGGGTTTCCTCCAGTGGCGTCAGGTCGTCTTCGTCCTTGTGCTTGTAGCCCAGTTGGCCGAAGAAGTTGGTGCTGCGCTCCGGCCAATGCAACTGGTAGAGGTCGATCCAGTCGGTCTGCAGGCGCTTGAGGCTGGCATCCAGGGCTTCGACGATGTGCTTGCGGTTGTGGCGCGGGTGGCCGCCGCGGATGTAGTCGATGGTGTTGCCGGGGCCGGCGATCTTGCTGGCGAGAATCCAGTCGGCCCGGTCGCCGCGGCTTTTGAAGTAATTACCGATGTAACGCTCGGTGGTGGCATAGGTATCGGCCTTGGGCGGCACCGGGTACATTTCCGCCGTGTCGAGGAAGTTGATCCCCGCGGCCTTGGCCCGTTCGATCTGTGCGAAGGCCTCTGCCTCGCTGTTCTGCTCGCCCCAGGTCATGGTGCCCAAGGCTATCGCGCTTACGTTCAGATCGGTACGGCCCAGCTGTCGATAATCCATCGGGTGCTCCTTTGGGGAAAACAATCATAAAAGCAGGTTGAATTTTTTTTCGCAATCTGCATAATTGCCCACCTCTTTCTGCAGTGGAAGTGATGCGCCGCCTGCCGAAGAATCTTGCCGTTGAACGGACGCGCCGACCCGAGCCCCCGATAGCGTCTGTATCCGGCTGCCTTTGACTTGTCAAAGTACGCACTATTCAGTAAGATCCGCCGTCTAATTTACAGGGCGGCCCCTGAGGCTATTAAAGAATGACAACTTTTACTGCAAAACCGGAAACAGTTCAGCGCGACTGGTTTGTCGTCGACGCCGCTGGTCAGACTCTGGGTCGTCTGGCCACTGAAGTCGCCAGCCGTCTGCGTGGCAAGCACAAGCCTGAATACACCCCTCACGTTGACACCGGTGACTACATCGTGATCATCAACGCTGAGCAGGTACGTGTTACCGGCAACAAAGCGCAAGACAAAATGTACTACCGTCACTCCGGTTTCCCAGGCGGCATCAAGTCTTCTAATTTCGAAGGTCTGATCGCCAAGAAGCCTGAGGCCCCGATTGAAATCGCGGTTAAAGGCATGCTGCCGAAGGGCCCACTGGGTCGCGATATGTTTCGCAAGCTGAAAGTCTATGCGGGCGCTGCTCACCCTCATGCTGCTCAGCAGCCCCAAGAACTGAAGTTTTAACGGAATAGTTCATTATGTCGGCGACTCAAAATTACGGCACTGGCCGTCGCAAAACCGCAACCGCACGCGTTTTCCTGCGTCCGGGCACTGGTAACATCTCGATCAACAACCGCACTCTGGAAAATTTCTTCGGCCGCGAAACTGCCCGCATGGTAGTTCGTCAGCCGCTGGAACTGACCGAGACCGGTGAAAAGTTCGACATCTACGTCACCGTTATCGGTGGCGGTGTAAGTGGTCAAGCTGGCGCAATCCGCCACGGTATCACTCGCGCTCTGATGCAGTACGACGAAACCCTGCGTGGCGCTCTGCGCAAAGCTGGCTTCGTGACTCGTGATGCCCGTGAAGTTGAACGTAAGAAAGTCGGTCTGCGTAAAGCGCGTAAGCGTCCGCAGTACTCGAAGCGTTAATTCGCTTTACGTTCCACAAAAACGCCCAGCCTCCTTACGGAGCTGGGCGTTTTTTATTGCCTGCGATTTATGTATAAATTTCGGCGTGACAACTTGCCACAGCCGTAGACCCCCTATACTACAAGGCCTGGAGCTGGAGCTCCGGGTAATTCCCTTGTCAGAGGTGGGGCTTTTCATTACCATTCGGCAAAATTTTTATAAGTTCAGATTTAATACTTAGTAGACGCCTGATTTAACAGGCCAAAAAGCTGATGGGAGAGGACTGAATGAGCAATGACGGCGTGAATGCAGGCCGGCGTCGCTTCTTGGTAGCAGCCACATCCGTGGTGGGTGCTGCAGGAGCGGTGGGGGCTGCGGTCCCGTTCGTGGGGTCATGGTTTCCCAGTGCCAAGGCGAAAGCCGCAGGTGCACCGGTGAAAGTGAATATTGGCAAGATCGAGCCAGGCCAGCAGATGATTGCTGAGTGGCGCGGCCAGCCGGTTTTCATTGTTCGTCGAACGGAGGAAATCCTGGGAAATCTGAAAAAGATCGAAGGCCAGTTGTCTGACCCAAAATCTGAGAAATCCGACCAACCCGCCTACGCCAAAAACGAAGCACGTTCGATCAAGCCAGAGATTCTGCTGCTGGTCGGTCTGTGTACCCACCTGGGATGCTCACCTACCTTCCGCCCGGAAGTTGCGCCAGTCGACCTGGGCAAGGATTGGGTCGGCGGCTATTTCTGCCCTTGCCACGGTTCGCACTACGACCTGGCCGGCCGCGTCTACAAGTCGCAACCTGCTCCACTGAACCTGCCCGTGCCTCCGCATAACTACGAATCTGACGACATCATTGTCATTGGCCTCGACAAGGAGAACGCGTGATGAGTAAGTTCATGGATTGGGTCGATGCGCGCTTCCCCGCCACCAAAATGTGGGAAGACCATCTCAGCAAGTATTACGCGCCAAAAAACTTCAACTTCTTCTACTTCTTCGGCTCCCTGGCACTGCTGGTGCTGGTCAATCAGATCGTTACCGGCGTCTGGCTGACCATGAGCTACACCCCGTCGGCGGAGGAGGCGTTTGCTTCCGTCGAATACATCATGCGTGACGTCGAGTACGGCTCGATCCTGCGCCTGCTGCACTCCACCGGCGCCTCGGCGTTCTTCATCGTGGTCTACCTGCATATGTTCCGTGGTTTGCTCTACGGTTCGTACCAGAAGCCGCGTGAGCTGGTGTGGGTGTTCGGCATGCTGATCTACCTGGCGCTGATGGCTGAGGCCTTCATGGGCTACCTGCTGCCGTGGGGCCAGATGTCGTACTGGGGCGCCCAGGTGATCATCTCGCTGTTCGGCGCGATCCCGGTGATCGGCAACGACCTGACCCAGTGGATTCGTGGTGACTACCTGATCTCGGGCATCACCCTGAACCGCTTCTTCGCGTTGCACGTGGTGGCCTTGCCGATCGTGATTCTCGGTCTGGTGGTGCTGCACATCCTGGCGCTGCACGAAGTGGGTTCGAACAACCCTGACGGTGTGGACATCAAGAAGCACAAGGACGAGAACGGCATCCCGCTGGATGGCATTCCGTTCCACCCGTACTACACCGTGAAAGACATTGTCGGTGTCGTCGTGTTCCTGTTCGTGTTCTGCTCGATCGTGTTCTTTTTCCCGGAGATGGGTGGTTATTTCCTGGAGAAACCTAACTTCGAACAGGCCAACGCCTTCAAGACACCGGAACACATTGCCCCGGTCTGGTACTTCACGCCGTTCTACGCGATCTTGCGGGCGATCCCCGACAAGCTCATGGGCGTGATCGCCATGGGCGGGGCCATCGCGGTGCTGTTCGTGCTGCCGTGGCTCGACCGAAGCCCGGTCAAGTCCATGCGCTACAAGGGCTGGCTGAGCAAGATCTGGCTGTGGGTGTTCTGCATTGCGTTCGTGATCCTGGGTGTACTGGGTGTACTGGCGCCGACTCCTGAGCGCACGTTGCTGTCGCAGGTCTGCACCTTCCTGTACTTCGCCTACTTCATTCTGATGCCGTTCTACACCCGGCTAGAGAAGACCAAACCGGTTCCGGAAAGGGTGACTGGCTGATGAAAAAATTATTCGTTGCATTGATGCTTGCGGCGCTGCCGCTACTGTCCTTCGCGGCCGAGCATGGCCCCGAGTTGGAAAAAGTCGACGTGGATGTGTCTGACAAGGCCGCCCTGCAAGATGGCGCTCGCACGTTCGCCAACTATTGCATGGGTTGCCACAGCGCCAAGTTCCAGCGTTACGAGCGCGTCGCCGATGACCTGGGCATCCCTCATGATGTGATGCTCAATAAACTGGTGCTCACCGGCGCCAAGATTGGCGACCACATGAACATCGGCATGCAACCGGCGGACGCCAAGAACTGGTTCGGCGCTGCGCCGCCCGACCTGACCCTGGTGGCGCGGGTTCGCGGCACCGATTGGCTCTACGGCTACCTGAAATCCTTCTACGAAGACCCGGCACGTCCATGGGGCGTGAACAACAAGGTGTTCCCGAACGTCGGTATGCCTAACGTTCTAGTCGGCCTGCAGGGTCGCCAAGTGGTAGGATGCAAGCAGGTTCAGGTGGTAGAAGGCGGCAAGAAGCAATATGACCCGTTGACCGGCACGCCGCTGACACATGAAGCGTGCGATCAACTGACCATAGTGCCCAAGTCCGGCGCGCTGAACGAAGAGCAGTTCGACGAGAAGGTCAAGAATCTCGTGACCTTCCTGGCCTACTCGGCCAACCCGGTCAAACTGCAACACCAGCGCATTGGTACGTATGTCTTGCTGTACCTGGCTTTCTTCTTCGTATTCGCTTATCTGCTCAAACGCGAATACTGGAAGGATGTGCATTGATCCAACCGTAAGCAATTGCTGTTAATCTTGCGCGCCCAGCGGCATCTCTAAACCGTAGCGACCTGGTCATCAGGTACTACCGAGATGCTCTCTGGGCGCGCTCGTTTTTGAGCTTCCGATAATTTCAACAAGCGAGGAGGACCGCCATGGGCGTGACCAATCGGTTGGCCTGTTACTCCGACCCCGCCGACCACTATTCCCACCGAGTACGCATCGTGCTCGCAGAGAAGGGTGTCAGCGCCGAGATCATCAGTGTGGAGGTGGGTCGTCACCCGCCGAAACTGATCGAAGTGAACCCTTACGGCAGCTTGCCCACCCTGGTCGATCGTGACCTGGCGTTGTGGGAGTCAACCGTGGTGATGGAATATCTGGATGAGCGTTACCCACATCCGCCTTTGCTGCCGGTGTACCCGGTGGCGCGTGCCAACAGCCGCCTGCTGATCCATCGGATTCAGCGCGACTGGTGCGGGCTGGTGGATTTGATTCTGGATTCGCGCAGCAAAGAGGCGGCCCGTGTCGTGGCGCGCAAGGAATTGCGCGAGAGCCTGACGGGTGTTTCGCCACTGTTCGCCGACAAGCCTTTTTTCCTCAGCGAGGAACAAAGCCTGGTGGATTGCTGCCTATTGCCCATACTCTGGCGCTTGCCGATTATGGGCATTGAACTGCCGCGGCCGGCCAAGCCGCTGCTTGATTACATGGAGCGCCAGTTTGCGCGTGAGGCTTTCCAGACGAGTCTGTCTGGTGTCGAACGCGATATGCGCTAAGGCTTAAGGAGCCGTTGATGAACTCCAGTCGACCCTACCTGGTTCGCGCGCTCTATGAGTGGATTGTGGACAACGATTGCACCCCGCACATGCTGGTCAATTCCGAGTTTCCTGCGGTTCAGGTTCCGCAGGGTTTTGCCAGTGACGGGCAGATTGTGCTGAACGTATCACCGAGTGCGGTGCGCCACCTGCACATGGACAACGAAGCCGTCAGCTTCGAAGGGCGTTTCGGCGGTGTGCCGCATACGCTGTACGTGCCGATTGGCGCCATCCTCGGGATTTACGCCCGGGAAAATGGTCAAGGCATGGTGTTCGATCTGGAGTCGCCTTTCGAGGATGACGAAGCGATCGAAGGGGAAGACGGCGATGAAGTGCCGCCACCGGATACCGAGCCACCGCGTCCAAGCGGCCGGCCCAGTCTGAAAGTGGTGAAGTAAGCGGCTGTTGCCTTCGGGCGAGCCTGAAAAATGCCTCGGCGGTTGCCGGGGCATTTTTTTGCCTGGTCGTTGTAGATGAAAGACATGCCGGGGACGGTGATCGTACAACCGCCATGGGCTATGATGCCTCTTCAGTTCACCAAGAAAGATGACCCAACATGGAAAACACCAACACCGCCCCGCGTTTTCCCCGCAAGCGCCGCAGCCTTGCCCAGGAATTGGTCACGGTGTTGTCCGAGCAGATCCGCGACGGCCAACTCAAGCGTGGCGACAAATTGCCGACCGAATCGGCAATCATGGAGGCCCATGGCGTCAGCCGCACGGTGGTGCGTGAAGCCATCTCGCGCTTGCAGGCGGCGGGACAGGTGGAAACCCGCCACGGTATCGGCACCTTTGTGTTGGACACGCCAAGCCCCAGCGGCTTCCGCATTGACCCGGCCACCGTCGTGACCCTGCGTGATGTGTTGGCGATCCTGGAACTGCGTATCAGCCTGGAAGTGGAGTCTGCGGGCCTGGCCGCGTTGCGCCGCAGCGACGAACAACTGGCCGGCATGCGTGCCGCCCTCGACGCCTTGAATGAAAGCGCCGCCCATGCCGGCGATGCGGTAGCGTCGGACTTCCAGTTCCACCTGCAGATTGCCCTGTCCACCGGCAACCGCTACTTCACCGACATCATGACTCACCTGGGCACTAGCATCATTCCGCGTACCCGCCTGAACTCGGCGCGCCTGGCCCAGGATGACCAGCAGCACTACATGAAGCGCTTGAGCCGCGAACACGAAGAAATCTATGAAGCGATCGCGCGTCAGGATTCGGACGCGGCGCGGGCGGCGATGCGGTTGCATTTGACGAACAGTCGGGAGCGGCTGCGCCATGCCCATGAAGCGGCAGAACGGGCCGAGTGATCAAACCGCCGGTGGGCGCATGTCGGTAGGCGGCGCTGTGGTCAAGGCATCGAGCACGATCACGTTCTGCTCGATTTGCGCCGCCATGAAGATGTACTTAGCCGTTACCAGAACCCACTGGTCTGCCGGGCTCTGCGTCTGCGGATGACGGGAATGAAACGCCTCAAGAGCCAAGGTCTTGGCCCTTGAGGACAGTCATGCAGTCACGACAAACGGTACGCCTCAAGCAGGTGTATTGGGCGTGTAGTCCTTGAGCAGCAAGTACGTGCTCCACCCCCACCAATCAGCGGTCCAATGCTTGTCGTTCAAGTCATTCACGTCCTTGCGCCGCAGCACCTTGTCTCCCTCCATCTTGAACAACGGCGAAAAGTTATTCGCCGGGTTCTGCGCCGCATTCAGATCCGGCACATACAGCGGCGCCTTGAAGTTGGCCGGGGAGGGCGCGACACCGCTGATAAACGCGTCGAAGATCTCATCGGCCGACGCCTGCACGGCGCGTTGGACCTGCGCCCGGTTGGCCGCGTCGTCGGCATCGAAGTAGCGTTTATCCCCGTAGGCATGCCACTCATCACCGACGGCATTGCGTACCTTGAGCCCGAACTTGCTGTCTTCATCGTGCATGAAGCGGCTGATCAGCGAGCCCAAATCCCCGGGCGTCACCACGGCGGCCAGTTGTTTGCGCGGCACTCGCAGGTGGCCGGCGGAAAACAGGTCGGTCAGGAAGTGATCGGCAAAACTGTTCATTGCATAGGCCAGTTCCAGCGCCTGGTCGGTGCCGCTCTGATGGGCGATGACGGCGTGTTGCAGCGCCGCCGTATGCCCGGCCAGGTAGGCCGACAGCGCCCATTCGCCGAAGTGGTCGGCGTTGTCCGCCGCCAGCTTCAAGTAACGCCCCAGGGGAAACAGCGCCGAAACCACACTGCCACCGCCGGTGATGCGGTTCCACTCCTCGGACAACGTATCACCGAGCGCAGCGTAGGCGTCGTGGGGTGATTTGCCGTCCTTGACCGCCTGGTTGACCGCGTTGATCTCCTTTTGCATCACCGCCAGGATCTTCGGTGCTTCCTCCCGTGACGCCGGCAGCACCGCCAGCGAGTTGAATGCGGCGCTAAAGCGTTGCACGCGCTCGGCAGGGGAGCTGCCATCACTGATGGGTTGGCCGGGAATGCCATAGAAGTCACCGCCCAGGGCGATCACTTGACCATAGGTCAGCGCCAAGCCGTTGGGCAGGTGCAGTTCGACGTGTTGGGCGGCAATCGCCGGGGCGTCCTTGGCGAAGCGCAACAGCGTGTCATCGCCGATGGCAGTGTGTTCAGCGCCTTCGAAACGCAGGGTGGGTAGGTTTTTTTCGGGTGCTGCGAGTTCAAGACCGGACATGTTAGCTCCTTGCTATGTCGTAGGAATCTTCCTTTTTTACTGTATGTATATACAGTTATTCGAGCATAGAGGAAAAAAATCCTACGTCAACACGCGCTGTCTCAACAGGCGGTTCGATGAACGTCGATGAATTGCAGTTGACGAAATATTTTATAGTTGTACGATGACGTATGACATAACCAGAACCAACAATAACCTCTCGATAGAAAGTCTTTGCCAGGGTGTTCGAATAATGAATCCACAAGAACTGAAGTCCATCCTCTCCCACGGTCTGCTGTCTTTCCCCGTGACCGATTTCAACGCACAAGGTGATTTCCATCAGGCCGGCTATATCAAGCGTCTGGAGTGGCTAGCCCCCTACGGTGCCACTGCGCTGTTCGCTGCCGGCGGCACCGGTGAGTTTTTCTCCCTGGCCGCCAGCGAATATTCCCAGGTTGTGAAGACGGCAGTGGATACCTGCGCCACCAGCGTGCCGATCCTCGCCGGTGTCGGTGGTTCGACCCGTCAGGCCATCGAATACGCTCAGGAAGCCGAGCGCCTCGGAGCCAAAGGCTTGCTGCTGCTGCCGCATTACCTGACCGAAGCCAGCCAGGACGGGGTTGCCGCCCACGTGGAAGCGGTGTGCAAGTCGGTCAAGATCGGCGTGGTGGTCTACAACCGCAACGTCTGCCGCCTGACTGCGCCACTGCTGGAGCGCCTGGCCGAACGTTGCCCGAACCTGATCGGCTACAAGGACGGCCTGGGTGACATCGAATTGATGGTGTCGATCCGCCGTCGTCTGGGCGACCGTTTCAGCTACCTGGGTGGCTTGCCGACTGCAGAGATTTACGCCGCTGCCTACAAGGCGCTGGGCGTGCCGGTGTACTCCTCGGCGGTGTTCAACTTCATCCCGAAAACCGCGATGGACTTCTATCACGCCATCGCCCGCGACGATCACGCCACTGTCGGCAAGATCATCGATGACTTCTTCCTGCCGTACCTGGACATCCGTAACCGCAAGGCCGGCTATGCGGTGAGCATCGTCAAGGCAGGCGCCAAAATCGTCGGCTACGACGCAGGCCCGGTACGCACGCCACTGACCGAGCTGCTGCCGGAAGAATACGAAGCCCTGGCCGCGCTGATCGACAAGCAAGGTCCGCAATAACTTATCTATAAGGCCGCTGAGCAATCAGCGGCCTTTTGCGTCAGGAGAAGATTCGTGTCCCAAGCCAAACGTTTTGAGAACTACATCAACGGCCAATGGGTGGCCGGCGCTGATTATTGCGTCAACCTCAACCCGTCGGAGTTGTCCGATGTCGTCGGCGAATATGCCAAGGCGGATGTCGCCCAGGTCAACGCCGCCATCGATGCTGCCCGTGCTGCGTTCCCGGCCTGGTCCACTTCCGGTATCCAGGCCCGCCATGACGCGTTGGATAAAGTCGGCAGCGAAATCCTCGCCCGCCGCGAAGAACTTGGCACGCTGCTGGCTCGGGAAGAGGGCAAGACCCTGCCTGAAGCCATTGGCGAAGTGACCCGCGCCGGGAATATTTTCAAGTTCTTCGCCGGCGAGTGCCTGCGCCTGTCCGGCGACTACGTGCCGTCGGTGCGGCCGGGCGTCAATGTCGAAGTCACCCGCGAAGCCCTTGGCGTGGTCGGCCTGATCACTCCGTGGAACTTCCCGATCGCCATCCCCGCGTGGAAAATCGCCCCGGCCCTGGCCTACGGCAACTGCGTGGTGATCAAGCCGGCGGAGCTGGTGCCGGGCTGCGCCTGGGCCCTGGCGGAAATCATCTCCCGCGCCGGTTTCCCCGCCGGTGTGTTCAACCTGGTGATGGGCAGCGGGCGTGTGGTCGGCGAGGTGTTGGTCAACAGCCCGAAAGTCGACGGCATCAGCTTCACCGGCTCGGTCGGTGTGGGGCGTCAGATCGCGGTCAGCTGTGTCTCGCGCCAAGCCAAGGTGCAGTTGGAAATGGGCGGCAAGAACCCGCAGGTCATTCTCGATGACGCCGACCTCAAGCAGGCCGTCGAGCTATCGGTACAGAGCGCGTTCTATTCCACCGGCCAACGTTGCACCGCCTCCAGCCGCTTTATCGTGACGGCCGGCATTCATGACCAGTTCGTCGCGGCCATGGCCGAGCGCATGAAGTCGATCAAGGTCGGCCATGCCTTGAAAAGCGGCACTGATATCGGCCCGGTCGTCTCCCAGGCCCAGTTGGACCAGGACTTGAAATACATCGACATCGGCCAGAGCGAAGGTGCGCGGCTGGTGAGCGGTGGCGGCCTGGTGACCTGCGACACCGAGGGCTACTACCTGGCGCCGACGCTGTTTGCCGACAGCGAAGCTGCCATGCGCATCAGCCGTGAAGAGATTTTCGGCCCAGTGGCCAACGTGGTGCGCGTGGCGGACTACGAGGCGGCGCTGGCCATGGCCAACGACACCGAGTTCGGTTTGTCGGCGGGGATTGCCACCACCTCGCTCAAATACGCCAACCACTTCAAGCGCCACTCCCAGGCCGGGATGGTGATGGTCAACCTGCCGACTGCTGGCGTGGACTATCACGTTCCGTTCGGCGGCCGTAAGGGCTCATCCTATGGTTCGCGTGAGCAAGGTCGCTATGCGCAAGAGTTCTACACCGTGGTGAAAACCAGCTACATCGGCTCGTAACACGCAGCACCCAGTGGTCACCGGCTTGTGTAGGCGCCGGTGACCACTGGACAAGACACGCATTACCCGCAAAAAAAATAATTAGTGGGAGTACTTCTACATGCAAGCGACCAAGCCGACCCATGTCCGCTATTTGATCCTGCTCATGCTGTTCCTGGTGACCACGATCAATTACGCCGACCGGGCCACCATCGCGATCGCGGGTTCCAGCCTGCAAAAAGACCTCGGCATCGACGCGGTCACCCTCGGTTACATCTTCTCTGCATTCGGTTGGGCCTACGTGGCCGGGCAAATTCCCGGCGGCTGGCTGCTCGATCGGTTCGGCTCGAAAAAAGTCTATGCCCTGAGCATCTTCACTTGGTCACTGTTCACCGTGCTGCAAGGCTACGTCGGTGAGTTCGGTATCTCTACGGCGGTCGTGGCGCTGTTTATGCTGCGCTTTATGGTCGGCCTGGCCGAAGCGCCGTCCTTCCCGGGTAATGCACGGATTGTGGCCGCCTGGTTCCCCACCGCCGAGCGCGGTACGGCCTCGGCGATCTTCAACTCGGCGCAGTACTTCGCCACGGTGCTGTTCGCGCCGCTGATGGGCTGGATCGTCTACAGCTTCGGCTGGCAGCACGTGTTTATCGTGATGGGCGTGATCGGCGTTGTTTTCTCACTGGTCTGGCTGAAAGTTATCCACAGCCCGCGCCAGCACCCGATGATCAACGAAGCCGAGTTCAATCACATCGCGGCCAACGGTGCGTTGGTCGATATGGATCAGGACAAGGGCAAGGGTAAGAAAACCGACGGTCCGAAGTGGGATTACATCCGCCAGTTGCTGACCAACCGCATGATGCTCGGCGTGTACCTGGGCCAGTACTGCATCAACGGCATCACGTACTTCTTCCTGACCTGGTTCCCGGTGTACCTGGTGCAGGACCGTGGCATGACCATTCTCAAGGCCGGTTTCGTTGCCTCGTTGCCGGCGATCTGCGGGTTTATCGGCGGTGTGTTGGGCGGGGTGATCTCCGACTACCTGCTGCGCAAAGGCCATTCCCTGACCTTCGCCCGCAAGGCGCCGATCATTGGCGGCCTGCTGATCTCCAGCAGCATCGTGGCCTGCAACTACGTGGATATCGAGTGGATGGTGGTGGGCTTCATGGCCTTGGCCTTCTTCGGCAAAGGTGTTGGCGCACTGGGCTGGGCGGTGGTGTCCGACACGTCGCCGAAACAAATCGCCGGCCTCAGTGGCGGCCTGTTCAACACCTTCGGTAACCTGGCGTCGATCACTACGCCGATTGTCATCGGCTACATCATCAGCACCACCGGTTCGTTCAAATGGGCCCTGGTGTTTGTCGGCGCGAATGCGCTGGTGGCGGTGTTCAGTTACCTGGTGATTGTCGGCCCGATCAAACGCGTGGTGCTCAAAGAGCCGCCAAGCCAAGGGCCCGAGCTGACCCACCTTACCCAAGCGCATTCCTGAAGGGGCCGTGTGATGCAGTTGATTGAACATGCCGACTCGCCACGCTCCATTCGTTTGCACGAGCGCGACAACGTGGTGATCGTGGTCAATGACCAGGGTGTACCGGCCGGGACCGAATTCCCGGACGGCCTGGTGACTGTGGATTTCATTCCACAAAGCCACAAAGTGACCCTCGAAGATATCCCCGTAGGCGGTCAGATTATTCGCTACGGCCAAACCATCGGCTACGCCCTGGCGCCGATCCCGCGCGGCAGTTGGGTGCAGGAAGATCAACTGCGCATGCCCACCGCGCCGCCGTTGGACAGCTTGCCGCTGTCTACCGAGGTGCCTGAGGCCCAGGCACCGCTGGAAGGGTTTACCTTCGAGGGCTATCGCAATGCCGACGGTACGGTCGGCACGCGCAATATCCTCGGCATCACCACCACGGTGCAGTGCGTCACCGGTGTGCTGGACCATGCGGTCAAGCGCATCAAGGACGAATTGCTGCCCAAGTACCCGAATGTCGATGACGTGGTGGCGCTGACCCACAGCTACGGCTGTGGGGTGGCGATCACCGCGACCGATGCGTATATCCCGATCCGCACCGTGCGCAACCTGGCGCGCAACCCGAACCTGGGAGGCGAAGCCCTGGTGATTAGCCTGGGCTGCGAGAAATTGCAGGCCGGGCAGGTGATGCACGACAACGACAGCTCCGTCGACCTGAGCGAGCCGTGGCTGTATCGGCTGCAGGATTCCAGCCACGGGTTTAGCGAGATGATCGAGCAGATCATGGCGCTGGCCGAGGTGCGCCTGAAGAAACTCGACCAGCGCCGCCGGGAAACCGTGCCGGCGTCCGAGCTGATCCTGGGCATGCAGTGCGGCGGCAGTGATGCGTTTTCCGGCATCACCGCCAACCCGGCGCTGGGGTTCGCCTCGGACTTGTTGCTGCGGGCGGGGGCGACGGTGATGTTTTCCGAAGTCACCGAGGTGCGTGATGCGATTTACCTGCTGACTGCTCGCGCACAGACCAGGGACGTGGCCGAAGCATTGGTCAGAGAGATGGACTGGTACGACCGTTATCTGGCCAAGGGCGAGGCGGATCGCAGTGCCAACACGACGCCGGGGAACAAGAAGGGCGGGTTGTCGAATATTGTCGAGAAGTCCCTGGGCTCCATCGTCAAGTCTGGCAGCAGCGCGATCAACGGGGTGCTTGGCCCGGGTGAGCGCTTCAAGGGCAAAGGCCTGATCTTTTGCGCCACGCCCGCCAGCGACTTCGTGTGCGGCACCTTGCAACTGGCGGCGGGGATGAACCTGCATGTGTTCACCACCGGGCGCGGCACGCCTTACGG
>Ga0209913_1000698_pt1 | contig 25202 bp, 22 predicted proteins | sample PersoiDNA2013203_FD_185805 | JGI IMG/M metagenome (GOLD analysis project Ga0209913, IMG submission 185805) | Permafrost soil microbial communities from the Arctic, to analyse light accelerated degradation of dissolved organic matter (DOM) -... | ecosystem: Environmental > Terrestrial > Soil >... | reverse complement strand
GAGTCTACGATTAGCGTGGTTCCTCTCCCCTCCGAAGATTGGAAAGGGCGCATCATTGGCCGGGAAGGCCGGAATATCAGGGCTTTCGAGACCCTGACTGGCGTGGACCTCCTGATCGATGATACGCCGGAAGCCGTCACCTTGTCCGCGTTCAACCCGATTCGACGGGAAGTGGCGCGGATTGCCCTGGAACGGCTGGTTGCTGACGGGCGCATTCACCCGGCGCACATCGAACAATTCGTCGAGGAAGCAGAACACCAGATGGACGAGCGAGTTTTCAGTGAAGGGCAGCAGGCCGCGAATCATGTTGGCATTGCTGGTCTCTCCGACGAAATCACGCGCCTGATTGGCCGTCTGAAGTATCGCACCAGCTATGGCCAGAACGTCCTCGCGCATTCAGTGGAGGCGGCTTTCATAGCAGCCAACATCGCGTCTGAGCTGAAGCTGCCTGCTGGACCAGCAAAGCGGGCCGGGTTCCTTCATGACATCGGCAAGGCTGTCGACTATGAAGTCGAAGGGCCGCACGCCCTCATCGGGTCAGACATCCTGAACAAGTCTGGCGAATCCGAGAGCATCGTTCATGCTGTCGCAGCACATCATAGTGACATTCCCATGGAGACCGTTCTGGACGTCATCGTGCACGTCGCCGATGCTCTCTCCGCATCAAGGCCGGGCGCTCGCCGCGAAAGCGTGGAAAGCTATATCAAGCGCCTGGAGAAACTGGAGTCTATTGCGAACTCGATACCTGGAATCAAGAAGTCATATGCCATACAGGCGGGGCGCGAGCTCCGAATTCTTGTGGAACCCGATGAAGTTGACGAGTCCCTGGCCGCAAAGATCGCCATGGATGTTGCTCGCAAGGTTGAGCTGGAAGTCTCGTACCCGGGGCAGATCAAGGTGACCGTCGTTCGTGAGACCAGATATTCCGATTACGCCAAATAGCACTCTCAACGGCCTGGATACTGCATACAAGCTTCCTTTTGAGAAGGATTCTCTCGGTAAACTCCCGGCTACGCCGGGGGTTTACGTCATTCGGGATTCTTCTGACCGTATCATCTATGTCGGCAAAGCGAAGAATCTCCGCAAGAGAGTCGAGTCATACTTTAGAAATGACCTGAACCCGAAAACGAGATCGATGGTGGGCAATGCCCGCTTCTTCAGTTTCATTACGGCGGGACACGAGGATCAGGCCTTGGTGCTTGAGTCGAACTTCATCAAGTGCTACAAGCCCCACTACAATATCCAGCTCATCGACGGCAAGTCGTATCCTCTTATCGAGTTGACGGGAGAGGCTTTTCCGATCCTCAGGAAAACCCGTCGCGTGTCGACGGCCAGAAGCCGCTACTTCGGTCCATATCCGAAGTCTGGACTGCTGAACCTTGGGCTTGATAGCCTGAGACATGCGTTTCCAGTTAGAACGTGTCATCGAAGAATCGATCCGGCGAAACCCACCAAACCTTGCCTTGACTTTGATCTAGGTCTCTGTCTGGCGCCGTGTGGGAACAGGTGCTCGCACGATGAGTATGCCCAGGTGGTTCAGAACCTGTCAGAATTCCTGAACGGCAAGATGCGCACGTTGCTGAGGCAGCTCGAGAACAGCATGGATCAGGCGTCTCGGTCGCAGCAGTACGAGCGGGCGGTACGCTACCGGAACTCCTATCTTGCGCTGAAGGGATTGTTTGAGCGGTACGCGGTGTTCGCGCCCCGGGCGCGAGACATGGATGTCTTCGCGTTTTATCAACAGGGGAATCTTGTTGCCGTTGTCCGGCAAGCGCTTCGCGAGGGACGGCTGATCGCTTCCACAGAATTCATCTATGACCTGAAAGGCAAGGAGGCTCTCGATGCAGTCATGCGGGCGGATCTCATCATCGATTTCTACGACCGGTTTCGTGTAGCTGCTCCGGCGCGGATAGCTGTCGACGCTGTGGGCGTCGAAGCGACAATTGTGCGCGAGCGGCTGCGGGAGGCTCTTGGGACCGTGATTTCCCTGGCGTCGCCACGTTCGGCAGAAACCTCGCGGCTCCTGCGCTTTGCAGCTGAGAACGCGGAACAGAAACTGATTGCGTCGATGCGGGCGAGTGACATCTCAGCGCAGTTGTCAGTTCTGAAGGCGGTATTGGACCTTAAACACGTGCCGGTGCGTATCGAGGGATACGACGTATCGAACATCTCAGGAAAGGACGCTACCGTTTCCATGGTCGTTTTTGTGGCCGGCAAACCGGCAAAGGATCAGTACAGGCTGTTCAACATGCGCTCCCTGGAAACGCCGAACGATCCGGCAATGCTGGCAGAGGCTCTTGCTCGGCGCTTTGCAAGATGGCGTGACATTGCTTTCGGTGATCCTGCGAATCTCCTGCTGATCGACGGCGGGCTTTCGCAACTGGGAGCCGTATATGCTGTGCGCGACGATGCCGGTGTGGATGTGCCCGTTGTGGGCATCGCCAAGAAGGAAGAACTGCTGTACCGTGAAGGGACACCGGAACCGGTACGGCTGTCACACGATTCCGGCGCTTTGCTGTTGCTCATGGCGATTCGGGACGAAGCTCATCGCTTTGGCAAGCGGGAGTTTCACAAACGTCACGAACGTCCTCTGAAGCACCGCTGATTTCGAAAGGAGACCTTATGAACCTCATCATTCGTTTGTTGCTGAATGCTTCGGTTTTTCTGCTCGTCAGCCGGGTGGTCCCTGGATTCGACGTTGCCTCGCTATGGACGGCGTTGTGGGCGGCGCTCATCTTCGGGTTCGTGAACGCTCTCATTCGCCCGATTTTGCTCGCGATAAGCCTTCCACTGAGCATTCTGACTCTTGGGCTGTTCACACTCGTCATTGACGCGGCGGTCATGGCCCTGACGGCATGGCTGGTCCCGGGCTTTGACGTGAACGGTTTCCTGGCTGCGCTCATCGGGTGGGTGCTCGTCTCCTTCGGTAGTATGATTGTTTCATCCTTACTCGGAGACAACGGAGCGAAGCGGGCATGAGTCTACAGATGCTTGGGGACTTCCACGTCCATACCGTCTTCTCTGGACATGCGTTCTCCACGCTTCAGGAAGTAGTTGTTGCAGCACAGGAGCGTGGCCTCAAGTATCTTGCCATCACGGACCATGGACCTGCGCGCCTGGACGGGCCCAGGTTGGACTACTTCAAGAATCTTAACAGACAGGACACTCTGCGTCACTTGCCCGGGATCCAGGTGCTCATAGGGGTCGAGGCGAACATCATTGATCCCTGGGGCGACCTGGACATGCCCGAGAAGTTGTTGCATGAGCTCGACATCGTCATTGCCGGGTTCCACAACTCCACAGGGTACGGCGGCTCGTCGGTTTCCGAGAACACGGAAGCCCTCGTCAAGGCTATCGACAAGAACCGGATAACAGTCGTAGCTCATATCGGTGACCCCCGTTTTCCATATCCGGTAGATCTCGAAGAGTCGATTGCGGCCGCAGCAGCAAAGGGAGTGCTCGTCGAGCTGAACCAGTCGGCGCTTCATACCTGGAAGGACGTAAACGTTGCTCACTACGAGCGCGTCCTGGAGCTCCTCGGCAAGTACCATGCCCCGATCCTGATGAGCTCGGATTCGCATATCTCCTACAGCGTAGGCATTGTGTCGGAGTGCGAGAGGCTTCTGGTTGCACACGGCATCGATCCAGTTTCTACCGTGAACTACTCGGAAGAACTGATTCAGAAGTACCTGGTCCCGTAGTCATGAGCGGCGAAGGCATCGCGCGAACGGCGGTCATTGTAAGCGTTCGGAGGATCGGCGAGATCGTCGATCCTGACCGCCCGGAAGAAACGCGGCAGCTGGCCGAAGGCCTCGGAGTGGAAGTGCTCGAGTCCAGGACCTATGTGCAGCGGATCCCTCAGCGTTTCCTGCTTGGCAAGGGGCAGGTCGAAGAGCTGCATGAGCTGCTGCAGGCCCTCAGAGCCGATCTCGTCATTTTCGACTCCGAGCTTACGCCTTCGCAGTATCGTCATATGATCGACCATCTCGAAAGCTCAGTGATGGACCGAGCCAGACTCATCCTGGAGACATTCGCCTCTCAGGCTCACACGGCCGAAGCAAAGAAGCGCGTCCAGATTGCCGAGCGCCTCTTCGAGCTCACGCAGCTGCGGGCAATGAACGCAGGGTATGACCAGCAAGCAGGCTATATTGGCATGCGCGGGCCAGGCGAGACCTTGTTTCAGAAGCGCCGCAGAGCAAAGAGATCGCAGATCCACGATCTCCGTGAAGAGGTGAAGGAAGTCGATACGCGGTATGCCATCAAGGCGCACACTCGGCAGGAATCGGCGATTGCGAAGATAGCTGTAGTAGGATACACGAATGCCGGCAAGAGTACGCTGATTAATCTGCTGGCGGGATCCGAGCTGCTGGCCGAGGACAGGCTCTTTGCCACACTCGACACGGCAGCAAGACCAGCTCACTTCGGACGCCAGTCCACTGTACTCCTCGATACCGTTGGCTTCATCCGGGACCTGCCGGAATCACTGATGGATTCGTTTCGTTCGACTCTCGAGGAAGCCCGTGATGCGGACCTCCTCCTGCACGTTGTCGATGCCGGCGTGCGAGACCTGCACGAGCGTATCCACGTAGTCGACACCGTTCTGACACGCATAGGCTGCGCCGACATTCCCCGGGTGCTCATCTTCAATAAGATCGATACCGTCGGTCAGGTCAGGCGGGAAGAGGTTCTCCACATCGGGACAGGGTTCATGATCTCCGCTACAACTCTTGAAGGTGTCGATCGACTCAAAGACCATATTGCGGAAGTCCTGCTCCGCCGTGTTGTGCACGGGCGATACGTCATCCCGTTCACTGAGCCGGGAGCGCGAGCTGAACTCTATGCCGGCGCAGTTGTCCTGAATGAGAGACTCACTGCGCGGAGCTGGATCATCGAGGCAGCCGGCGCAGCCCCCGGAGCCCGCCTTCCTCAGCGTTTCCTGCGCAAGGATTGACCGCAGCCACCCAGCGTTTCGGTACCCACCATGTGAACGCCTGCGAGCCCCAACTCTATTGGCAACGGGGGGCTGCATTCATATAATACACTCTGCCGAACTGGAAACCGATGCATTGGGGTCGGCACGCAGCGGCGTAGAGACAAGGAGCTGGAGAAAGCGTGAATATACAGGACTTCGACTACGAGCTGCCACAGGGGCTGATCGCCCAGACGCCACTTGAACAGCGCGACCTTGCGCGTCTCATGGTCGTCGACCGGACGGTGGGAACGATCGAGCACCGACTGTTTCGTGACCTGCCCGCGTATCTGCACCCTCGGGACGTGATTGTCGTTAACGATACACGTGTCAATGAGGCGAGCTTCACCTGCCATAAGGATGCGACCGGCGCTACCATCGATGTGCTGTTGACGGCTCGGAAGTCGCCGACTCGCTTCATGGCGCTGGTGCGCCCTCTCAAGCGCCTGCACGTTGGGGAGACGTGTACTGTTACATCCGATGTGAGCCTGCGGCTGCTGGAGCGCAACGACGACGGTGACGCGATGCTCGAGTTCTCCCGCGATCCATATGCCAGCGATAAGTTTCGGGCGAAGGCACGGGTACAGATTCCCCCGTATATTAAGCAGTTCCCTGACGATCCCGGGGCGTATCAGACAGTCTATGCGCGCGAGCCGGGCTCCGTTGCTGCCCCGACGGCTGGCCTGCATTTCACCCCTGAGTTGCTGGCAAGGATACGGGACCTCGGCATTGACATCCAGCACGTCACGCTTGACGTAGGACTCGGAACGTTCCAGCCGGTGCGTGTCGAGCGCGTCGAGGATCACCACATGCATGCCGAGCGGTTCACACTGCCTGAGGACACGGCGAAAGCCGTCAATGCAGCTCGCACAAACCACGCGATCGTGACTGCCATCGGCACGACGGTCGCCAGGACGCTCGAGTCGTGCATCAACCCGGACGGGACCGTGAGAGCAGACAGCGGAGAGACGGGCATCTTTATCTATCCTCCTCACGAGTTCCACGGATTCGACCATCTGGTCACGAACTTGCATCTTCCGAAATCGACCTTGCTGATGCTTGTCGGAGCATTCATGGGGATGGACCTGATGTGGACAGCGTACCGCGAGGCAATACGAGAGCAGTACCGCTTCTTCAGCTTCGGCGACGCCATGCTGATCCTCTAGGCGACTGATATGGTCATATTCAAAACGACCTGTCAGAGTTCCACGGGACGCGAACGCACGGGGATCCTGACGACTGCGCACGGCACTGTGAGAACGCCTGTTTTCATGCCTGTCGCCACACAGGCGACCGTCAAGGGGCTTACTCCAGAACAAGTGGCAGACATCGGGTTCGAGATCATTCTCTCGAACACTTACCACCTGTACCTTCAGCCAGGAGACGACATCGTGCGCGAAGCGGGCGGCCTCCATCGGTTCATGCACTGGGATCGGAGCATCCTGACCGACAGCGGTGGTTTCCAGGCAATGAGTCTATCTCGGATCAGTAAGAAAAGCGATGAAGGCATCGAGTTCCAGTCGTTCATTGACGGCTCGAGGCACATATTCACACCTGAGCGCGTGATCACCATAGAGAAGAACCTGGACTCCGACGTGGTCATGCCTCTGGACATCTGTACACAGTATCCCTCAGAGCGCGTTGCGGCGGAAAAAGACCTTGCGCGGACTGTCTCCTGGTTCGGGCGAGCGAAGAAAGCAATGGGCGAGTCGCATCAACTGCTGTTTGGGATCACGCAGGGTGGCTTCTATAGCGACCTGAGAGAAGAGTCGACACAACGCATCATGGAGATGGAGCCGCAGGGGTTTGCCATAGGAGGCCTCAGCGTCGGCGAAGAGCGTCAATTGACCATGGACATGCTGGATCATAGCCTGCTTCATGCCCCCGACGATCGTCCAAGGTATTTCATGGGATTGGGCGACCCGATCGGAATTCTGGAGATCATCAGTCGAGGCGTGGACATGTTCGACTGCGTCCTGCCGACGCGGGTTGCACGAAACCAGATGGTGTTCACGCGAGATGGCGTCATCAAGATCTCCAAGAAGCTCTATGAACGAGACTTCCGCCCTATTGACGATGACTGTTCATGCTACATGTGTCGCAACTACACCCGGGCATATCTTCGGCACCTGTTCAAGGCGAACGAGATGCTTGCGGGAACGCTTGCGAGCATTCACAACCTCCAGTTCCTTCAGACAATGATTGGCGAAATCCGAAATGCAATTGTGACTGGAACCTTTGCCGAATACAAAAGTGCGTTTATTGAGCGGTATACTTCATCGTCTGACAGGGCATGGTAAGCGTCTCGCAGTGCCCATTGCTGCATTGACACTGAGTCCTATTTGATGTACATTTGATGTGTTGTCGAAACGAGGAGGAACCACAATGCGGTCGAAAGTAGCAGCAAGTCTTATTCTTGTGATAATCGTGGCTATCGTCGCTGGTGTGATCAACTACCAGGGGCTGATTGCCAAGAACCCAAAGCTGGTCCCGAAGCTCGGGCTTGATCTCAGTGGTGGCGTTCGCATTGTGCTCGAAGCGCAGGACACAGCGGGTGTCAAGGCTACGAGCCAGGCTATCGATGCTGCCGTCAGGGTCATCGATAAGCGTGTGAATGCTTTGGGTGTCAGTGAAGCTATAGCTGTTCGCGAGGGTGCGAACTCGAAGCGTATCGTCGTCGAACTCCCCGGCTGGGAAGACCCCGAGCGTGCCAAAGAGATTATCGGTAAGACTGCACTTCTTGAGTTCAAGACGGAGGATGGCAAGGTCGTCGTCAGTGGCAAGAACCTGACAGACGCCAAGCTCGTGTTCAGTCAGGCGCAGGACAGTCTCGGCGAGCCGCAGATTGCCTTTACGCTGGATGCCCAGGGCAAGGCTGCGTTTGCGGCGGCTACTCAGGCGAATATCGGGAAGAAGATCACTATTTATCTGGACGGTAAGGTCTTGATGAGTCCCACGGTCGAGACGGCTATCACCGATGGCCAGGGTGTCATCAGTGGGGGATTCACCGCTGTACAGGCCAGCAACGACGCACTGTTGCTCAAGAGTGGATCACTTCCTGTCAAGCTGGTTGCGATCTCCGAAGAAGTCGTTGGACCTTCGCTCGGCAGTGCTTTTAAACGCAGCAGTGCGTTGGCGGCACTGATTGCCTTTGCCCTCGTCGTCATCTGGATGTTCATCATGTACCGGTATCTTGGTCTTGTTTCCGGCATTGCTCTCATCATCTATGCCGACATTCTCATGGCTGCGTATCTCGTGTTGCATGCAACACTCTCGCTGCCCGCGATCGGTGGTGCAATCCTTTCCATCGGTATGGCAGTGGATGCCAACTGTATTATCTTCGAGCGCATTCGTGAAGAACTTGCGATGAAAAAGACCGTCAAGGGCGCGATTGGTGCTGGCTTCTCCCGTGCATTCCGCGCGGTATTTGACTCCAACCTGACCGTGCTCGTAGGCACCGCGTTCCTGTTCTACCTCGGTACCGGCACCGTGCGCGGATTTGCCGTGACACTTGCTCTCGGCGTTCTCGCCAGCATGTTCACGGCTGTGTTTGCCAGCCATACGCTGGTCGACCTCTTGCTCACTCCTGGCATTGTCAGGAACAGCAGGAAATTCCTCGGTTAGGCGGTGCAGTTATGACATTCAGAGAGAGAATCCTGACCTGGGACATCATTGGTAAGACACGTACGTGGTTCACTGTGTCATCTGTCATCATTGCCATTGGCCTCACTGCCATGATCGTCAATGTGTTCAGCTTCGGGTCGCCACTTAAGTTTGGCATTGACTTCATAGGCGGAACAGTGATCAACGCATCCTTCGAGAAAGCTCCTGATGAGGCAGTTGTCCGCGACATACTTTCAGCCAACGGCTACCATAACGTCACGGTCCAACGGGCGGGTAAAAAGGGCATTACGATGAAGGTGGAGGCAAGTGAGATCGACCCGGCTGTCAGCGGGAAGATCATCAACGACATCGTGGCGAAGTATGGGGCTGTTGATGTGGGCACCAAGGAAATCACCTCCATCGCACCCGTCATCGGGCGAGATCTTCTACGTCGATCCAGTCTGGCATTGGGCCTTTCCCTGCTGTTTACCTTGCTCTATATCACGATTCGTTTCAAATTCTCATTCGGTCTTGCGACGATCCTGGGCATGGTGCACGACATCTTCGTTGCCCTCGGCATCCTGGCCATTTTCCGGGTTCCCCTCAATGCACCCTTTGTTGGCGCGTTCCTTGCGATTATCACGTACTCGGTGCAGGATGGTGTCGTGGTCATGGACCGCATCCGCGAGAAGTTGCGGTATCGGACGAAAGAGCCTTTCGATAAGCTCGCAAACGCAGCAGTCACCGAGACGTGGATGCGTTCATTCAACACGTCCTTCACGACATTTCTTGCGGTGCTGGTGCTATTTATTATGGGCGGAGCTCCAATTCGCGACTTCTCGACAACGTTGTTGGTGGGTATCATCTCTGGAACCTACTCGTCTATCTACATTTCTACGCCTCTGCTGGTGCGGTGGGTACAGGGCAGAGAGAAGAAAGCGGCTCTGCAGAAGGCATGATGCTTCCAGGGCTCCCAGTTGACGACGGACAATGCGGGGAGGCAACATGAACCTGAGAGATTTCATACGCGACATTCCAGATTTCCCGCAGAAGGGGATCATGTTCAGAGATCTTACGCCACTTATGGGCGACCCCGACGCGTTCGAGTTTGCGGTCAACGAGCTGGCTAAGCAGTTCAGAACGGACCGAATCGACAAGATCGTCGGGGTGGAAGCGAGGGGTTTCATCATTGGTGCTGCACTGGCCTATGCCCTGCATGTCGGTTTTGTGCCGGCTCGCAAGCCGGGGAAGCTTCCCTACAAATCGGTTCGGAAGGAATATGAGCTCGAGTACGGTGTGTCGATCCTTGAGATGCATGAGGATGCCATCAAGCCCGGCGAACGCGTGCTCATCGTCGACGACCTGCTAGCGACGGGTGGCACTATCAGCGCTACTGCCGACCTCGTCCAGTCATTGGGCGGCGACATCATCGCCTATGCGTTTCTGGTGACTCTGAAGGACCTCGGCGGAGCCAGCAAGCTGAGTGGTGGAAGGGTTGTCTCGCTCCTTGACCTTTGAAGCTTGACACTGAGTTTGACGTTGACAAGGAGTTTGAGACTCTCATAACGACGCTTGGAGGCTGGTTCTCCGCAGAGGAGGTCGGCCTCGTTGAACGAGCGTTTGTGTTTGCGCGCCAGAAGCATGGGGATCAGAAACGTGCTTCTGGCGCTCCCTATATGCTCCACCCGGTCAAAGTCGCTCTGGTGCTGGCCGATTATCGTCTGGATGCTGAGACCTACGCCGCCTGCCTGTTACATGATGTCCTTGAGGATACTAAGACGACGGGCAAGGAGCTGGAGGAGGGGTTCGGCCCCAAGGTCGCATCCTTGGTAGAGGGGGTCACCAAGCTTCACGGGCTGAACTATCTGTCCCGCGAGGAGAACAACCTCGAGAACGTCCGCAAGATCCTCCTCGCCATGGCTGCAGATCTGCGGGTGGTCCTGATCAAGCTTGCCGACCGACTGCACAATATGCGGACGCTGCAGTACCTAAGTGAGGACAAGCAACAGCGTATTGCTCAGGAGACCATGGAGATCTACGTTCCTCTCGCGCACCGGCTTGGAATCTATGAGCTCAAGTGGGAGATGGAGGACCTCGCATTCCGCTACCTGAACCCCGATGAGTACCGGAGACTGGCTGGACTTGTTGCTGCAAAGCGGGTTGAACGGGAAGCGTTTGTAAAGGAAACGATCGACCAGATCGACCATTTCCTGGAAGAGAAGGATATCCACGCTCAAGTCTCGGGCCGGCCAAAGAATCTATACAGCATCTACCGCAAGATGGTCCAGCAGGGCAAGACATTCGACGAGATCTACGACCTCACTGCGGTGCGGATTCTTGTCAACACGATCCCTGAGTGCTACCTCGTTCTGGGCTATGTGCACGAAGCATTTACTGTCGTTCCCGGTCGGGTGAAGGACTACATCGCTCTTCCGAAGCCGAATGGCTACCAATCGCTGCACACGACCGTGATGGGTTCGAACGGAGAACCGTTGGAGATCCAGATCCGGACCAAGCGGATGCATGAAGTCGATGAGATGGGCGTGGCTGCCCACTGGAAGTACAAGGAAGGCAAGGCAGCCGACCTGGTCGATTCGGAGCGGTTCGCGTGGCTGCGCCAGATGGTAGACTGGCAGAAAGATGTCCGCAGTACTGGAGAGTTCGTGGAGCGAGTCAAGGTAGACGTGTTTACGGACGAGGTCCTCGTCTTCACGCCGAAAGGGGACGTCATCAATCTGCCGGTTGGCTCCACCCCCGTGGATTTTGCCTATCACATCCATACGGACGTAGGCAACAACTTAGTTGGAGCCAAAGTCAACGATCGCATCGTGCCGATCGATACGGAGCTGGTGACTGGAGACCGTGTGCAGGTCATCACCTCGCGGAATTCCGGAGGGCCGAAGTCAGACTGGCTGAAGTTTGTCAAGGCGGCCTCAACAAAGGGGCATATCCGGGCATATCTGCGGAAGAAGGAACTGGAGCGTTCAACCTCCGAGAGGCCCGATGTGGAGGAGCGCCCGCGCACGGTCGTGACGCGCCCGGCGCTGTCGTACCGGCGGGCTGCGGCAGACAGTGGATTCCGCATCGTCGTTCGAGGTGACGCGACGCTCCCGATTGTCATGGCTGCATGTTGCAGTCCTTCATATCCTGATGAGATTCTCGGTTACGTGACGCGTGGCAGAGGTGTCACGATCCACAGGGCCGATTGCGCCAATATTCCATCGCTGGCCATGGAGCCGGAGCGTCTTGTCGACGCTCATTGGGAGATGATCCCTCGGAAAGTGCGTGAACGGACCATCGTTATCGAGACCCTGAATGTTCCCGGCGTGATCTACCAGGTGTCTGAGGAGTTTGCCAAGAGAGACATCAACATCAAGTACATGAAAAATGCCGAGCGTCTCTCCATGTTCAGGAAGAAAGGCGAGGCGCGGCGCACGCAATTCAAGATTATCGCGGAATTCGTTAGCGAAGCCGCCTATCGGCAGACGATGGATGCCCTCAGGGAACTTACGTCTGTGATCTCTGTCAAGCAGCGGTAGGGACTGGGCGTCCATCCTGACCCGAAACAACCGTAGGCGGCCGGTGACTATGGTGCTCGGTCTGGCTGCGCATTGACAGCAAAGTCCTGATCCGTACCGATGCGCGTACAACTAAGAGGCTAGGGGCGCTATTCCTTGTCCGCGAATACGAGGAAACAGCTAGTAACCAGCAAGACGAGGAACGCAATACCCTTACGTTCCCGTGTGGAGACCTGGAACGACAAGCTTGCCGACACAGTTCCCGGCCGTAAATCAGCAACCCGCATAATCGTCGGGCTTCGATGTGGGACGAGCTTGGCAGGCTGACTCCCTGTCGCCTGTGTGAGTACGCGATTTGCCGGAGACGCAGGTTTTGTTTAGTATGTAGCAATGCTCTGACCGTCACTGGCGACTGTGCACAAAAAGCGATGAGTTGTGCTATTTGACAAGGAGGCGCTCGATGTTATGTCCAAGTTGTGGAAAGACAATTGCCGACGGCTCCACCTTTTGTCCAAGGTGTGAGGCGAAGCTGACAAGCGGGAAGAAAGTTGCAGCCCTCATCCCCTGCCGGCAGGGTGACAAATGGGGATTCTGCGACAGAGACAGGAAGATGGTAGTGCCGGCGCTCTACGATAGCGCAGAGCCCTTTAGCAACGGTCTTGCGCGCGTCAACCTCAACGGCAAAGTCGGCTTCGTCGACACCAGAGGGAACATGACAATACTTGCTGTCTATGATAACGCAGATGACTTCTGCGAGGCTCTCGCGCGTGTCAAACTCAACGGTGAATATGGGTACATCGACGCCAAAGGGAACATGGCAATCCCGGCGGTCTATGACGGCGCAGATTCTTTCGCCGAGGGTCTTGCACGTGTCGTCGGACGCAACGACAAATGGGGCTTTGTCGACGCCAAGGGGAACATGGCAATACCGTCCATCTATGACGGTGCACTTCCCTTCAGGGAAGGTCTTGCGCGTGTCAACCTCTACGGCAAATGGGGCTTCGTCGACGCCAAAGGCAACATGACAATCCCGGCCATCTACGATAACGCAGATGACTTCTGCGAGGCTCTTGCGTGTGTCAACCTCTACGGCAAATGGGGCTTCATCGACGCCAAAGGCAACATGACAATCCCGGCCATCTACGATAACGCAGATTCTTTCGCCGAGGGTCTTGCATGTGTCGAACTCAACCAGAGATACGGCTTCGTCGACGCCAAAGGGAACATGGCAATCCCGGCGGTCTATGATGGCGCAGATTCTTTCGCCGAGGGCCTTGCACGTGTCGAACTCAATGATGAATACGGTTACATCGACGCCAAAGGGAACATGGCAATCCCGGCGATCTACCATGGCGCAGATTTTTTCGCCGAGGGTCTTGCACGTGTCGTCGGACGCAACGACAAGTGGGGCTTCGTCGACGCCAAAGGCAACATGGCAATCCCGGCCATCTACGATTGGGCACATGCTTTCGCTGAAGGGCTGGCGCTTGTCAAACTCAACCAGAGATACGGCTTCGTCGACGCCAAAGGAAACATCGCGATACTCGCCGTCTATGATAGCGCCGATGACTTCAGCGAGGGTCTTGCACCTGCCAGACTGAACGACAAATGCGGCTACATCGACACCAAAGGCACACAATACTGGGAAGACTGACAGACTGAGGGGAGAATCCGGGCTTCGCGAATAGTTACTATTGATGTGCCTATAGAAGGCGAATGTGGTCAGGTGGGAAGTTAGGTGAATATAGATGCCGGCTTCGATGGATATATGGGTTACTGAACGATTGGAATGCGATTCAATCTTTCCTATCCATATTAAGATTGTTACATCACAGTACGCTTATCTTCTTTAACGAAGATTACAAAGGTTCAACTTTCGTTTATACTCTCCCATTTTTCCCCTAACCCAGTATTACTCCTGCATAAAGCAATAACATTAGATAATTAACTCTCATGCAACCTACAATCCAATTACTCAGAGTGCAGTTTCGAGCGGGGATGCGTTTGCAACTAACGCAGTTTCTACGGAAACACTACCATTTGGCGACTTCTTGTCGCACTGCGGTTTAAGAAAAATGCGTCTCAACTTTATAATTATAAACCAAAAAATAAGCTCATAATCTCAGTCTTTTGGGTTTAATATGTCATAAAGTTTTTTTAGCTTTTCAGGTGAACTTCCGTAATCTTTTATACTCCCATTAACCATCTTATTTGCCTCATCCATAGTCAAGTGATAATTAACCGTCTCATAATTGACGTCTACATCATTCAAATTATCAATAAGTGCTAAAACAAAGTAGACATAGTCGATTCTATCCATAATTTTGAATTTTTCTTTATCGCCATTGTTCTTCAATTTTGAGTATTGAATCGTTAAACCATAAGGTTCCTTATCTGTTTTCAAAGCGATTGTATATTCCCCCAAATCATCTACTCCCAGTAGATTGAGTAAATGACTTACTTCAGAATTATTTCCAACATACTGAACTCTCGCATCATAATACTCCTCAAAGTTTCCATTCTCATTGTTTTCAACCGTACTGTCCTTTTGCATGTATGAGCAACCAGTAATTGTCAAAACGGAAACTAAAATTACAGACAATAGCACACTTATCTTCTTTTTCATTCTTTAATAACCTCCATCACTAATATGGTGGAGCCGAGGGGATTCGAACCCCTGACCTCATCCGTGCGAGGGATGCGCTCTCCCAGCTGAGCCACGGCCCCATCAACGCTAATTATACGAAATTTGCGGCGATAGTCAAAGCGCCATCGCGAGGATGTAGCCCTGGAAGCTGGTTTTGGGTTGACATTGGCAACCTTGGAACTACAATCTGTTAGGTATTAGACAACTTGTTCCTGAGGAGCAGTCATGTCCAGACCTGTTGGTCTTATCGTCGGCACGGGCGTCGACAGTGTTCAACTTCTTGCTGATGCGAGCTTCTCCAGCATCAAAACCCCGTTTGGTGACGTATGCTATGTGCGGGGCTCCATGGGCGATGCGGATGTCTACATCCTCAAGCGTCACGGGGAAGGTCACGTCGTACCGCCCCACCTCATCAACTACCGTGCCAACATCATGGCACTGTATATGCTGGGCGTCGATAAGGTCGTCACGACGAGTGCCGTAGGGTCGCTCAAAAAGTCAATTGCGCCAGGATCGTATGCGCTGATGGACGGTTTTCTGGACTTCACCAAAGTGCGCATGCAAACATTCTTCGAGGTTGGCAAGGTCGTTCACACGGACATGACCCACCCCTACAGTACCGCCGTTACGGACGTGCTGGCGACGGAGATGTCCGCCCTGGGGCTTTCGCTTCACACGGGCGAAGTGTATGTGGCGGCAGAAGGTCCACGCTTCGAATCTCCGCAGGAAGTCCGCATGTATGCGGCCATGGGCGGATCGGTGGTTGGGATGACGGGCTTGCCCGAGGTGACGCTTGCCCGGGAGGCAGGTCTCGAGTACCAGACAATCGCCATCATCACGAACTACGCGGCTGGCATAGGCACGTCAGTCCTCGCGCACAAGGAGGTTCTCGACGCCATGGCTGCAGCGTCGACATCTCTGGTTGAGGTCCTGCGCCGATCTCTTCCCCACATCGAGCAACTCCCGGCAGGTCGGGGTGACAATGAGCATCCGCTCGACTTCCTGTTGAATTTATGAGGGTAGAGCTGCTGGCTCATACTCCGGACGCGGATATGCTGTGTGCCTACGCAGCTCACATCTGCTACAGCACCGCACCATTCGACGCCGATCGAAGCGCTGGCATTCTGCGCAAGGTCTGTGGCAACGGACACCTGTCCGTTTTTGAGCATGCCAGCTTCACATTTCTTGTCGAGGGGTTGTCGCGTGCAGCTTCTCATCAGTTGGTCCGGCACCGACTTGCCTCGTACTCGCAGCAAAGTCTGCGGTTCACGAAGGCTCAGCCGGTCTTCGTCTCTCCCCCCGGCCATGATTTCAGACACTTCTATGAGCAGGCTTACGTGGAATACGAACGTCTGCTCGCAGACGGTGTGCACGAGGAAGACGCTCGCTATGTCCTTCCACAGGGCGTTGCGTCACGTCTGGTGGTTACGATGAATGCCAGGGAACTGAGACACTTCTTTGAGCTGCGTTGCTGTCTGAGGGCACAGTTCGAGATTCGGGCTCTGGCGTGGCTTATGCTGGCAAAGGCCAAAGCCGTGGCGCCCCTCCTGTTCGAGAATGCCGGCCCCGTATGTCTACAGGGAATGGAGTGCCCGGAACGCTCGTTTGCGTGTCACCTGAAAATGAAGGGACAGAAAGGAGAATCGGTATGACGGGAACAATGCTGGCGCTTGTGAAAGAACGTCCAGAACGGGGGGCAACACTGACGAAGGTGAACATCCCATCGATCGCAGAAGACGAGGTGCTGGTCAAGATCGACTATGCCTCTATCTGTGGCACAGATGTCCATATCTATGTGTGGAACGAGTGGGCACAGAACCGGATCAAGACTCCGCATATCATGGGCCACGAATTCGCCGGGCACGTCGTGGAGACAGGCAGGTCCGTGCGGGGATTCAAGGAAGGCGATTTCGTCAGTTCCGAGACACATATTTACTGCGGGCACTGCTATCAGTGCCATACGGGCCACAGTGAGGTCTGCCAGAACCTCCAGATCCTGGGAGTGGACCGCGCCGGCGCATTTGCCGAGTACATCGCCGTTCCTGAGCGCGTGCTCTGGAAGAACGACCGGTCGATTCCAGCCGCGTGGGCTTCCATACAGGAGCCGATGGGGAACGCATTGGATACGGTCAATGCCGAGTCGGTATCGGGGAAGACCGTCCTTGTTACAGGAGCAGGTCCGATCGGAGTGCTCGCCGTGGGGATTGCCAAGGCTTTCGGCGCTACGCAACTTTTCGTGAGTGATCTTTCGGATTATCGGCTCGATCTCGCCAAGAGCATGGGTGCGGATTTCGTTCTCAATCCCAGCCGCGACGACATCGAGGCCGTGGTCAAGGAGCAGACGCATGACATTGGCGTCGATGTCGTGTTGGAGATGTCTGGCAGTGAGAGAGCCATGCATCAGGGCTTGAAGGCGCTGACACCAGGCGGACGCATGTCGATGCTCGGTCTTCCTGAGCGCCCGGTGACCATTGATCTGACCAATGAGGTCATCTTCAAGGAAATCCGCATCTATGGCATCACTGGACGTAAGATCTTCTCGACGTGGCAGACGGTATCCCGACTGCTTGCTTCGCGCATTGTGGACCCGAGTCCTGCCATTACACATCAACTGAAGTTTGAGGACTGGCAGACAGGCATGGACGCCATGGTCAGCGGGACCAGTGGCAAAGTCGTTCTCCAGATTGCGGGGAGGTAGTGGAATGAACAACAAGTTCCAGGGGATGATGCAGGCCGAGCTTGACCGGCTCGAAAAGGAAGGGCTCAGTCTCCGCATACGAACGCTCGATTCCGAACAGGGCCCAGCATGTACCATCGATGGCAAGTACGTCGTGAACCTTGCTGCCAACAATTACCTGGGCATCATTGCTCGCAAGGATGTCAAGGAAGCCGCCAAGAAGGCTATCGACGAGTTCGGCGTGGGGTCTGGCGCCGTCAAGACGATCATCGGTAATACGCGCCTGATCGTCGACGGCGAGAAGAAGCTGGCAAAGTTCAAAGAGGTTGAAGACGTTCTGATGTACCAGGGGGGTCTGACCGCGAATTCTGGTACCATTCCCGCGCTTGTCCACGACGGGGACCTTATCTTCAGCGACGAGCTGAATCACGCCAGCATCATCGACGGCTGCCGTCTCAGCAAGGCGAAGATTGTGCCCTTCAAGCACTGCGACATTGCCAGTCTCGAAGAGAAGATCAAGGAATACGAGAGTGAGCCGGGCACGAAGATGGTCATCACCGATGGCGTCTTCAGCATGGATGGGGATATCGCCCCGTTGCCCGATATCGTCGAAGTAGCCAAGAGACATGGCGCAGTCACCATGGTCGATGATGCGCACGGCGAGGGAGTCCTGGGAGATCACGGGCGTGGTATTGTCAATCATTTTCATCTTGAGGGAGAAGTTGATGTCGAGGTCGGAACCATGTCGAAGGCGTTCGGTGTGGTGGGTGGATATGTCGCGGGAACGCATACGCTTGTCGAGTATCTGAAGAACAAGTCCCGCACAATCTTGTTCAGCTCAACCATTACGCCAGCCGATGCCGGTGCAATCCTGAAGGTTATTGACATCTTGACCGAGAGCGATGATCTGGTGCACAAGCTGTGGGAGAACGCAGCATACTTCAAGGCCAAAATGAAGGCCTATGGGTTTGACACCTGGCGAAGCGAGACCCCGATCACTCCCATCATCATTGGCGATGGCCAGCTGGCCAAGAATCTCTCTGCCAGGCTGTTCGAGAAGGGAGTCTTTGCACAGTCACTCGGCTTCCCGACGGTTCCAAAGGGCCTGGCGCGTATCCGCTGCATGCTGTGTTCGACGCACACGAAGGAACAACTCGACTTTGCAGCCGATATGTTCCGTGAGTCGGCTCTCGAGCTGGGTATTCTGAAGAGCTAGGCCTCTGATGTCCTATCCTAGTGTTCAGGCCCTGATCCTAGCCGGAGGACTCGGCACCCGCATGAAGAGTGCGGTGCCCAAGGTTCTCCATGATGTCCTTGGCCATCCCATGTTGTGGTACGTTGTTGATGCGCTGAAGGATATCGATGTGCAGCCGATTGTCGTCACACCGGAAGCCAATGAGGCGTTTCGTGCGGCGTTCGGAGACCGTCTGACCTACGCGGTTCAGCCTGGACAGCATGGCAGCGGTCACGCCGTCCAGTGTGGCATGGACCACGTTTCTGCGGAGTACGTCCTCGTATGCAACGGGGATGATCCCTTTGCGTCCGCAGAGGACTACCGTGAGTTCCTTGACGAGAGTCTCGCGGAACACGCAGAGGCGGCAGTCCTTGCGGCATATCTTGAAGACGCCGGCCAACTGGGACGCGTCGTGCGGACCGTGGACGGTGCATTTGTAGGCATTGTCGAGGCACGAGATGCGCGGCCGGAACAACTTGGCATTCACGAGATCAACACGGGCATTTACCTGTTCCGTTCGGCGGAACTTCGCAGGTGGCTGACACGGATGAAGCCGAACAATGCTCAGGGTGAGTACTACATCACGGATTGTCTCTCAATGGCTGTGCAGGACGGCAGTCATTTGCATTGCCGTGTGGCGCGCGGCGTGTGGGAGATGTCTGGTGTGAACGATCGGGCGGAACTCGCGCTGGTTGCCGGCCTGCTTCAGCGGCGGAAACTGGAGCATCTGTACCGGGAGGGCGTTACCATCGACGTGCCGGGAACAGTCCGCGTCGACTGGGACGTCGTTGTCGGACGCGATTCAGAGATCCGGCAAGGTTCCTGTCTGAAGGGAAGCACCAAGGTAGGCAACTCTAGTGTCATTGGACCCAACACGATTCTCATCGACGCGCAGGTGGGCGATGAGACAACGGTTCTGGCATCGTTCGTGGAGGGCTCCACGATAGGCAGCAACTGTGCAGTTGGTCCCTTTTCCTACATCCGGCCGGGGACTCTGACGGCCGAACGATCAAAGGTCGGCGCTTTCTGCGAACTCAAGGCCTCATCCCTGGGAGCAGGGAGCAAGGTTCCACATCTTTCGTACATCGGCGACGCCGCCATTGCCGAGAACGTCAATGTCGGAGCTGGTACGATCACCTGCAACTACGACGGATTCACGCATGCCAAGCACCATACGGTGATCGAGAAAGACGTCTTCATCGGCGCCAACAACAATCTGGTCGCCCCAGTGACGATTCATGAGGGAGCGTACACGGCGACCGGGTCAACGATCACCCATGATGTGCCCCCGGAAGCTCTTGCCATCGCACGAGCGGTTCAAGTCGACAAAGAGGGATGGGTCAGGAGGAAAAAACATGGACAGTGAGTATAACCCGATCAAGATCTTCTCTGGCAATGCAAACAAGCCGCTGGCTGAGAAGGTTGCATCTTATCTTGGCATTCCTCTCGGTCAGGCCGAGGTTGGCCGTTTTCCTGACGGAGAGATCAAGCTGCGTATCAGTGAGAACGTGCGGGGGCTGAACGTCTACGTCATCCAGCCGACCAATGCACCTGCAGATAATCTGTTCGAGCTGCTGATCCTGCTTGACGCTCTGAAACGCGCTTCTGCCGCGAGCATCACTGCGATCATTCCATTTTTTGGCTATGCGCGCCAGGATCGCAAAGTTCGCTCACGAGAGCCCATCAGTGCCAAACTGGTAGCGAACCTCGTGACCGTAGCGGGGGCAGACCGCGTGGTCGCAATCGATCTCCATGCTGCCCAGATTCAGGGCTTCTTCGACATCCCTGCTGACAACCTGACAGCCATGGTCCAGTTTGCACAGTATATCAAGCGCAAGGAGCTGGAAGACCTCGTTGTTCTGTCTCCCGATGTGGGAGGCGTGGCGCGGGCCAGTACGTTTGCTCAGACCATTCATGCTTCACAAGCCCTATTTGTGAAGAAGCGTCTTTCGCCGGACGCCGTAGAGATTCAGTCGCTCATCGGCGATGTACGAGGCAAGAACGTCATTATTGCAGACGATGCAATCCATACGGGCAATACGATGTTGAACGCCTGTAATCGCGCCCTGACCGAGGGCGCCAAGAGTGTCATTGCCTGCGCTACTCATGCTGTCTTTGCGGGAGACTCCCTTGGATTGTTTGCCCGGTCGAATTTCAGCGAAGTGATTGTGACAGATACGATGTTCGTCCCTGGACGCGAATATCCCTCGATGTTCACAGTGTTGTCGGTATCAGAGCTCATTGCCAAAGCTATTTATAGCATCCACAATCACTCATCAGTTTCCGCCCTGTTCCAGTTGTGACAGTCTGAAGGCTGTTCACTTGATTCAGAGCTGATTTGACATACAATATCAAAGATGTGCCGGTATCTTATGAGTAAGGAGTTGGTATGCAAAGAGTAGCGATAGAAGCGGTTGCCCGTGAAAGCGGCAAGCATGGCAAGCTAAGTGCACTGCGAAGGGCGGGCTTTATCCCAGCAGTAGTTTACGGTCACGGAATGGCGCCCATGTCCCTTGCTGTTTCTGTGCGAGCATTCGAACGCATTCGTCGTACGACTGGGGAGTCTGCCATCGTCGATCTTCAGTTTGAGGGTGGTAAGTCCATGACTACCGTTGTGCACGAGTACCAGATCAACCCGATCCGGGATACGTATACGCATGTCGACTTCCTGTCCATTTCTCTCGACGAAACGCTGACGAGCAGGATCCCGATTCGCCCTATTGGAACAGCTATCGGCCTTAAGGAAGGCGGAGTGCTCGAGCACTCACTGTACGAACTCGAAGTTGAGGCTTTTCCGCTTGACATTCCCGACTTTCTGGAGGTTGATGTTTCCGATCTCGGACTAAAGCATTCCATTCATGTGGCTGATCTGAAGCTTGGTGACAAGGTCAAGGTGCTTACAAACGGAACGGCAACAGTCTTTTCGGTCGTTGCGCCGGCTATTGAAGAAGCCCCGCCTGTTCCCGAGGAGGGTGTTGTGGTCGAAGGCGCTGTACCCGCAGCAGGAACTGTTCCCGCAGCAGGAACTGTTCCTGCTGCTCCTGTTGAGGGCGCTGCGAAGACAGCATCGAAGAAGTAGCACGACGCAACCGTTGTTCGCTCTGCATCAGTCGCTCCATATGCGCTGGCCCTCTGGGGCCAGCGTTTTTGCCGTCCGCATCGTCAACAAGGACTTCTCGTGAGGTTGCTGTTCATCGGTGATGTCTTTGGCCGGCCGGGGCGCACGATTGTGCGGCGACTGCTTCCACAGCTCAAGGAAGAATTGCAGCCTTCGGTCGTGGTGGCCAACGCTGAGAACGCGACACACGGGACTGGGATGACCCGGTCCACATTTGAAGAACTCAGCGCTGCAGGCGTCGACATATTCACAGGGGGCAATCACACACTCGGCAAGCCGGAAATCCTTGACTTGATGCAGGAACACCCGAGTGTGTTGTGTCCCGGCAATGTCAGTCCTGCCGTCAGGCGTCACGGATCCGTCATCTGGCAGACGCTGGATGGTCCCGTAGCCGTTGTTAACGTGATGGGTCAGTATTGCATGAATGGTGTCGACAATCCGTTCCGGTACATGGAAGAGGTCCTGCACGACCCGGAGATTGGAGCCGTAGGTGTGAAAGTCGTTGATTTTCATGCGGAGGCCACAGCGGAGAAGGCAGTGATGCTGCACCTGCTGGACGGCCGCATTTCGGCGATCCTCGGAACACACACACATATTCCCACAGCGGATGCGCGCGTCACGGCTGCAGGCACTGCATTCATCACCGATGTCGGCATGACGGGCGTACGATCCTCGATCATCGGGCTGGACCCAGAAGTCATGATGCGTCGTTTCGAGACGGGCATCATGTACGCGCCACGCGTTGCCGAGGGCGATGCGACGTTGATGGCTGTTGTGGTTGACATCGATGCGTCAACCGGGAGTAGCACTTCGATAACACTCTTGCAAAGGGATGGCTGACATGGCCAGGTTCCTCATCAAGACATTCGGGTGCCAGTTCAACCAGCTGTACAGCGCTTCGATCGCTGACGCACTGACGCGGGGAGGGCATCGGTCTTCCGAGAGTCTTGGCGAAGCATCACTTGTTATCATCAACACATGCGCGGTCCGCGAGAAGGCAGAGGAAAAGGCCTTCAGTTTCCTCGGCGAAGCGGCGAAGCTGGTTAGAGCCAGCCATATCGTGTTCATGGGTTGCACAGCCACGCTCGACAGAGAACGAGCGGTTCGTATTGCAGGCCGTGGCCTGACCGTTGTAGAGGGCACCGCCGGCATAGAACAAGTGCTTGCAGTCATTGGGACCCTGGTGCCGCTCGGCGAACTGGACTATATGACTCCTCACTCGCTGTTTCCCACGGCAGACATTGAAGTGATGCGTGGATGTGAAAGTTACTGCACGTACTGTATCGTTCCACGGTCGCGAGGTCCTGAGATCGTTGTCGACGTCGACGTCGTTCTGCATCGAGCCGGGCAGGCCATCGAGAGCGGCTTCTCCGAGTTGCTCTTCCTTGGGCAGAACATCAATAGATATCGGTCGCCCCTTGGAGGGCTGGTTGAGATCATGTCCTCGGTCGATGAACTGGATGGCAATTTCTGGTTTTGGTTCCTGAGCTCCCATCCGGCCAACTTCACGGCGAAGGAAGTGAGACAGCTCATGAAGCTGCGGCACATCGAGCATCGGTTACACCTTCCGCTCCAGTCGGGGAGTGACCGCATTCTTGAGCGGATGAACCGTCGATATACAGTTGCAGACTATGCCAAGCTTGCGGAGCCCATCCGTGAAAACGTCGACTGGACGCTGACCACAGACGTCATTGTAGGCTTTCCAGGGGAGACGGATGATGATTTCGCCCATACGGTCGAAGCGGTCCGTGGGTTCCGGTTCGATGGGGTTTTCCTTGCCAAGTATTCGGATAGGCCGGGTACGCCATCGTCCAGGATGCAGGACAAGGTCCCGCCCACACTCATCGACGAACGGCACTCCACGCTGCTCAGTATCGTGCAGGATCTGAGCGAGCACAGCAACCAGATGCTGGCAGGCAAGGGTGTCGAGGTGCTCGTCCTAGCGGTGCATGGCGGCGACGCTTTCGGAAGGTCGGTCGATGGCAGGAATGTCTGGTTCTCGTGTTCCGAACCAATGCCAGAAACTGGTACATTTGCCAGGGTGGCTATCGACCATGGCTCGAGAGAAGGATTGTATGGCGCTCGAATCTTCTAGTCTTCCATTGATTGTCGGCATCGTCGGGGCTACTGGAACGGGCAAGACGGTGCTGTCTCTGGACCTCGCTCGTCGTTTCGGAGGATCGGTCATCTCTGCCGATTCGATGCAGGTCTACCAGGGGATGGATGTCGGGACGGCGAAACTCAGCCTTCCAGAACGTCTCGGTGTTCCCCATGCTCTTATCGATGTCGTTGCTCCTACCGAGCAGTTCTCCGTCGCGGAATACCAGCTCCTGGCGGTCGAAGCTGTGAATGCGGCGATTTACTTGCAGCGATTACCGATTCTGGTGGGAGGGAGTGGTCTGTATGTGAGGGCTGTCCTCGACGGTTATGAATTCCTGCCGGAAAAGCCCGACGTGATTCTGCGGAGCCAGCTGCGAATGCTATCCGAGGGTGAACTCCGCGAGCGTCTGCGAGAAATCGATCCTCTGGCGGAACGCGAGATTGCCTCCAACGATATCAGGCGACTGGAACGGGCCTTGGAGATGAGTACTGAGTCAGGAGACCTACCAAGTGCGGTGAAACGGAGACGGCACCCGGTCCCATGGCAAGTCCTCCGTATTGGCCTGCGTGCAGAGCGGGCCGAACTCTACAGACGGCTTGATCAGCGAGTTGATGCCATGATCTCCGCAGGAATGGAAGAGGAAGTGCGGCGTCTGCTGGCCAATGGCCTGAACTCTGACGACACCGCGATGCAGGGTATAGGGTACAAAGAACTGAGTGCCTGGATGCGCCAAGAGACAGGGCGCGACGAGGCGATCGAGCTCTGGAAGAGGCGGACACGCAACTACGCCAAACGGCAGGAGACGTGGTTCAGAAGAGACAAAGACGTTCGCTGGATTGACGTGTCCGATCAGCCATCTGATTCGGTTCTGGCGCAGGCGGCCACCTTCGTTGAATCCGTCGCGGGAGGACACAGCAGATGATGACGGAACGCCAGCTGATGGAACGGGCCTGGCAGCTTGAACGCGAGTATGCAACCGAAATCGGGGATATCCGTGCAATTCAGCGTCGCAACTTCATGCGTATTCTCGATGCATTTCACGCCGTTGGTTTGTCGACATCGGACCTTCGCCCCATGTCGGGTTATGGCATCGGCGACAACTTGCGGAACAAGACTGAACGTGTTTTTGCCCACCTTTACGGCGCGCAAGCTGCGCTGGTACGCCCGCAGATCATCTCTGGAACCCATGCTCTGGCTATCGCGCTGTTCGGGGTGCTTCGTCCCGGAGATTTGCTGTGCTGCGTGACGGGGGCTCCCTATGATACGATGGAGGAGATCATTGGCATTCGCCCATCTGACGGTTCGCTTGCAGAATTTGGTGTCAGCTATGCCCAG
>Ga0209913_1000697_pt1 | contig 25237 bp, 23 predicted proteins | sample PersoiDNA2013203_FD_185805 | JGI IMG/M metagenome (GOLD analysis project Ga0209913, IMG submission 185805) | Permafrost soil microbial communities from the Arctic, to analyse light accelerated degradation of dissolved organic matter (DOM) -... | ecosystem: Environmental > Terrestrial > Soil >... | reverse complement strand
GCCAGTGGCGTGGTCTACCAGGCCCCGGTGGTGCTCAATGCTGCGGGCGCCTGGGCCGATGTGCTGGGCGCCCTGGCGGGGGCGCAGCCGCTGGGGCTGGAGCCGCGCCGGCGTTCGGCCTTCACCTTTGCGCCGCCCGCAGGCGTGAGCGTGGCGGCCTGGCCGGCGGTGATCGGGGCTGGCGAAGACTGGTACATCAAGCCTGATGCCGGCATGCTGCTGGGCTCGCCGGCCAATGCCGACCCGGTGCCGCCGCAGGATGTGCAGCCCGAAGAGATGGACATCGCCCTGGCCCTGTACCGCATCGAAGAGGCCACCACACTCAGCATCCGCCGCCCGGCGCGCACCTGGGCCGGCCTGCGTTCGTTTGTGGCCGATGGCGATCTGGTGGGCGGCTTTGATGCGCAGCTGCCGGGGTTTTTCTGGGTGGCGGCACAAGGGGGGTACGGCATTCAAACCTCAGCCGCCATGGGCGAGGCCTGTGCGGCGCTGGCGCGGGGGCTGCCGCTGCCCGAGCGGTTGGCCGGCTTTGGCTTGACGGCGGCCATGTTGTCGCCGGCGCGTTTGCGCCCGGCTGGGGCCTGAGGGGGCCGCCCGGCATCCCATTTGGGGCCCGGCAATGTGCAACAAGTCCGCCACAGGCGGTGCATCGATGGCTCTGAGCGGGGTATTTGTGATGAAATGCCACCCAGTTACAAATAATCGATGTGCCGGGCGGTGCCCTTGTTGAACAGGGGGCAGGCCCAGGCCGCTGAGGGGTTCACATGAAGTTTCTGATGGCTGTGGTGTGTGCGTCGGCACTGTTGGCGGCGGGCGGGGTGCAGGCGCGGGGCGAATCGGGCCAGGTGCGCCTGTGCCGCGATGCCAACACGCCGGCCGGGCCCGATGCGCGCGGCACGCTGGTGCTCGATGGCGTGATCCGCTTCACCACGGCCCGCACCCCCAAGGAAGAGCGCGAAAAACACGAGATGCAGGTGGTGACCGAGATCATCGACCCGATCCGCCCCGGCCCCCAGTGCTGGGTGCAAGACGCCTGGGTGGCCGAGAACCTGTCCAACGACCCGCTGCCCAAGGCCGGCATGACCTGGCGTGCCTACGCCTTTGTGGATTACGACCGCCTGGTGGATGTGCCGCCCAAGGTGATCGGCAGCGTGGGCCGCGTCACCCGTGTGGGCATCACGCCCAACCGGGGTTGGGACAACGGCCGGATGGCGTTCACGGTCACGGCGCTGGAAGATTTCAAGCCCATGCCCCGGGTCACCATGGCCCCGGTGGCGGTCGGCAAACCCTGAGCGGGTGGATCGGCTGATGGGCTGATGGGGTGACCATCCGCCTGATGGGCTGGCCCGGCTCGCGGGCGCAGTCAGGGCGTCAAACCGAGGGGATCTCCAGCAGGTCTTCGTCGGTCTCGTCGCCGCTCTTGATCCAGTACAGCACGCAGCGGTGCAGCACCTCGCCGTGCAGCCACGAGGGCAGGGGGTTCCAGTCGCCATTCGGGTCGTGCTTGGCGGGGTCCCAGGGGGCGTCCTGGTAGCCCTTGTTCAGGGCGTAGTCCACCAGTTCGGGGCTGGCTTTCTCGGTGATGAGCCGGTGCAGGCCGTCGTAGGCGGCACCCACTTCACCCACTGGGTCGTACAGCAAGGTGTTGGGCATCTTGAGCATCTCATCGGTCGTCAGGGGCTGGGTCATGGGTGGGTTCCTTGCGGGTTCGGTGGGGGCGGGATGGGCCGGCTGGGCAGGCCCAGCCAGGGGCTCAGCCCAGTTCGTAGATCTGGGTCAGCTTCTGGGCCAGCTCTTGCACGCGCGCGGCCACCGGGCCTTCGCCCTCCAGCCCGTCGCGCTCAAGCCGGCAGTGCTCGATCATCTGCAGTTTCAGGTAGGCATCGCCCATCACGGCTTCGCTGCGCCCGCCCGGGAAGGTCAGGTTCAGCAGGCCGTGGCCCTGGCGGTGCGGGTCGTCCAGCGGGGTCACGACCACGCCGCTCAGCACATGGATGGCCATTTCGCGTTCTTGGGCCGGCTTGAACTGCAGCAATTGCTTGAGCGCGTAAACCATGCGCTGGCTGCGGGTGTCGGTCGGATCGGGAATGTGTTTCAAGGTCATCAGAGGTACGAGCGGTTAAAGATGTTAATTGAACGGCTATGGGTCTCAAATTACCAGCCTTGCGTGACAGCCGCCAGCCCATAGCGTCAAGAAGGCGACGAAATCTCGCTTGCGGGCTCGCTGCCCGGACCGGTATCGGCCTGCGCGGCCAACTGCGCCGCAGCCTGGGCGGCCTGCGCTCCCAGGTAGCTGTGGAATGCCGCCGCCAGCGGTGACAGCCGCTTGCCCTTCAGGTAGACCATGTACCAGTGCGCGTGCATGGGGAAGCCGTTCACGTGCAGCACGGTCAGGGCCTCGTCCACCCGGTGCTCACCCAGTGCGTGCTCCGACACCAGCGCCAGGCCCAGCCCGCCGGCCACCGCCTGCATGATGGCCTCGTTGCTGCCCAGCTCCAGCCGCACCTGGGGCTTGAAGCCCAGCTGGCTCAAGTGGGCGTCGCCCGCCAGCCGGGTGCCCGAGCCGCGCTCGCGCAAGATGAAGCGCTCGTTCGCCAGCTCGCTCAGCCCGATGTGCTTCACCCCTGCCAGCCGATGCGTGGCCGGGGCAATCACCACCAGCGGGTTGGGCATGAACACCTGCTGTTCGATCTCCAGGTCGGTGGGCGGCATCGACATGATGCACAGGTCGTCCAGGTTGTCGCGCAGGCGCTGCAGCACGCCGTCGCGGTTCAGCACCTGCAGGGCAATGTCGATGTCGGGGTGGCGCTGGCAGAAGGCGCCCAGCATGCGCGGCACAAAGTACTTGGCGGTGCTCACCACCGACACGCGCAGGCGCCCGCGCTGCAGGCCTTTCATGGCGTCGATGCGCTGGGTCAGGCCGCTCCACTCGTCCACCATGTTGCGCGCGCTGCGCGCCAGCTCTTCGCCGGCCTGGGTCAGAAACAGGCGTTTGCCCACCTGCTCGTACAAGGGCAGGCCCAGGGTTTCGCTCAGCTCCTTGAGCTGCATCGACACCGTGGGCTGGGTCACATGGCAGGCCCGGGCGGCGGCGCTGATGCTGCCCTGATCGGCCAGGGCCAGAAACAACTGAAGCTGCCTGAAGCTCACATGCATAGAGATTGGTCGATGGTTTGTGGTCTGAAAACTGATTTTACTTAATGGGTGCTGCTTTCTAACATCGGCGCATTGAGGAGTCATTCATGCAAAACCTGTTGGATCCAGCCATTCTGTTTTTTGTCTTCGGGGTGTTGGCCGGCCTGGTGCGCTCCAACCTGGAGATCCCTGCGGCGGTGTCGCGTTTTCTGTCGCTGTACCTGTTGATGGCGCTGGGCCTGAAGGGCGGCTTTGCGCTGGCCCATTCGGGCTTCAGCGGCGAGGTGCTGCACAGCCTGTTCTGTGCGGTGCTGCTGGCGCTGGCCGTGCCGGCCCTGGGCTACCTGGTGCTGCGCCGCTTTCTGAAGCCCTTTGATGCCCTGGCCGTGGCCAGCACCTATGGCTCGGTGAGTGCCGTCACCTTCATCACCGCCGTGGCCTACCTGGAGCGCAACGGCCTGCCCTACGGCGGCCACATGGCCGCCGCCATGGCCTTGATGGAGTCGCCGGCCATCGTGCTGGCCGTGCTGATGGCCAACCACGTGCGCCAGCGCCAGGCGGCCGGCTCGGTGCAGTTCAACGGCGGCGGCACCGCCAGCCTCAGCGCGGGGGGCTGGGGTGGCCAGGGCGGGGCACCGGCCAGCCGCATCGGCCATCTGCTGCACGAGTCGTTCACCGACGGGGCCCAGCTGCTGCTGCTCGGGGCCATGGTGGTCGGCCTGGTGTCGGGCGATGCCGGCAAGGCCGCCATGCAGCCTTTCTCGGGCGACCTGTTCAAGGGCATGCTGGCCTTCTTCATGCTCGACATGGGCCTGAACGCGGCGCGCCAGTTGCCCCAGCTGCGCGGGCAATCGCCCTGGGTGCTGCTGTATGCCGTGCTGGGGCCGTTCACGCACGCCTTCATGGGCCTGGGCCTGGCCTGGCTGGCCGGTTTGCCGGCCGGCGATGCGGGCCTGTTGATGGTGCTGGCGGGCAGCGCCTCGTACATCGCCGTGCCGGCCGTGCTGCGCTATGCCGTGCCCGAGGCCAACCAGGCGCTGTACTTCGGCCTGTCGCTGGGCCTGACCTTTCCGCTCAATGTGCTGCTGGGTGTGCCTTTCTACATGCAGGTGGCGCACGCGGTGCTGGGGTGAGTGCGTGGGCGGGGGGGAGGGGTTGTCATGAAAAAGTCACAGGGTGTGGGTACGTTATCTGGGCTTTGCTTTCCCCCAGGTGGCGCACCACCTTTTAGCTGCTTCATAAGGCCCCGCTTTGATCTCTGACGACGACCTCATCCGCCGCATCCACCAGGAAGCCCACGACAGCTACGACGAAGAGCTCGAGCTGGAGCTGGAAGACCGCGACATCGACCAATACACCGGCGGCGCCGAATCGGTGCAGACTAGCGAATACCGCGAACTGCGCCGGCTGTATTTCCGTGAGCTGTTCCGCCTGCAGGGCGAACTGGTCAAGCTGCAAGACTGGGTGGTGGCCACGGGCCACAAGGTGGTGATCGTGTTCGAAGGGCGCGATGCCGCTGGCAAGGGCGGTGTCATCAAGCGCATCACCCAGCGCCTGAACCCGCGCGTGTGCCGTGTGGCGGCCCTGCCGGCGCCCAACGACCGCGAGCGCACCCAGTGGTACTTTCAGCGCTATGCCGCCCACCTGCCGGCCGCCGGCGAGATGGTGCTGTTTGACCGCAGCTGGTACAACCGCGCCGGCGTTGAGCGGGTGATGGGCTTTTGCAACGACGATCAGTACGAAGAGTTCTTCCGCTCGGCACCTGAGTTCGAACGCATGCTGGTGCGCTCGGGCATCCAGCTGATCAAGTACTGGTTCTCGATCTCGGACGACGAGCAGCGCCTGCGCTTTCTGGGCCGCATCCACGACCCGCTCAAGCAATGGAAGCTCAGCCCCATGGATCTGGAGTCGCGCCGCCGCTGGGAGGACTACACCAAGGCCAAGGAAATCATGCTCGAGCGCACCCACATCCCCGAGGCGCCCTGGTGGATCGTGCAGGCCGACGACAAGAAGAAGGCCCGCCTCAATTGCATCAACCACCTGCTGAGCCAGATGCCGTACGAAGAGGTGCAGCACCCCAGCATCGAGCTGCCGCAGCGCGAGCACCACGAGGACTACCTGCGCAACCCCGTGCCTGAAGACATGATCGTCCCTCAGGTGTATTGAGCCATGGCACGGGACCACGCCCCCGACCGGATGGGGCGCCCATGAAGCCCCCCCACAGTGCCTCACGCAATGGCCTGATCTGCGGCTACCGCTTCGAGGCGGGTGCCCGGGGTCAGGAGCTGGGGCTGGACGAGACGCTGGAGTGGCTGGCTGCGCCCGGCCCGCGTGCGCCGGGTGAGTTTGTGTGGCTGCATTTCAAGCTCAGCGACGCCGCGGCCGAGACCTGGATCCGCAATCACCTGCCGGTGGTGCCCGAGTTCTTCGAGGCGCTGCACGAGGGCTCACGCTCCACCCGCATCGAAGACGCCGACGACACCTTGGTGGCGGTGGTCAACGATGTGTCTTACGAGTTCTCTTTCGACCCCTCCGACATCGAGACCCTGTGGGTGCATGTGGGCCCGCACCTGGCGGTGACGGCGCGCCTGCACCCGCTGCGCACCATCGATGTGTTGCGCCAGTCGGTGCGTGATGGGCATGTGTTCGGCTCGTCAGTGGCGTTCTTGAACCGGCTCATGCACGACCAGGGTGATGTGCTGCTGCGCATCGTGCGCAAGGCCACCCTGCAGGTGGACCATGTCGAAGACCAGTTGCTGCTGGGCCGGCTGCAACGCAAGCGGGCCGAGCTGGGCCAGCTGCGCCGCGTGCTGGTGCGGCTGCAGCGCCTGCTGGCGCCCGAGCCCGGGGCCTTGTTCCGCCTGCTGCGCCGCCCGCCGCCCTGGATCACCCCTGAAGACCTGGAAGAGCTGCGCCAGGCCACCGAAGAGTTCTCGCTGGTGATCCGCGACGCGGCCGAGCTGCAAGAGCGCATCCGCCTGCTGCAGGAAGAGATCGAGGCCCAGGTGGGCGAGCAGACCAACCGCAGCGTGTTCACCCTGACCATGGTCACCGTGCTGGCCCTGCCCATCAACCTGGTGGCGGGCCTGCTGGGCATGAACGTGGGGGGCATTCCGCTGGCCGACCACCCCCATGGTTTTGCGGTGATCGTGGGCATTGTGGTCACTTTCACCGTGCTGGCCGGGGCCTGGGCGATCCGGCGGCGAGACGACTGAGCGCGGGCCGGATCGCTGGCCGGCAACCCCCTGGCGCTTGCGTCAAAATGTCGGCCGGCCCGCCGACCCATGGCGGGCATCGTCACCAGGGGATCTTCATGAGCCAAGCACCCGATCAGCCACAGGGCCACAGCGCCCGTGCGCCCGAGTCCGATTCACCCAGCAGCCCCTCGCGGCGGCGCCTGTTGCAGGCCGGCGCGGGCGCCGCAGCCGCGGGTGGCCTGGCCGCCAGCCAGGCGCAAAGCCCCAGCCTGCCTGCCGGCGCCAAGCCGGCCCCGGCCCGTTCGCTGCAGCAGCAGTTGCAGCGCCATATCCAGCATGTGGTGGTCATCTACCTGGAAAACCGCAGCTTCAACAACCTGTTCGCTGACTTTCCGGGCACGCTGGAGCCCTTGTCCAGCCTGCCGCCCGAGCGTTTTGTGCAGCGCGACCGCAATGGCCAGCCCCTGCCCAGCCTGCCCAAGGTGTGGGGCGGCATGGTGCCGCGCAGCCAGAGCCTGGGCGGCAAGACCTACATGATCGACGAGGGCAAGATCAGCGGCCTGCCCAACGCCCCCTATGTGCTCAAGGATGCCGAGGGCCAGCCCCTGCCCGAGTCGGTGATCACGCGCGACCTGTGCCACCTGTTCTACCAGAACCAGATGCAGATCCATGGCGGCAAGAACGACGAGTTCGTGGCCTGGTCGGATGCGGGCGGGCTGGTGATGGGCTACTACGGCGCCACACGCCAGCAGCTCGGCCTGTGGAAGCTGGCCCAGCAATACACCTTGTGCGATCGCTTCTTCATGGCGGCCTTTGGCGGCTCGTACCTGAACCACCAGTTTCTGGTGTCGGGGCGCACGCCCGAGTATTTCAACGCCGCCAACACCCCGGCGCGCAGCCGCATCGCCGTGACTGAAGACGGCCCCACCGGCACCCGCCTGGCCCTGGCGCCCGACAGCCCGGCTTCGGCCCTGGACGGCAAGCCCAAGTACGTGAACGACGGCGCCATCACCCCCGACGGCTATGCCGTCAACACCATGGCGCCGCCGTTCCAGCCCAGCTACATCAAGCCGGCCCCGGGCGGCGACCCCACGCTGGCCGACCCCGAGCACCCCAGCACCCTGCCGCCCCAGACCTACGACACCATCGGCGACCTGCTGTCGCGCAAGGGCGTCAGCTGGGCCTGGTATGGCGGCGCCTGGCAGGCCGCGCTGGACCACAAGGGCGGCGGCGAGCGGCCCAACTTCCAGTACCACCACCAGCCTTTCAATTACTTCAAGCAGTTCGGCCCCGGCACGGCAGAGCGCGCGCTGCACCTGCGCGATGGCGGCACCGGCGACAGCCCCATCTCCAACCGCTTTCTGGCCGATGTGGTGGCCGGGCGCTTGCCTGCGGTCACCTTCTACAAGCCGCAAGGCAATCTGAACCTGCACGCAGGCTACTCGGATGTGGAGTCGGGCGACCAGCACGTGGCCAATGTGATCGAGCACCTGAAAAAGAGCCCGCAGTGGCCCCACATGCTGGTGGTGGTCACCTTTGATGAAAACGGCGGCTGGTGGGACCCGGTGGCCCCACCCCCCGGCGACCGCTGGGGCCCGGGCTCGCGCGTGCCGGCGCTGCTGGTGTCGCCGCACGTCAAGAAGGGCCATGTGGACCACACCTTTTACGACACCACCTCGATCCTGCGCTTCATCACCCGCCTGCACGGGCTGCCGCAACTCGAGGGCCTGGCGGCGCGCGATGCGGCCTTCCGCGCCCGGGGCGAGCGCCCGCCGGGCGATCTGAGTGCGGCCTTCAGCTTTGCCTGAAACGACACGGCCCGCCAAGGCGGGCCGTTGCGGGGCAATCCAGCCGGGCAGGGGCCCGTCTCAGCCGGGGGTCATTCGGGTTCGATCTTCGCGTCGCGCACCACCTTGGCCCAGCGCGGGGCCTCGGCCTTGATCAGGGCGGCAAAGGCTTCGGGGGTGCCGCCGCCCACCTCGTTGCCCTGGCTGGTGATCTTCTGGCGCAGGTCGGGGTCTTGCAGGGCCTTGTTGCCCACGGCATTGAGCATCTTCACCAGATCGGCCGGCATGCCCTTGGGGCCCACCAGGCCTTGCCAGTTGAGCACCTCGACGGCTGCAAAGCCTTGTTCGGTCATGGTCGGCAGGTCGGGCAGCAGCGTGGAGCGGGTCTTGCTGGTGATGCCCAGGGCGCGCATCTTGCCGGCCTTGATCGAGGGCATGGCGGCATACATCTGCTCGAACATGAAGTCGACCTGGCCGCCCATGAGGTCGGTGGCGGCGGCCGAGCCGCTCTTGTAGGGCGCGTGGATCATGTCCACCCCCACGGCGTGCTCGAACAGCGAGCCGCTCAGGTGGTGCGAGCCGCCGATACCGCCCGAGGCGTAGATGATCTTGCCCGGGTTGGCCTTGGCCGCCGTGACCAGGTCTTTCAGGGTCTTGTAGGGTGACTCGTTGCGCACCATCAGGATCAGCGGGCCTTTTTCGATCAGCACGATGGGCGTGATGTCGTTGAAGGGGTCGAAGTTGAGCTTCTTGAACAGCGCGTGGTTCACCGACAGCGGGGCCAGGTTGCCCATGCCCAGGGTGTAGCCATCGGGCTTGCCGCGGGCAATGGCTTCGGTGCCGATGTTGCCGCCGGCGCCGGCCTTGTTGTCGATGATGATGGGCTGGCCCAGCAGGCTGCTCATGGCCTTGGCCACCTGGCGCGAGCGGATGTCGGCATTGCCGCCTGCGGCGTAGGGGCAGATCCAGGTGATGGCTTTGCTGGGGTATTTGTCTTGGGCCAAGGCCAGGTTGGCCAGGCCGGGCAGGCTGGCGGCGCCAGCCAATTGCAGCAGGGTGCGGCGTTGCATGAGGGTCGTCCTTCGTTTGTCTCTTTGTAACGGCCCACCACAGTGCAGGGGCCACCAAGCCCCACCAATGTAGCGTGCCCAAGCTTTCAGTCGGCTGTCAGAGCGGCATGGGGGTTCTGCAGATGCTCCACAATCCGAGCTTTGACTGCGGCGGGGCCCCTGTCCGGGGCTGGTTCGGAGACTGTTTGATGTTCATGTTGCGTTGCTGGCTGTGCCTGTTCCTGTGGCTCGGATGCGCCTGGCTGTTGCCCGCTCAGGCGGGCGAGCGGGTGGCGCTGATCGTGGCCGGGCTGGACAAGCAGATCTACCTGCCGGTGAGGCTGGCCGCCCAACTGGGCTATTTCCGCGATCAGGAGCTCGAGGTGGAGCTGCTCAGCGAGCCCTCGGGCGCCAACGCCGAAGACGTGCTGCTGGTGGGCGGGGCCCAGGGCGTGGTCGGGGCCTACCACCACACGCTGGACCTGCAGGCGCGCGGCAAGGCGGCGCAATCGGTGGTGTTGTTCACGCTGTCCCCGGGCGAGGTGGAGCTGGTGGCCGCCCGCCAGGCCGGCGCCATCAGCAGCCCGGCCGACTGGAAGGGGCGGCGCCTGGGGGTGACGGGCCTGAGTTCGGTCACCCATGTGCTGACCCACGCGCTGGCCCTGCGCCAAGGCCTGAAGCCGCAGGACTACACCGTGCTGCCCGTGGGCAGCGGACCGGCCTTTGCCGCAGCCTTGCGCGAGGGCCGCATCGACGGCGGCATGAGCTCCGAGCCCCTGGCCAGCAGCCTGGTCCAGAGCGGCGAGGCCCGGGTGCTGGTGGACTTGCGCACGCCCGAGGCCACCCAGAAGGCGCTGGGGCAGAGCTACCCCTTTGCCGCGCTGTACATGCAGAGCGCCTGGATCAGCAGCCACCCGGGCGAGGTGCAGCGCCTGGTGACGGCGCTGGTGCGGGCGCTGCGCTTCATCCAGCAGCGCAGCCCGGCCGATGTGGCGGCTGTGCTGGGCCTGCAGGGGGATGAGGCGGCCCTCTATGCCAAGGCCCTGGGGGAGAGCCGGGCCATGTTCTCGGCCGATGGGCTGATGCCCGAGGACGGCCCGCAGCAGGTGCAGCGCCTGGCCGCGCTGGTGAACCGCCCGCAGCGTGAGCGGCGGCTGGACCTGGGCCGCACCTTCACCAACCAGTTTGTGCGCCAGGCCAACGCCAGCCTGGGGCCATTGACCTCGCCTTGAACTCAGGCCGGGGGCAGGGGGGGCTCGGTTGAACCGACCGCGAACACCACCGTGACGCGCAGCCCCCGTCCCTCTGGGCCATCGCCCAATTGCACGCTGGCGCTGTGGGCCTGGGCGATTTCACGCACGATGGCCAGCCCCAGGCCGCAGCCATCCGATTGCTGGTTGTCCAGCCTGAAGAAGCGCTCGAACACGCGCTCGCGCAGCGCGGGCGGGATGCCCGGGCCGTTGTCTTCCACCTCCAGCAGCACCTGCCCCGGGGCGCGGCGCAGGCGCAGGGTGACGGCGCCGCCAGGCGGGGTGTAGCGCAGCGCGTTGTCGATCAGGTTGGCGCACAGCTCGTGCAGCAGGTGGGCCGAGCCGGTCACCTCGAAGCGTGTGCCTGCCTGGCCTTCCTGCCCAGGGGCCTCAAAACCCAGGTCGATCTCGCGTTGCGCGGCCAGCAGGGCCAGCCGCTCCAGCACCTCGCGGGCGGTCTGGCCCAGGTCGAGCGGGCTCAGCGTGTCGGGACGGCTGCGGCTGGCCTCGGCCGCCGAAAAGCTCAGCAGCTGCTGCACCAGGCGCGTGCCGTGCTGCAGCGTGGTCTGGGCGGCGCGCAGGGCCTCCTGGCGGGTGGGCTCGTCGCTTTGCCTCAGGGCGAACACCAGCTGGGTGTTCAGCACCGTCAGGGGGGTGCGCAGCTGGTGGGCGGCGTCGGCAATGAAGCGGCTGTGGGCCGACATGTGGTGGTCCAGCCGGGCTGCGTAGTCGGTCATGGCGTCGGCCAGCGGGGCCAGCTCGGTGGGCAGGTGGCGCGAGGGCAGGGGTTCCAGCGTGCCGGGCTGGCGTGCCAGCACCTGGTCGCGCAGACCGGTCACCGGCCGCAAGCCCCGGCGCAGCCCCAGGCCCAGCAGCAGCGCCACCCCGCTCAGCAGGCCCAACTCGCGCCACAGTGCGCTGCGCCAGATCTCGCCGGCCAGGGCATCGCGCCCCACCAGGGTCTGGGCCACCTCGATCAGCAGCGTGGTCTGGGTGGGGGCGCTGAGCACCGGCTGGCTGAAGGCCACGGCCTGCACGGCCTGCTGGTTTTGCCAGGTGTCGAAATACACCGCTTCGTCGGGTGCGGGCGGCTGGGGCGGTGGCGGCAGCTCGGGGTAGCCCAGCAGCAGCTCGCCGTTGGCCTGGGTGATGCGGTAGTAGACGCGGTCGGCGTAGGGCGAGGCAAACAGCTCCAGCGCGGCGGGCGGCAGCACCGCGTTGGGCTGGCCGTCCTGGATCTCGATCTGCTGCCCGATCATGCGGGCGGCGCCCAGCAGCATGCGCTGCTGCACCAGGGTGGCGGTGTGGTGGGCATCGCGGTAGGTGATCCACAGGTCGAGTGCCGCCAGCAGGGCCAGGGGCAGCAGCAGCCAACCCATGAGCTGGCGCAGCAGGCTGGAGCGGCGGGGTGGTTCAGGGGAGGCCATGCGAACAGTCTGCAGCCTGCTGCGTCAGGGGGCCTGGGATTTCAGCAGGTAGCCCAGGCCGCGCAGGGTGATGATGGCCACGTCGCTGCCCAGCAGCTTTTTGCGCACCCGGTGCACATAGATCTCCACCGCGTCGGGCGAGACGTTGTCGTCCAGCGTGAACAGGGCCTCGCTCAGGGCCTGTTTGCTCACGGTCTGGCCCTGTTTGAGCAGCAGCGCTTCGAGCAGGGCGTGCTCCCGCGGGGTGAGCGACAGCGGCGCGGCGGCTTTCCCTTCGCCCAGGCTGAACAGGCGCGTGTTGCTGTCGTAGCAGAGCACGCCGCAGCGCAGCATGGGGTTTTTGTGGTTGGCGTGGCGGCGCAGCAGCACGCGGATGCGGGCCTCCAGCTCGTCCACCTCGAAAGGCTTGCCCATGTAGTCGTCGGCCCCGCTGTCCAGCCCGGCCACGCGCCCGGCCAGGGTGTCGCGGGCGCTCAGGATCAGCACCGGCACGTTGTTGTCACGGGCCCGCAGGCGGCGCAGCACCTCGTCGCCGGCCAGGCCGGGCAGCTCCAGGTCCAGGATCACCAGGTCGTAGCGCTCGCTGAGCAGCCGGGCGTGGGCGTCGGCGCCGTCGTAGGCGCATTCGATCACGTAGCGGTCTTTTTGCAGGGTGCGGGCCAGCCACTCGGACAGGGGGCGGTTGTCTTCGACCAGCAGGATGCGCATGGGCAGGGCTATGAACGGTGGGGCAGGGAGGGCAGGGCGGCGGCGGGGCGCCCGCAGCTTTCGGGCGCCATCCTAACGCCTGCGGGCCGCGGTCTGGCCCGGCCTTGCATCAGGAGCGGCCATGACTTCTGGAACAATCGGGCCCATGCAACTGCAGGATATTCTTTTTTCACAAGGCTTCGGCACGCGCCGTGTCTGCGCGGGCCTGGTTCAACAAGGCCTGGTCGAGGTCTTCGAGTCGGCGTCTTCCGACAGCGCGGTGACGGTCACCGAGTCGGCCCGCGACTTCGAGCCCGAGGGCCTGCGCTTCAAGGTCCAGGGCGTGCCCTGGGCCTTCCACGAGAAGGCCTACGTGATGCTGCACAAGCCGGCTGGCACCGAGTGCTCGCAAAAGCCCTCGGCCTGGCCCAGCATCTACACCCTGCTGCCCGCAGCCTTGCGTCAGCGCCCCAGCAAGAGCGCCGTGCAGGGCGTGCAGGCCGTGGGCCGGCTGGACCAGGACACCACGGGCCTGCTGCTGCTGAGCGACGACGGCCAGTTCATCCACCGCATGAGCTCGCCCAAGAAGCACGTGCCCAAGGTGTACGAGGTGGTCACCAAGCACCCGATCGACGACAGCCAGGTGCAACGCCTGCTGGCCGGCGTGGTGCTGGACGACGACCCCAAGCCCGTGCGCGCTGCCGCCTGCGAGGCGCCCGGCCCGCTGCACCTGCGCCTGACCCTGCTGGAGGGCAAGTACCACCAGGTCAAGCGCATGGTGGCCGCCGTGGGCAACCGGGTGGAAGGCCTGCACCGCTCGCGCATCGGCGGCCTGGCGCTGCCCGACGACCTGGCCCCGGGGCAATGGCGCTTTCTGAGCCCTGCCGACCTCGATCTGCTCAAGGCCTGAGCCGATCGCCATACCCGTGTAACAGGCCCCTGCCGAGCCCCGGCTACACTGGCGGCCTGATCTGAAAGTGGATGTTTGTGAAGTCGTTTGCCCGCCGCCGTGTCTCCAGCTTTTCGCATGCCAGTGGGCATGCCGTGATTGCCGCTTCGTTGCTTTGGGGGGCCACCATGGCACCCGCCTGGGCCCAGGCGCCTGCCGCCACGGCAGGCGAAGCCCCCAGCCCGGTGGCCGCCAGCCCCGAGGCGCCCAAGCCCGCTGCAGCGGCCGAGAGCGCCAAGCCCAAGGCCAAGCCCGCGGTGAAGCCCAGCGCCACCCACGCCAACAAGCCGGCCAGCAAGCCGGCGTCCAAGACACAGGCCGACGCCAAAGCTGATGCAAAAGCTGATGCAAAAGCCGACGCCAAGCGCCCGGCCAAGGCTGATGCGGCGGTTGCCGCTGCGGCCACCGCAGGCGCTGCCACCGCCGCCGCGGCGAGCACGCCGGCACCGGCTGCTTCGGGCAATGGGGGGCTGACCCACCCGATCTTTGTGCTGAACTCGCTCGACGCCACCATCAGCGTGATCGACCCGCAGACCTGGACCGAGACCAAGCGCATCCCGACCGGCAAAGAGCCGCATCACCTGTACCTGACGCCCGACGAGAAGTCGCTGATCGTGGCCAATGCCCTGGGTGACTCGCTGACCTTTCTGGACCCCCGCACGGCCGAGGTGCAGCGCACGGTGCGCGGCATCATCGACCCCTACCAGCTGCGCTTCTCGCCCGACATGAAGTGGATGGTGACGGCCGGCAACCGCCTGAACCACGTCGACATCTACCGCTGGGACGGCAAGGACGTGACGCTGTCCAAGCGCATTTCCACCGGCAAGACGCCCAGCCACCTGTGGATCGACAGCACCAGCAGCATCGTCTACTCGACCATGCAGGACAGCGACGAACTGGTGGCCATCGACCTGAACACCCAGACCCTGAAGTGGCGCGTCAAGACCGGCTCGCTGCCGGCCGACGTCTACGGCAGCCCCGACGACAAGACCTTGTTCATCGGCATGACCGGTGGCGAGGGGGTGGAGGTGTACGACGTCAGCGGGGGCAAGGAAGCCCGCCTGCTCAAGACCATCCCCACGGGTAAGGGCGCGCACGCCTTCCGCGGCGCCGGCGACAGCCGCCACATCTATGTGAGCAACCGTGTGGCCAACACGCTGAGCAAGATCGATATGCAGACCCAGACCGTGGTGGCCCAGCTGCCCGGCCCCACCGGGCCGGACTGCATGGATGTGTCGGCCGATGGCCGGCTGATCCTGCTGAGCTCGCGCTGGGGGCGCAAGATGACGGTGATCGACACCGAAAGCCGCAAGGTGCTGCGCCAGATCAGCGTGGGCAAGTCTCCTCATGGCGTCTGGACCCTTGACCACGCGCCGCGTTGAGCCTGTGCGCGGCGGGCCTGGCCTGGGGGCCGGGCTGCTGCTGGCGCTGGCCGCCTGCACGGCCCAGGCCGCAGGCCCGGGGGCCTCGTCGGGCACTGCAGGCCCGCCAGGCAGCTGTGCCAAGCCGCTGTACCTGACCTTTGACACCGGCCACATGGGCGTGGCGCCCCTGATTGCCGAGGTGCTCAAGCGCCAGCAGGTGCGGGTGACCTTTTTTGCCGCCAACGAGCCCACCCAGCAGGGCGACGGCACGCTGGGCGAATACTGGGCCCACTGGTGGCGCGAACGTGCGGCCGAGGGCCACACCTTTGCCAGCCACACCTACGACCACGTCTACTGGCGCGCCGATCTGCCGGCGCCCGCAGGGCAGTGGCGCTTCCGCGTCAAGCCCTCGGCCGGCCCCGAGGCCGGGCGTGAGTCGGTGATCGATGGCCCGGCCTATTGCGCGCAGCTGGACCGCTCTTCGCAAAGGCTGCAGGCCCTGACCGGGCAGGCCCCCTTGCCCTTGTTCCGCGCGCCGGGTGGCAAGACCTCGCCCCAGTTGCTGGCGGCAGCCCGCCAGTGCGGCTATGCCCACGTGGATTGGGCGCCGGCGGGCTTTCTGGGTGACGAGCTGCCGAGCGAGCGTTTCAGCAACGCGCAGTTGCTGGACCGGGCCCTGAAGAACCTGCGCGCCGGCGACATCCTGATGGCCCATCTGGGCATCTGGTCGCGCCGCGACCCCTGGGCGCCCGCGGTGCTGGAGCCGCTGATCCAGGGCCTGAAGGCCAAGGGCTTTTGCTTTGAAACCTTGCGCGAGCACCCGGCCTACCGGGATTGGCTGGCCCGCAACGGGCGTTGAGGCGACCTGGAGGCGACGTTGAGGCAATGATGGACAGTTTGATCGATTGGTTTGGCCAGGCGCAGACCGGCCTTTTTGAAGCGGTGGTGCAGCCGGTGATGTTCCACGCCGGCCTGGGCAACTTTCTGGAAGACGGCTTCAATGCCACCGGCTGGTTGCTGGTGGGCCTGATCCAACTGGCGGTGATGGTGGCGGTGTTCGGCCCCTTGCAGCGCCTGTGGCCGGCCGAGCCTTTGCGCGACCGCGCTGCCGTGCGCACCGACATTCTCTACACCCTGCTGCACCACCTGGGGCTGGTGCGGGTGGCGCTGTTCTTTCTGGTCGACCCGCTGTTCGACGAGCTGTTCGGCCACCTGCGGGTGGCCGGCTGGCAGACCTTTCACCTGGACGAGCTCTGGCCCGGCATCACCGACCTGCCCTGGGTGAGCCTGGCCCTTTACCTGGTGGTTTTTGATTTTGTGGGCTACTGGGTGCACCGCGCCCAGCACCAGTCGGAGCTGTGGTGGCGGCTGCACTCGCTGCACCATTCGCAGCGCCAGATGACGATGTGGACAGACAACCGCAACCACCTGCTGGACGATCTGCTGGGCGATTGCATTCTGGTGGTGGTGTCTCAGCTGATCGGCATTGCGCCGGGGCAGTTTGTGGCGGTGGTGGCCATCACCCAGCTCAGCGAGAATTTTCAGCATGCCAACCTGCGCTGCTGGTTTGGCCGCTGGGGCGAGCGGCTCTGGGTGAGCCCGCGCTTTCACCGCATGCACCACGCCATCGGCATCGGGCATGAATTCACCGGCCGCTCGGGCCGGCCGGTGCTGGGGGGCTGCAATTTCGGGGTGCTGCTGCCCTGGTGGGACATGCTGTTCGGCACCGCCAACTTCGAACTGCGCTACGAGCCGACCGGGGTGCGTGACCAGGTGGAGCCCGGGCCCCAGGGCCTGCGCGACTACGGCCAGGGCTTTGTGGCCCAGCAGTGGCTGGGCTTGAAAAGGCTGTTCGGCCGCGCCTGAGTCGGAACTTGTTGGCGTTCTCGGGGGCTGCCCGGGCGCCAGAGCCTGCCCGGTGGGCGGGTCATGGCGTTATGCTGCCGGCATGACGCTTTTGCTTGATTCTTTCTGGCGCTCGGTGGTGTATTGCCTGCACCCCCGGGTGATTGCCCTGTCGTTTCTGCCCTTGCTGCTGCTGGTGGGCATGGCCCTGGGCCTGGGCTATTTCTATTGGGAACCCGCTGTGGACGGCGTGCGGCAGATGCTGGAGTCGTCCGATCTGCTGAACTCGTTCTGGGCCTGGCTGCAGGGCGCTGGGGTGGGGCAGCTCAAGACCGTGGTGGCGCCGCTGATCGTGATCGCGGTGGTCACGCCGGTGCTGGTGGTGGTGTCGCTGCTGGTGGTGGCGGTGCTGATGGTGCCTTCGCTGGTGGCCATGGTGGGTGAGCGGCGTTTTGCCAATCTGCAGCGCCTGCGCGGGGGCTCCACGCTGGGCAGCCTGGCCTGGTCGCTGGGTTCGGTGCTGCTGGCGCTGGTGGCCTTGATCGCCTCCATCCCCTTGTGGCTGGTGCCGCCCCTGATTCTGATCCTGCCCCCGCTGATTTGGGGTTGGCTGACCTACCGCGTGATGGCCTACGACGCCCTGGCCGTGCATGCCAGCAAGGCCGAGCGGCAGCAGCTGTTCAAGCGGCATCGCCTGTCTTTGCTGGCCATGGGGGTGATGACGGGCTACTTGGGGGCGGCGCCCAGCCTGGTGTGGGCCTCAGGGGCACTGTTTGCCGCCGCCTTTGTGATCCTGGTGCCGGTGGCGATCTGGATCTACACCCTGGTGTTTGCGTTTTCGTCGCTGTGGTTTGCCCACTATTGCCTGGCGGCGCTCGAAAGGCTTCGAGCCGAGTCGGTTTCTGAGGCCGCCACGGTGGTGGCCGAGCCGGTGCCGGTAGGATGGCAGGATGAGCGCAACACCCTCCACTCCAGCAGCAGCGGCGGCCTCGAGCCCCCGTCCCATTCCTGAAGCCCCTCGACATTTCGGGCTGATCATCGTCGGCGACGAGATCATGTCGGGCAAGCGGGCCGACAAGCACATGCCCAAGGTGATCGAACTGTTGGGCGCCAGGGGGCTGCAGCTCGCGTGGGCCGACTATGTGGGCGACTCGCCCGAGCGCATCGAGGCCACGCTGGCGCGGGCCTTTGCCTCGGGCGATGCGGTGTTCTCGTGTGGTGGCATCGGCGCCACCCCCGACGACCACACCCGCCAATGCGCGGCCCGTGCCCTGGGCGAGCCCCTGCAGCTGCACCCACGTGCTGCCGATCTGATCCGCGAACGCATGCAGGATGTGGCCCGCGAGCAAGGCGTGCCCTATGAGCCCGAACGCGACGACAACGTGCACCGCCTGAACATGGGCGTGTTTCCGGCTTCGGCGCAGATCATTCCCAACCCCTACAACAAGATCCCGGGCTTTACCTGCGTGGGGCAGGGCGGTGGCGCGGTGCATTTTGTGCCGGGCTTTCCGGTGATGGCCTGGCCGATGGTCGAGTGGGTGCTGGACACGCATTACGCCCATCTCTTCAACCGCGTCGCGCATGTGGAGAAGTCGGTCATCGTGTTCGGCTCGATGGAGGCCACGCTCACGCCCCTGATGGAGGCCATCGAGCGCGAGCATGCCGGCGTCAAGGTGTTCAGCCTGCCCAGCGTGGACCACCCGCAATACGGCCGGCACATCGAGCTGGGGGTGAAGGGCGACCCGACCCTGGTGTTGGCCGCCTACCCGGCCTTGCTGGCCGGCCTGCATCGCTTCGATCTCAAGCTGGGCCCCGAATTGGTGCGTTGATGTATTGCACCAATTTGATGCATGGATGTTTGCATCGAATTGGTGCATCGCGGGCTGAGGCAAAAAATCCCCACCCGAGTGCATTTCAGAGCCTGCAAACTGTCGGCAATGCCGTTCAAGCAGGGCAAAATAACGAAGGCGGCGTCTGGTGCCATGCACCAAGGATTGGCATAAAAACTGCATTCCTTTCGACGTCATTGAATTTTTAACCAGCCTCGAACAGGAGATCCTGATGGCAAAGACCGTCGCAGACGTGATGAAGTTGGTGAAGGAAAACGAAGTCAAGTTCGTTGATTTCCGCTTCACCGATACCCGTGGCAAGCAACAGCACACCACGGTTCCCGTGTCCCACTTTGACGAAGACAAGTTCACGTCAGGGCATGCTTTTGACGGTTCTTCGATTGCCGGCTGGAAGGGCATCGAAGCCTCGGACATGCTGCTGGTGCCGGATCCGAGCTCGGCCAACATCGATCCCTTCTTTGAAGAGACCACCCTGATCCTGACTTGCGACGTGGTGGAACCCGCCGACGGCAAGGCCTATGACCGCGACCCGCGTTCGATCGCCAAGCGCGCTGAAGCCTACCTGAAGGCCTCGGGCCTGGGCGACACCGCCTACTTCGGTCCGGAACCCGAATTCTTCATCTTCGACGGCATCCGTTGGAGCACCGATCCGCAGAACACCTTCTACGAGATCGAAGAGTACGAAGCCCCCTGGAACACCGGTGCCAAGCTCGAAGGCGGCAACCGCGGCCACCGTCCGACCGTCAAGGGCGGCTACTTCCCGGTGCCCCCGGTCGACAGCACGCAAGACATGCGCGCCGAGATGTCCCTGATCCTCGAATCGCTGGGCATTCCGGTCGAAGTGTTCCACCACGAAGTGGCGGGCGCTGGCCAGAACGAGATCGGCACCAAGTTCAGCACCCTGGTGGAACGCGCTGACTGGACCATCCTGCAAAAGTACGTGGTGCACAACGTGGCCAATGCCTACGGCAAGACCGCCACCTTCATGCCCAAGCCCTACCATGGCGACAACGGCTCGGGCATGCACGTGCACCAGTCGGTCTGGAAAGACGGCAAGAACCTGTTCGCTGGCGACGGCTATGCAGGCCTGTCTGACTTCGCCCTGTACTACATCGGCGGCATCATCAAGCACGCCCGTGCCCTGAACGCCATCACCAACCCCGGCACCAACAGCTACAAGCGCCTGGTGCCGCACTTCGAAGCCCCGGTGAAGCTGGCCTACTCGGCCAAGAACCGCTCGGCCTCGATCCGCATCCCCTTCGTGGCCAACCCGAAGGGCCGTCGCGTGGAAGCCCGCTTCCCCGATCCGCTGATGAACCCGTACCTGGGCTTTGCCGCCCTGTTGATGGCCGGTCTGGACGGCGTGGAAAACAAGATCCATCCGGGCGAAGCCGCCACCAAGGATCTGTACCACCTGCCGCCCGAAGAGGACGCACTGGTGCCGACCGTCTGCCACAGCCTGGACCAGGCCCTCGAAGCCCTGGACAAGGACCGTGCCTTCCTGACCAAGGGTGGCGTGTTCACTGACAGCATGCTCGACGCCTACATCGATCTGAAGATGCAGGAAGTGACCCGCTACCGCATGTCGGTGCACCCGGTCGAATTCGACATGTACTACTCGCTGTGATGCGAGGCTAGGCCATGTCAGCAAAAAGGGCAGCTTCGGCTGCCCTTTTTTCTTGCTGCCGGCCCGGGTGCCGGCCTCTGTGTCGGCCCCGATGCCGGCGCGCCTGGGGAGGGCTTGCCTTTGCCCAACAGGCCGATTCGGAGATACTTGGCTCGCCGCCCGTTGGGGTGCTGAACTGGATGTATGAAACACGCTGTACTGATTTCCCTGCTGACCCTGATCTGCAGCGCCGCCATGGCGCAAGACCGCATCTACCGTTGCGGCAATGAATACACCAACACCGTCCCGGCCAATCGGGCCAAGGAATGCAAGCTGATCGAGGGCGGCAACGTGACCGTGGTGCCAGGCACCCGGCCGGCTGCCCAGGCCCCTGGCGGCGGCGATGCGTCCAAGGTGGTCACGGCGCCTGCCGGCTCGCCCAAGGTGGACAACAGTGAGCAGAAGGCGCGTGACGCCGATGCGCGCTCCATTCTGGAGTCCGAGCTGCGCAAGGCTGAGGCACGGCTGGCCGAGCTGCAAAAGGAATACAACAACGGCGAGCCCGAGAAGCAGGGCGGTGAGGCCAAGAACTACCAGAAGTACCTGGACCGTGTGGCCGCACTCAAAGAGTCGGTGGCGCGTGCCGAGGCCGATGTGGCCGGTATCAAGCGTGAAATCGCGCGTCTCAAATGAACCGGCTGACCCTCACAGACCCGGTGGCCGATGCCTTTCATGCCTATGACCTGTTGGCCACGCTGGTGGCGGTGGTCCGCATCGATGGCACGGTGATCTTTGCCAATGCGGCACTCGAAGATGCCATCGGCACCTCGCGCCGCACCATCGAAGGCTCGCAGTTTGCCGACTTCTTCTCGGAGCCCCAGATCCTGCGCAATGCCCTGGAAGGGGCGGGCAGCAACGAGTTTGCCGCACTGCGCTATGACGCCTGGCTGAAGCGCTTCACCCACGACCCGGTGCTGGTTCATGTGATCGTGGCGCAAACGGATCAGCCGGGCGAGGTGATCATCGAGCTGCTGCCCCTGGAGCAGCAGGCCCGCCAAGACCGCGAAGAGCGCCTGATCGACCAGGCCCAGGCCAACAAGGAACTGATCCGCAACCTGGCCCACGAGATCAAGAACCCGCTGGGCGGCATACGCGGGGCGGCGCAGTTGCTGCAGATGGAGATCGAGTCGCGTGACTTGATCGAATACACCCAGGTCATCATCCATGAGGCTGATCGCCTGCAGACCCTGGTGGACCGCCTGCTGGCGCCGCACCGGCGGCCGCATGTGGTGGGGGATGTGAACATCCACGAGGTGTGTGAGCGTGTGCGCTCGCTGATCCTGGCAGAGTTTCCGCGCGGCCTGCGGGTGATCCGCGACTACGACACCTCGATCCCCGAGTTTCGCGGCGACCGCGAGCAGCTCATCCAGGCGGTGCTCAACATCGCCCACAACGCCGCCCAGGCCCTGGCCGATCGGGTGGCTGCGGGGGATGCGCAAATCACTTTCCGCTCGCGGATTGCGCGACAGGTTACTTTTGGCAAGCAACGCTACCGATTGGCATTGGAATTGCATGTCATCGACAACGGGCCCGGCGTGCCGGACTCGATCAAAGACCGCATCTTTTACCCGCTGGTGTCGGGCAGGGATGGGGGTTCAGGGCTGGGGCTGACTTTGGCGCAAACCTTTGTTCAGCAACATCACGGTTTGATCGAGTGCGATAGCGTGCCAGGGAGGACGGACTTCAAGATGTTGATTCCGTTGCCCTGAGTGTGATTGACAACAATTTGACCTGAGGTGGTATTTGCACATGAAGCCGATCTGGATAGTAGATGACGATCAATCGATCCGCTTTGTGCTCGAAAAAGCGCTGTTGCGGGAAGAGCTGCCGACCCGCAGCTTCACCAACCCCCGCGAGGTGCTGGCGGCACTTGATGAGATCGGCGACGACGACGTCGACAACCAGGGGCCTCAGGTTCTGGTGAGTGACATCCGCATGCCCGGCGGCTCGGGCCTGGATCTGCTGGCCAAGGTGAAAGAGCGCCACCCGGGTTTGCCGGTCATCATCATGACCGCCTTCTCTGACCTGGACAGCGCCGTGTCGGCCTTCCAGGGCGGCGCGTTTGAATACCTGCCCAAGCCTTTTGACCTGCCCAAGGCGGTGGAGCTGATCCGCCGCGCGGTGGAAGAGAGCCAACGTGAAGAGGTGGCCGAAGAGCGCATGGCCGCCACGCCCGAGATGCTGGGCCAGGCGCCTGCCATGCAGGACGTGTTCCGCGCCATCGGCCGGCTCAGTCAGAGCAATGTGACCGTGATGATCACCGGCGAGTCGGGTTCCGGCAAAGAGTTGGTGGCTCGGGCGCTGCACAAGCATTCGCCACGTGCCAATGGCCCCTTTGTGGCCATCAACACCGCGGCCATCCCCAAGGACCTGCTGGAGTCGGAGCTGTTCGGTCACGAGCGCGGTGCTTTCACCGGCGCGCAGACCATGCGCCGCGGCCGCTTCGAGCAGGCCGAGGGCGGCACTCTGTTCCTCGACGAAATCGGCGACATGCCTTTTGATCTGCAGACGCGATTGCTGCGTGTGCTGTCGGATGGGCACTTCTACCGCGTGGGCGGGCACAACGCCGTCAAAGCCAATGTGCGCGTGATTGCCGCCACCCACCAGGACCTGGAACAGCGCGTCAAAGACGGCGTGTTCCGCGAGGATTTGTTCCACCGCCTCAACGTGATCCGCCTGCGCCTGCCGGCGCTGCGCGAGCGCAAGGAAGACGTGCCGATGCTGACCCGGCACTTCTTGCAGCAAAGCGCCAAGCAACTGGGCGTGGAGCCCAAACGCATTGCCGACAACGCCCTGGCCCAGTTGGGGTCCTTCAACTTTCCGGGCAACGTGCGTCAGTTGGAGAACATCTGCCACTGGCTCACGGTGATGGCGCCGGCCCAGGTGATCGAGGCCAAGGACCTGCCCCCTGAAGTGCTGGGGATGCAGGGCGCATCCGGTGCCATCAACAGCACCAGTTTCCACCCGGCGGCGCCGGTGGTGGAGCCAGAGCCGGTGGTCGAGCCGACTTCGGCGTTTGCCTCGCCGGCTGCGACGGTGTTGCCGGCGTCGGTGCTGGCCCAGCCGATCGCGATCCCGGCCTCGGACATGGCGCTGTCGGACGCCGGGCGTGGCGAGTCTGTTGCCGTGCCGGTTGCCGGCCTGGGGCGCGCGGCCGCCTGGGAGCAGGGCCTGGAGCTCGAGGCCCTGGAGCTGCTGGCCAGCGGGCGCCACGATGTGTGGGACGAACTGACCCGGCGCTTCGAGTCCAAGCTGATTCTCACGGCGCTGGCCAACACGCGGGGCCGTCGCATCGAGGCCGCTCAGAAGCTGGGCATCGGTCGCAACACCATCACCCGCAAGATCCAGGAACTGGGCCTCGAGTGAATCCCGCTCTACAGGGTGGCGGGCTCATGGTCTGCTGCCCTGTGGCCTGGCGGGCCGGTGGCGATCAGATCGTCACGATCACCGGTGCGTGGTCGCTGGGACGCTCGTTCTTGCGCGTGGCCCGGTCGATCTCGCAGGCGCTGACCAGGGGTTTGAGTGCCTCGCTGACCAGGGTGTAGTCGATGCGCAGGCCGCGGTTGCGCCGGAAGGCAAAGTCGCGGTAATCCCACCACGAGAAACTTTTCTCGGCCTGTTCAAACAGGCGGAAGGCATCGTGCAGCCCCAGGCCCAGCAAGGCCTTGAAGTGATCGCGCTCGGCCGTGGTGTGGTGGATGGTCTCACGCAGGCCTTCGGGGTCCCAGGTGTCGCGGTCATCGGCGGTGATGTTGAAGTCGCCCACCAGCACCAGGCGCGGGTGGCTTTGAAGCTGTTCCTTGAGCCAGTCCTGCAGCGCCTGCAGCCAGCGCATCTTGTACTCGAACTTGTCCGAGCCGGGCTCCTGCCCATTCACGAAGTAGCCATTGACCAGGCGCACGGGGCCGGTGTCGGTGTGCAGCGTGCCGGCGATCACGCGCGACTGCTCGTCTGCAAACCCCGGGATGTTCTTCACCACCTCGGTCACCGGCGTGCGGCTCAGGATGGCCACGCCGTTGTACGTCTTTTGCCCCATGAAGGCGCTGTGGTAGCCCGCCTCCTGCAGTGCGGCGGCTGGGAACTTGTCATCGCTCAGCTTGAGCTCCTGCAGGCACAGGGCATCCACCGGGTGGGTGTTGAGCCAGTCCAGCACTTGCGGCAGTCGGACCGAGAGGGAGTTGACGTTCCAGGTGGCGATTCTCATGGTGGCTTCGTGGGTCTGCTTGGGCGATGAGTATCGTGGAATTCGCGCAGCCTTGTCGCGAGCCGTGTCGATCTCTGGCTGGCGAAAACTTTTTGCGACTGTCTTGAGTCGGGCTAAAAATATGTATAATTCGAGGCTTCGCTGGATACGCAGGGCAACACAAGTTGAACTGCAGACACTGTGAAAAATGCGGGAATAGCTCAGTTGGTAGAGCGCAACCTTGCCAAGGTTGAGGTCGAGAGTTCGAGACTCTTTTCCCGCTCCAGGTTTCAGTCTTTGTGATTGGGCATCTGGCAGGCACCAAACCTGCCCTGTGGTCATCATAAAGAGCGTGCAGAACACGCGGGAATAGCTCAGTTGGTAGAGCGCAACCTTGCCAAGGTTGAGGTCGAGAGTTCGAGACTCTTTTCCCGCTCCAGTTCTTGGTGATCTTCGGATTGCCCTGATCGGGAGGTCGTCAGACATCCGGTCAAAAATGCGGGAATAGCTCAGTTGGTAGAGCGCAACCTTGCCAAGGTTGAGGTCGAGAGTTCGAGACTCTTTTCCCGCTCCAAATTTCAAAAAGGGAAGCCCAGGCTTCCCTTTTTTGTTGCCCGTGTGGCCGCCACTGGCTGTGCCGGGCCGCGTTATGATGCGCGACTGACCTGCTCAGGCCACCCTCCGCTCAGCGGCGGGCCTTGGCTTGATCGGTGTGCCCCGATGGTGAAATTGGTAGACACTGCGGACTTAAAATCCGCCGCTTTCCGTAAAAGGGGCGTGCCGGTTCGACCCCGGCTCGGGGCACCAAATTTGGCTCTCAAGCCATCTCACACCACCTCAAAACCCGC
>Ga0209913_1000696_pt1 | contig 25242 bp, 37 predicted proteins | sample PersoiDNA2013203_FD_185805 | JGI IMG/M metagenome (GOLD analysis project Ga0209913, IMG submission 185805) | Permafrost soil microbial communities from the Arctic, to analyse light accelerated degradation of dissolved organic matter (DOM) -... | ecosystem: Environmental > Terrestrial > Soil >... | reverse complement strand
CCTTACGGCCTGGGCAAGGATTATGGCAATGATTCCGATAAGCTCGACATGGATGACTATCTGCGTTGGACCGAAGAGTGGATAACTGCAGCGCTGCCCAAGCTCAAGCCCAATGGTAGCTTGTATATTTTCCTGACATGGCGTTACTCTCCGGAAATATTTGTCATGCTCAAACAACGTCTGATCATGATTAATGAAATCATCTGGGACCGGCGGGTACCTTCAATGGGGGGCGGTACGCGCAGGTATTCGTCGGTACACGATACGATAGGTTTGGGGCGGTACGCGCAGGTATTCGTCGGTACACGACACGATAGGTTTTTTTGCGCGTGCCAAGGATTACTACTTCGATCTCGACGCCATTCGCATTCCTTACGATGCGCAGACCAAGAAGGCGCGCTCGCGCTCGATTTTTGTCGGTGCCAAATGGTTGGAAATGGGCTACAACCCCAAGGACCTCTGGAGTGTGTCGCGGCTGCATCGCGAACACAAGGAGCGGGCCGATCACCCGACCCAGAAGCCGCTGGAGATTGTTGAGCGCATGATCAAGGCATCTTGTCCCCCTGGCGGCGTGGTGCTCGATCCGTTCATGGGTAGTGGTACTACTGCTGTAGCGGCGCGTCGCTGTGGTCGGCAATTTGTCGGTTTTGAATTGAATTCTGAGTATTGCGCGCTGATCGAGCAACGCCTGGATAAACTGGATGCCACGCAGATTTCTTTGCCACAAGAGGTCCAATGAGTAAGTCTTTGATTGAACGTATCATTCGTGCTGACGTGCGCGCACAGTCGGTCTACGCGGTGCCGGACGCCAGCGGACTGGTCAAGCTGGATGCGATGGAAAATCCCTATACGTTGTCGCCCGCCCTGCGCGAAGAGTTGGGGCAACGGCTGGCCGCAGTGGCGCTTAATCGCTATCCAGTGCCATCTTACGTGCATTTGAAGCAGCAGATCTGCCGCCATCTGGGTGTGCCGACCGGCTTTGATGTCATGCTCGGCAATGGTTCCGACGAGTTGATCTCCATCCTCTCACTGGCCTGCACTCAGCCAGGTGCAAAAGTACTGGCACCCGAGCCGGGCTTTGTGATGTATCAGATATCGGCACGTTTGGCGGGCCTGGAATATGTCGGCGTGCCGTTGCGCCCCGACTTTACGCTCGACCTTGTAGCTCTGCTTGCAGCAATTACTGAACATCGGCCGGCGATCACCTATCTGGCTTATCCTAATAATCCGACCGGTACCTTGTATGAGGCGGCCGATATCGAGGCGATATTGAAGGTCGTCGGCGACACCGGCATCGTCGTGTTGGACGAAGCTTATCAACCGTTTGCACAGGAAAGCTTCATGTCGCGCCTACCTGAATTCGATAATCTGGTAGTCATGCGCACGGTCTCCAAGTTGGGACTGGCCGGAATCAGGCTTGGTTACATGGCGGCCAATGCTGCTTTGTTGCAGGAATTCGACAAAGTGCGTCCACCCTACAACATCAATGTGCTGACGCAAGCGGCGGCTGAATTCATCCTGGACCATAGCGTTGAACTGGAGCGTCAGGCAGGGGCCTTGCGCATGGCGCGTGCGGCGCTGGCTGGTGCATTGGCGGAGTTCGATAGCGTTGAGGTGTTCCCGTCGGCAGCCAATTTCTTGCTGATTCGACTGGCAAATGCGGATAAAGTGTTTGTCGGACTCTTGCAACGTGGGGTATTAGTCAAAAATGCCGGTAAAATGCATCCATTGCTGCAGAATTGTTTGCGCGTCACCGTCAGTACCCCGGAAGAAAACGCGATATTCCTGGCAGCATTGAAAGAGACCGTGCAAGTCGCGATTTAAACGCCGCGCCACGAATCATTTTAGTAAACTGTTTTACCCTGATCATGTCCACTCCACGAACTGCAGAAGTCGTCCGCAATACCAATGAGACGCAAATTCGCGTCGCCATCAATCTGGATGGCACTGGCCGTCAAAAGCTCGACACTGGCGTGCCTTTTCTCGATCATATGCTGGACCAGATCGCTCGCCATGGTTTGATCGACCTCGACATCGAAGCCAAGGGAGATTTGCATATCGATGCACATCATACGGTGGAAGATGTCGGTATTACTCTTGGCCAGGCCTTTGCCAAGGCCATCGGCGACAAGAAAGGTATCCGTCGCTATGGTCACGCCTATGTGCCACTTGATGAAGCGCTGTCGCGCGTGGTGATCGATTTTTCCGGTCGTCCTGGCTTGGAGTATCACATTCCGTTTACGCGGTCGATGATCGGCGGCTTCGATGTCGATCTGACCAGTGAATTTTTTCATGGCTTTGTCAATCATGCGCAAGTTACATTGCATATTGATAATTTGCGCGGCATCAATGCGCACCATCAATGCGAAACCGTATTCAAGGCGTTTGGCCGGGCTCTGCGCATGGCGATCGAGCTCGACGCACGTGCTGCAGGAACCATCCCTTCCACCAAGGGCAGCCTGTGATTGGCAGGCGTAGTCAGAGATGATTGCGCCATTGGCACTTCCCGAGCTTTTGTATTTTTCATTATGAATAAAATTGTTGTAGTGGACTATGGAATGGGCAATCTTCGCTCCGTGGCGCAAGCTTTGCGCCATGTGGCGCCGGAAGCCGATGTACGCATTTCCGGTGAGCTCGCTGATATCGCTGCGGCAGACCGTATCGTTTTGCCAGGACAGGGCGCGATGCCAGATTGTATGCGTTGTCTGCGTGAATCTGGATTGCAGGAAGCGGTATTGGCAGCTGCGCGCAGCAAGCCATTATTCGGCGTGTGTGTCGGTGAGCAAATGCTGTTTGACTGGAGCGAAGAAGGCGCAACGCCAGGTCTGGGTTTGCTGCCGGGCAAAGTAGTACGTTTCCAGCTTGATGGTCTGTATCAGGAAGATGGTTCACGCTTCAAAGTACCGCAAATGGGCTGGAACCGTGTGCATCAGAAACTGGCCCATCCGCTTTGGGATGGCATTGATGAGCAAGCTTACTTCTATTTCGTGCATAGTTACTATGCACAGCCCGGAGAGGCGGCACACACTGTAGGCGAAACCGTCTATGGTCAGCCGTTTGCTGCTGCCGTGGCGCGTGATAATATTTTCGCAACACAATTCCATCCGGAAAAAAGTGCATCTGCGGGTTTGCAGCTGTATCGGAATTTCGTACACTGGAACCCTTGAATATTTGTCTAACCGGCAAGTTGCGCAGCGTTTGCGCTGACTTGTTCTCTTTGTAGCTCTCTTTTCACTCATAGTCATAACCGTAGCCATGCTGCTGATACCTGCCATCGACCTGAAAGACGGTCATTGCGTTCGCCTGAAGCAAGGCGATATGGACCAAGCCACTGTATTCTCCCAAGACCCCGCCGAAATGGCCCGGCATTGGCTGGCGCAAGGTGCCCGTCGCCTGCATTTGGTGGACCTTAACGGCGCCTTTGCCGGCAAGCCGAAGAACGAATCTGCGGTCAAAGCCATTCTCAAGGCGGTGCGCGATTTTGCTGCTGCACATGATGTCGAAGAAATTCCGGTACAACTGGGTGGCGGAATTCGCGATCTCGATACCATAGAGCGCTATCTCGATGATGGTTTGTCTTACATCATTATTGGCACTGCCGCTGTCAAAAACCCCGGCTTTTTGCACGACGCCTGCAGCGCCTTCCCGGGGCAAATCATTGTCGGCCTTGATGCCAAGGATGGAAAAGTAGCTACTGATGGCTGGAGCAAGTTGTCCGGCCATGAAGTGATCGACCTAGCGCAAAAATTCGAAGGCTACGGCTGCGAAGCTATTGTCTACACCGATATCGGCCGCGATGGCATGATGGGGGGCGTCAACATCGAAGCCACCGTGCGCCTGGCGCAGGCTGTTTCGATTCCTATCATTGCTTCCGGCGGTGTGCATAACCTCAAGGATGTCGAAGATTTGTGCGGTGTGCAGGATGAAGGCATTGAGGCGGTTATTTGCGGCCGTTCAATTTACGAAGGCACGTTGGACCTCAATTCGGCCCAGCTGCGGGCTGACGAACTGAGCGAAATTATCTTGCCGCAGCAAGTCGAAGGGACCGACGGCACCTGATCATGACACTCGCAAAACGCATCATTCCCTGTCTCGACGTGACGGCCGGACGGGTTGTTAAAGGCGTCAACTTCGTCGAGCTGCGCGACGCCGGGGATCCGGTCGAGATCGCGCGTCGTTATGACGAGCAGGGCGCCGATGAAATTACCTTTCTGGATATTACTGCATCATCGGATGGTCGCGGCCTGATCCTCGATATCATTGAAGCAGTGGCGTCGCAGGTCTTCATCCCGCTGACCGTTGGCGGTGGTGTACGCGTGGTTGAAGATGTGCGCCGTTTGCTCAATGCTGGCGCCGACAAGGTTGGTATCAATACCTCTGCCGTGACCAATCCTCAACTGGTGGAAGACGCTGCCGGAAAATACGGTTCGCAATGTATCGTGGTGGCCATTGACGCCAAGCGTACCGGCGACGGCAAGTGGGAAGTCTTTACCCATGGCGGACGCAATGCTACCGGTCTGGACGCGGTCGAATGGGCACGCACGATGGCGCAACGCGGCGCTGGCGAAATTTTGCTCACCAGCATGGATCGTGATGGTACCCGTAGCGGTTTTGACCTGGCGCTCACGCGTGCGGTATCCGAAGCGGTCAGTATTCCCGTGATAGCCTCCGGCGGCGTGGGTGGTTTGCAAGACTTGGCCGATGGTATCAAGCAGGGTAAGGCCGATGCCGTCCTGGCAGCCAGCATTTTTCACTACGGCCAACATACCGTCCAAGAAGCCAAGCGGTTTATGGCGGAGCAACATATACCAATGAGGCTGGCATGAGTATCAGTTCGAAATGGCTGAACAAGGTAAAGTGGGACGAAGTCGGCCTGGTGCCAGTGATTGCCCAGGAAGTCGGTTCCAATGACGTGCTGATGTTCGCCTGGATGAATCGCGAAGCGCTGGAAAAAACCGTACAAAGCGGTGAAGCCGTGTACTGGAGCCGCTCGCGTAAAAAACTCTGGCACAAGGGCGAGGAATCTGGCCACTTCCAGAAAGTGCACGAAATTCGTCTCGACTGCGATGAAGATGTTGTTTTGCTCAAAGTTGAGCAGGTTGCTGGTATCGCCTGTCATACCGGTCGCCATTCCTGCTTTTTCCAGAAATTCGAAGGTAATGCCGAAACTGGTGAATGGCAGACAGTTGATCCGGTATTAACGGATCTCGACGCTGCGCCCGAAAAAGAAAAGCCGAAACGTACCCGCAAGGTCATCAGCAAGGTTGCAACATGAGTGAAACGCTGCGCCGCTTGGCTGAGGTCATCGAGTCCCGCAAACTGGCTAACGGTGGTAATCCGGAAACATCCTACGTCGCCCGTTTATTTTCCAAGGGCGATGACGCCATACTTAAAAAAATCGGTGAAGAGGCCGCAGAAACCATCATGGCGGCCAAGGATGCCCGTGTCAGCGGAGATGCATCCATGGTGCTCTATGAATGCGCCGATTTGTGGTTTCACAGCATGGTCATGTTGGCCCAGTTCGATCTGCAGCCGCAGGATGTGCTTAATGAACTGGCACGACGCGAGGGTTTGTCAGGGCTGGACGAGAAAGCCAGCCGCGACGCCTGAGGCCATTGTTTCAGCACATACCTTGACAATCAATCAGCCCTCAGGAGAAGCCGCGTTGGATAATTGTATTTTTTGCAAAATTGCCGCCAAGCAGATTCCATCCAAGATCATCTACGAAGACGATGATGTGATTGCCTTCCGCCAAGCAGATTCCATCCAAGATCATCTACGAAGACGATGATGTGATTGCCTTCCACGATATCAACCCGGCCGCACCAGTACATTTTTTGATCGTACCGAAACAGCATGTCGCCACGCTAACAGACTGCGCCGAAAAGCATGCCATTTTATTGGGTAAAATGTTGCTATTGGCGCCGCGTCTGGCACAGGAGCAAGGTTGTGGCTATCAGGAGGATACGGTCGGTGGCAAAACAGGCGGTTTCAAGACACTATTGAATACCGGCCCCGACGGTGGCCAGGAGGTGTACCATCTCCACATGCACGTCATCGGCGGTGCGCACCCCTGGCGCGTCAAGTTTGTGCAGCAATAGCACCAACTCATCATGCGCAGTTTTGCGGCGCTTAAGTTATGTGAATACACGACATCATGGTGTCGCTTAGGAGAATAAAATGGGTTCGTTCAGTATTTGGCATTGGTTAATTGTTCTGGTGATCGTGATGGTGGTGTTCGGCACCAAGAAATTGGGTAACGTGGGCTCTGACCTTGGCAAGGCCGTCAAAGGATTCAAGGATGGCGTCAAAGGGGAAGAGGAAAAGCCCGTTGCCAAGGATCAAGCCGTCATCGATGTTCAGGCCAAGGACAAATCGGGCAACTGAGTGCTTTACGCTACGCGCAGGCTTAGGTTTGCGTGTTGTGCTCGTGCTTCGTCGGCATGGCTCAGTTTGCTGAGTCGTGTCTTTTTGCTGATGTTCGACTGCAATAGAGTCGTTCATTTCACCATCGCACCTGGCGCGGCGGCATCCACTTTCAGTTCTCATCCACGTCATGATTGATATCGGTCTTTCCAAGCTGGCTTTAATTGGGGTTGTCGCGCTGGTCGTGATTGGCCCGGAGCGTTTGCCCAAGGTGGCGCGTATGGCCGGCTCGTTGTTTGGTCGCGCGCAGCGTTATATCAACGAGGTCAAGACTGAGGTCACGCGCGAAATCGAGCTCGAAGAGCTGCGCAAGATGAAAAAAGATGTCGAAGATGCGGCTGGCGACGTGCAAAGCAGTCTCGCCAAAAGTATGGACGAGACTCAGAACTCCATTCACGATGCCTGGAACGAGGGCAATGGGTCCGGTAGTACGACCAATTGGAGCAATATCCCCAGTCCGGAGGCGCTGGCCATCAAAGCCAAAAATTTCCGCAAGAAACGTCTGGTGCGCAATTCGACCATTCCCGCATGGTACAAGAATCAGAACGGTCGCCGTACCCGGGTCATTTCCGCTGCTGCGCGCGTGGCGAAATATCGTCCCAACGACATCGGCAAATCTGCCGGTTTTTTCTAATCCCGATGGACTTGCTTTCCATCTTTCTCCCGTAGTTGCCCAATGGCCGAAGAACAGAACACGTCAGGCAGCGAAGATACCTTCATTTCGCACCTGATCGAATTGCGCAGTCGCGTGGTCAAGTCGGCTGCTGCCGTGCTGGTCATTTTTCTTTGCCTCATGCCGTTTGCCGCGCACATCTTCGATTTGCTAGCCAGCCCGATGATTCAGGCATTGCCAGCCGGCAGTAAGATGATCGCCACCGGCGTGATTACACCGTTTCTGATCCCGGTCAAGGTCACCATGCTGGTCGCACTGATCATCGCCTTGCCGTGGGTGCTCTATCAGATGTGGGCGTTTGTCGCGCCTGGTCTGTATGCCCATGAGAAGCGCCTGGTGGCGCCACTGGTAATTTCGTCGTCGTTGTTGTTTATTGCTGGAGTTGCATTCTGCTACTTTCTGGTGTTCCGGACGGTGTTTCCCTTCATTAATAATTTCGCTCCCAAATCGGTATCGGTGGCACCGGATATCGACAGCTACGTCGATTTCGTGCTTACCATGTTTCTGGCTTTTGGCGTTACCTTTGAAGTGCCGATTATCGTCATTGTGCTGGTGCGCATGGGCTTGGTGCCATTGGCCAAGCTTAAACAGATTCGTCCCTACGCCGTGGTGGGCGCCTTCGTGATCTCCGCCGTGGTCACGCCGCCCGACATCATGAGTCAGTTGATGCTGGCCTTGCCGTTGTGCCTGCTATATGAAGTTGGTCTGCTGGTGGCGCCGATTTTTGAACGCGCCACGCGTGCTCCGCAAGCGCCGGAAGAGGCGGTCGACGGCCAGTAAGCGCCACATTGGCAACATAGGTACGGTGCAGTGCATATTTTTTGCAAGCATCGTCGCCCTTTGTCGATTCATGATCCCATTCTTACTCGGGATTTATGAAAATGTGGCCTTCAACAATCAATCATGTTTTACCTTGCTTCAAGGTAGAGCCGTCTGCGGGAACACGCCAGAAATCTCTGCTTCCTATCGGCTGTGTCAGTAGTACGGAAGTCCAGTTGGGCTCTAGCATGGATGTTCAATACTTGCTCCGGCAACCGAGCAGTGACTATTTTTTGCAGCAGCAGTTGCTTTCGCAAGAGCAACAACAGCAATGGGCCCAGTTGATACAGTTGCAACAGCAACAAAAAAAGACAATGTCGAGTCTGCCGCAGATGTCACCGTTGACCCCGGCACCACAACCAGTAGAGCAACTAGAGCAGCCGCAGCAACAAATCCTGCCACTACAAGTACGGCTACAAGCACAGTCGCAAGAGCAGTATCGTTCGATGTTGCTGTCGTGTCAGAACAATCAGTTGGAACAGGGGCAACTACTAAAGCGTCAGCGGATGCAATTTGGACATTTACTAGCGCGGCATAAATTGGAGCGTACACAGCAGTATCAGCAGTGTCCGAAGCTGATGCCGGTGCAACGGCAGCAATCGCTTCAAATGGAGCAGTGTTTTAATTTACAACTTGTCCATTTGGTCGAGAGGCATCGGCTGGAGTGGTATTTGCTGTCAGAGCTAGGCTCGGAGCAGCCATGTCATTTATACCTGCTTCTGTTAGCGCAGCAACGAGATCAAATAATCAAACTGGACAAAGAGTATTTTCTGAAACATCAGGAGTTGTATTCGACGCATGTGAAGCAAAGGGGCGCAGTGTCTGAAATGAGCGCTATATACCTAAGCGATTACTATAACGAATCAGCCATCCAGTAACAGCATTGCCAGAGCGCTCATGGCAGTTGTGATGGATCTTGCTTTGCCTTGAGCCAACCGTTATTTCACTACCGTCAATGGCACTTCACGCAGCCATCTAATCAGTGGATAGGCATCTTTGAATGCGGCCAACACATCCTTGCCTAGGTCGGAGGGAATCTTCTTCTTGATGTCACTATCCTTCCAGACGATGAAATTCTTGAGCTTGATGTACTCCAAGTTGGGACTGTCAGCGTCGAATCCCTTGGGTGGACGTGACAGCTTGCCTTCTTCCTGCAAGCCACCGAAATTTTCCTTGATGGATTTAGTCTTGAGCACTTTGTTGAAGCCCCCATCATCGGCGATGACTCGCTGGCGAATGGCGCGCAGGCGATCGGCTGGCGGCATGTATTCGCCGCCGGCGATGAACAACCGGCCGGCAGCATCGATATGGAAATAGTAAGCCGGGCCGCCGCCCTGGCTGGGCTTTTTCAGGCCACTGGCCGTGATGGAGGCCGAGAAATGCGTCTTATAGGGGCTCTTGTCGTGTGAAAAACGCATGTCGCGATTGATGCGAAACAGCGCTTTCTTCGGATTGCAACCGGCTACGGCTGGATCGAACTTGCTGATGTCGGCAATCAGCCTGATTACTACTTCCAGAAACTCCGCACGCAAAATATCGTACCGCGGTTTGTTCATGACAAACCAGGCGCGGTTGTTATTCTCGGACAGCTCAGCAAGGAACTGGGTCAGATCACGGATATGCATGGTGTTTTCAATGTCGTCAATGTAAGCCGATGGCAGAATTATTCAGCATCTTCACGCTTTGGTGGTGGCCGTTTGCCGACCAAGATCTCGAACGCCGTCTCTTGCGACTTGCGCAGCACTCGCATTTTGGCTTTTTGGCCGGGCGTCAGTTGCGCAATCAGGTTGAGCATTTCGGTGGTGTCGGCGACCGGTTTGTCTTCCACGCTGATCAGGATGTCACCTGGTTTGATACCAGCCTTATCGGCCGGACCGCCCTTGAGCACGCCGGCGATGATGGCGCCATTCTTTTTGGTCAGACCGAAACTCTCTGCCAGCTCAGGTGTGATGTCCTGCGGCTCGACACCGATCCAGCCGCGTACGACTTGACCATGATTGATGATGGCTTCCATGACGTTCTTCGCCGTCGACATAGGGATGGCAAAGCCGATGCCGAGATTGCCCCCGGTGCGTGAATAGATTGCTGTGTTTACCCCTAGCAGATTGCCGTTGGTGTCGACCAGCGCACCGCCCGAGTTGCCGGGGCCGAGTTGCCAGGGTTGATCGCCGCATCAGTCTGGATGAAGTTCTCGAAGGTATTGATGCCGAGGTGATTGCGGCCCAAAGCAGAAATGATGCCCATGGTGACCGTCTGGCCGACCCCGAAGGGATTGCCGATGGCCAGTACCACGTCGCCTACGGTGGCTTGCTCAGTGTGCGCCAGGGTGATGGCAGGCAGGTTCGGTAAATCGATCTTGATCACGGCCAGGTCGGTCTCTGGGTCAGTGCCGACCACTTTGGCGGAAGCCTTGCGACCATCGGTCAGCGCCACTTCGATTTCATCGGCAGCTTCGACCACGTGATTGTTGGTCAGAATGTAGCCCTGCGGGCTGACGATGACGCCAGAACCCAGACTCGATTGTTTGTCATCCTGCTGATCATCGGGCTGATCACCAAAAAATTTCTTGAAAAATGGATCGTCCATGAACGGACTTTTTTGCGTGCGCGCTTCCGTGGTAGTGAAAATATTAACCACCGAAGGCATCGCCAGGCGTGCCGCATCGCGATAAGAATTTGGCGCAGGCACGCCTGGCGTGACTTCCTGCATTTGCACAGAAGATGCCGCAGCGCGCACGCGTGCACCAAAAAGGCCGCTGACCCAATCCGGCTTCAAGGTGGCTACAATGAACCAGATCGCTAAACCGACCGTCACGGTTTGTGCAAACAACAGCCAAAAACGTCGCATATTGAAATAAAAGATGAGGATGAAAAAATGACCCTGCGCACTGCAACTAGGGATGAACTCGCCAGTTACCTGGCGCAAATGCTGAATATCACACAATACCGCGATTATTGCCCAAATGGGCTGCAGGTGGAAGGCCGCAGCGATATCCAGCTGATTGTCAGTGGCGTGACTGCCAGTCTGGCACTGCTGGAAGCAGCCATTGATCTCAAGGCCGACGCCGTTCTGGTGCATCACGGTTATTTCTGGCGCGGCGAAGATGCACGTGTGATCGGTATCAAGCACAAGCGCCTCAAAACCTTGTTGCGCCATGATCTTAATTTGTTTGCCTACCATTTGCCGCTCGACGCGCATGCGACGTTGGGTAACAACGCTCAACTGGCGCAACAGTTGAGTTTGGAAGGTCGGGGCCGATTTGGCGATGATCAGTTGGGATGGCTGGGCGTGGTGGCCGCTGATAGCGGCATTGTCACTGTTGGCGATCTGGCGCAGCGTATCGAAGAGCGTCTTGGTCGCAAACCGATGCTCATTGGCGATGTTGCCACGCCAGTAGGCTCAATTGCCTGGTGTACCGGCGCAGCACAAGGCATGCTGGGTGACGCCATCGCTGCTGGTGCCGGGGTCTACATCAGCGGTGAAATTTCCGAACCAACTGTGCATCTGGCGCGCGAGACCGGCGTCACCTACATTGCTGCCGGCCACCACGCTACCGAGCGCTATGGCGTGCAGGCGCTCGGCGCGCATGTCGCCGAGCATTTTGGCATAGCACATCAGTTTATCGACATCGACAATCCGGTCTGAGCGGTGTTTCGGCACTGCTTATTTTCTCAAGGCATCGCGGATTTCACGCAACAGCAGCACATCCTCTGGAGTCACCGGCAGCGGTGCAGGCGTATCGTCGGCTTTTGGCTGCACGGCCAGATTGCGGGCCTTGTTGATGGCACGCACCATCTGGAAAATGATGAAGGCCAGAATCAGAAAGTTGATCAAAATGGTCAGGAAATTGCCATAGGCAAAGACCGCGCCGGCCTTCTTCGCTTCTACCAGCGTCAGATTGCCGCTCTGACCGTTGAGAGGCCAGTAGTAGTTGGCAAAATCCAGCCCACCGAAGATTTTTCCGGCCACTGGCATGATGATGTCTTGCACCAGAGACTCGACGATTTTGCCAAAGGCACCGCCGATAATGACGCCAACGGCGAGGTCAACCACATTACCTTTTAATGCGAAAGCGCGAAATTCTTGCATCATGCTCATATATTTCTCCTCGAAATTGTTGCAAAAGCTTGCGCTCGGTTATATCGTGCTTCGATAAAAAAGTAAATTACAGGCAATTGATTGCCCAATAGCTATAAATAATTGAGACAAAGACAAGATTTTCGTCCAACGACGACAACCTTTGGGGGAAAGTTCCCGCAATTGCATTTTTCTGCAAGTTGATTGGCTTTAAAAGACCTTCGAGCTTCGTTATAATCGGCGGTCGCTGGAGTGCCACGCAGTTTTCGTATTTTCACTAATTTGGGGTTGGTATGAGTATCGAAAAACAGGTCGACAGCAGTCGACGTGGATTGCTCGTCGCGACTTGCGCGGCCGGTGGTGTTGCTGGACTGGCTACAGCGGGGGCGTTTGTTTCCACCTTTCAGCCATCGGAGCGAGCCAAAGCTGCCGGTGCACCGGTAGAGGTAGATATTTCCACGCTGGCGCCGGGCGAAATGCGCACCGTCGAGTGGCGTGGCAAACCGGTATGGATTCTCAAGCGCACCCCGGAAATGGTTGCTTCTCTTGGTAAAGTCGACGGCCTGGTCGCCGACCCCAAATCGCAACGTACTGAATTTTCCACCACGCCAGCGTATGCCCTCAACGAGTGGCGCTCCATCAAGCCCGACTTGCTTGTGGTCGTTGGTATCTGCCCACATTTGGGATGTTCGCCCAGTTCCAAATTTCAGAGTGGTGCCCAGCCCTCATTGCCGGATGACTGGCACGGCGGCTTTCTGTGTCCTTGCCATGGCTCCACATTTGACCTGGCTGGCCGTGTCTACAAAAACAAACCTTCGCCAGACAATCTGCAGGTGCCGCGCTATATGTTTGAAGGCGACACCAAGCTGGTCATCGGCAAAGATGAGAAAGGCGAGGCATAACCATGGCTGCATTTCACGAAAAAGAACTACCACCGGATGCACCGGCTGCCGCCAAGGCCCTGAACTGGGTTGATGCCCGTTTTCCGCTGACCTCCACCTGGAAAGCCCATCTCTCCGAGTACTACGCCCCTAAGAACTTCAACTTCTGGTACGCCTTTGGCTCCCTGGCGCTGCTGGTGCTGGTGATTCAGATCGTTACCGGAATTTTCCTGGTGATGCACTACAAGCCGGATGCCACATTGGCCTTTGCCTCGGTCGAATACATCATGCGCGACGTACCTTGGGGCTGGCTGGTGCGCTACATGCACTCGACTGGCGCTTCGGCCTTCTTCATTGTTGTTTATCTGCACATGGTGCGTGGGCTGTTGTATGGCTCCTACCGCAAGCCGCGCGAACTGGTCTGGCTGTTTGGCGTGGCCATCTTTTTGTGTCTGATGGGTGAAGCTTTTATGGGCTATTTGTTGCCTTGGGGGCAGATGTCCTACTGGGGTGCGCAGGTGATTGTGAACCTGTTCGGGGCGATTCCTTTCATTGGACCTGACCTGTCCCTGTGGATTCGCGGCGACTACGTCGTCTCCGATGCCACGCTCAACCGTTTTTTCTCCTTTCACGTCATCGCTATCCCGCTGGTGCTGATCGGTCTGGTCGTGGCGCATATCATCGCATTGCACGAAGTCGGCTCGAACAATCCGGACGGCATCGAGATCAAGGAAAAAACCGACGCCAACGGTATTCCGCTCGACGGCGTGCCGTTTCATCCCTACTACTCGGTGCACGACATCATGGCCGTGGCGGTGTTTTTGTTGGTATTTTCCGCAGTGGTCTTTTTTGCTCCTGAGATGGGTGGTTATTTCCTCGAATACAATAACTTCATCCCAGCCGACTCACTCAAGACGCCGCCGCACATCGCCCCGGTCTGGTATTTCACACCGTTTTATTCGATTTTGCGCGCCACCACCTCTGATTTCATGGCCTATCTGATGGCTGGTGTAGCCGCCTATGTCGCGCTGGTCCTGCTCAGGTCCAAGCGCAGCGCCATCTTCCGGATCGTGGCGCTGATTTTCGGTGCGGCTATCATTGCTGGCATGGCGATCTTTGACGCCAAGTTCTTTGGTGTGGTACTCATGGGCGTATCTGTCATGATCCTGGGCGGCTTACCCTGGCTGGACCATTCCCTGGTGAAGTCGATCCGCTATCGCCCGAGCTGGCATAAATACATTTACATTCTGTTTGCGATTGCCTTCCTGGTGTTGGGCTATCTTGGCGTGAAACCGCCTGGCGTGTGGGGCGGGCTACGGGTACACGATCAGATACTGATTACGGATATTGCTCAAAGTGTCAGCCAAATATGCACTTTCATCTACTTCGGTTTCTTTTTGCTGATGCCGTGGTGGAGTTCTGCAGGGCAGTTCAAGCCGGTGCCTGACCGTGTTACTTATCATCCGCACTAAGCCAGCCCAGAGGATAAAAATGACTTTGCTCAAAAGAATCATCGCGACCCTGGTGCTGCTGCCGGCCTTGGCCTATGCCAGCGAAGGTGGCCCGGAGCTGGACAAGGCGCCTGATCGCAGTAATGATATTTCGGCGCTGCAAAATGGTGCCAAGCTGTTCGTCAACTATTGCTTAAATTGCCACTCGGCATCGGCCATGCGTTACAACCGACTAAGGGATATCGGTCTAAGCGAGGATCAGATCAGGAACAACTTACTGTTTACCGGTGAAAAAGTTGGCGACCTGATGAAAACCCCGCTGTTACCGCAAGACGCCAAGGCCTGGTTTGGTGTGGTGCCACCGGATTTGTCGGTGATTGCGCGTGCCAAGGCCTCCGAAGCTGGATCGGGGCCGGACTGGTTGTATACTTACCTGCGCACTTTTTACCAGGATGACAGCCGTCCAAGCGGCTGGAATAACCTTATATTCCCCAATGTCGCCATGCCGAATGTGTTGTGGGAATTGCAAGGTATTCGCACGGAAAAATTTGTCGACGAGAAAGATCCGCACGATGAAAGCAAGACAATCCATAAATTTGCTGGCTTCGAGCAGGTAAAAGCGGGCAAAATGAGCGCAGTTGAGTACGATACCGCTGTGGCAGATCTGGTCGGCTACTTGCAATGGATGGGTGAACCCGCGCAGAATACGCGTAAGCGCCTTGGCGTGTGGGTATTACTGTTCCTCGGCTGCTTCCTGGTTCTGGCGTGGCGCTTAAATGCGTCCTTCTGGAAAGAAGTTAAGTAAGTTTCGTGTCCGCGTGGTTTGCGGACGTACGTATCGGGGTGAGGCGTACAGCGTCTCGCCCCTTTGTTTCTAAGGCACTACAAACATGATGGTTCTCTACTCGGGCACAACCTGCCCATTCTCGCAACGTTGCCGTCTGGTCCTGTTTGAAAAGGGCATGGACTTTGAAGTTCGCGATGTTGATCTGTTTAACAAGCCGGAAGATATTTCGGTGATGAATCCTTACGGCCAAGTGCCAATTCTGGTCGAGCGCGACCTGATTTTGTATGAGTCCAACATCATCAATGAATACATTGATGAACGCTTTCCGCATCCGCAACTGATGCCCGCTGATCCACTAATGCGCGCACGCGCACGCCTCATGCTGTTCAATTTTGAAAAAGAATTGTTCATCCATGTGCATACCCTGGAAAACGAAAAAGGCAAGACCGTTGACAAGGTTCAGGAAAAAGCTCGCAATGAAATTCGTGATCGACTGACCACATTGGCGCCATTGTTCTTGAAGAACAAGTACATGCTCGGCGACGAGTTTTCCATGCTTGACGTCGCGTTGGCGCCGTTGCTGTGGCGTCTGGATCACTACGGAATTGAACTGTCGAAGACGGCGGCACCGCTGATGAAGTACGCTGAACGTATTTTCTCCCGTCCAGCCTACATCGAAGCATTGACGCCTTCTGAGAAGGTTATGCGTCGTTAATTCGCGCGTCGTTCTTTAGCGTTATCCCGTTCGCCGGTTGCTCTCTATAAAAGAACAATCGGCGAAAGCCTGTAAAATCGCCGTTCACTTCCATCGTGGCGTGCGATTAGTTTTTCCAGATTGGTTTTTGCTATGCCAGAAGTGTCTACGAAACCTTATCTCCTACGCGCCATTTATGAATGGTGTACAGACAACGGCTATACACCGCACATTGCGGTCGTGGTGGATGGGCGTACCCGTGTACCGATGCAGTTCGTCAAGAATGGTGAGATTGTGCTAAACGTCAGCTTTGAAGCTACCAGTGGGCTGAAGATGGACAATGACTTTATTAGCTTCAGTGCCCGCTTTGGTGGTATTTCGCGTGATATCTCTGTCCCCGTCGACAATGTCATTGCCATCTACGCACGTGAAAATGGTCAAGGCATGGCCTTTGAGGCACCGACCGGACTTGCTGCCAGTGATGAAGCCGCTGAGTCATCCGAGGCCCCTGTGACGACCTTGTCAGCTCTGGCATCGGTCCCAAGTACGGAAAAAACGGAGGCCAGCAGTACGACGTCACCAGAAAATGAACCGGAACCACCAAAAAAAGGTGGAAGACCTGTGCTAACTCGAATTAAATAGGCTATAATCGTTGTCTTAGATTTTTGCTGGCTTAGCTCATCTGGTAGAGCACCTGACTTGTAATCAGGGGGTGGCGGGTTCAATGTGCTAACTCGAATTAAATAGGCTATAATCGTTGTCTTAGATTTTTGCTGGCTTAGCTCATCTGGTAGAGCACCTGACTTGTAATCAGGGGGTGGCGGGTTCAAGTCCTGCAGCCAGCACCACGCATTACAAAGAAAAGGCCCTTCGTTTGGAGGGCCTTTTTTTTCGCCAAAAAATGGGAATTTTCGACGCGAACGTCAATGAAGTGTCGATGTAAATTTAAAATTCTTAAAAGGTCATCCTCGCGATTGAGGGATTTTTCGATGAGATTGCTACTGTGGGGATCCATTACCTCGCTCTTGGTAATTCCATCCAGTTCGTATCAACATCAGACTGGGAGCAGGTCTTAGTAGAAAATCTGCCGAGGCGGCTACGATTGGATTGAAAAATGGGCTGTTCAGTGTTGTCGATCCATTACCTCGCTCTTGGTAATTCCATCCAGTTCGTATCAACATCAGACTGGGAGCAGGTCTTAGTAGAAAATCTGCCGAGGCGGCTACGATTGGATTGAAAAATGGGCTGTTCAGTGTTGTCGTTTATGCCGACGAAACCCCAGTGGGTGTTGGAAGAGTAATTGGCGATGGTGGCTGTTTCTTTGAGATCGTCGACATAGCAGTCCTGCCAGAGTATCAAAAGAAGGGACTAGGCCAGCTGATCATGGAGCGCCTCATGCAGTTTATCCATGAAAATGCGTTGCCAACCGCTTACGTTAGCCTGATGGCAGATCACGGCACGCCAGACTTCTATAAGAAATATGGCTTTGAAGTCTCGCTACCGCCCCAAAAAGCTGGCATGTTTCTACGCATTGTTTAATACATTGTCGGCAATAAAGCCTGCAACCGTCCAGGAGCAGGCATGGTCAACCAGGTTGATTTTCACTCGTTGGTTAACAAACGAGCGTCGCTCAGTATTGATCAAAGGCCCTGAACAAATGGAAAAGTCGTTCATGATAGTGCTCTCCCTCCTGGCCGCGACATTGATGTTGTCTCCCATTCTATCTCTGTCAGCGGAACTTCCTGCCGAGCGCAACCATGATGAGCAATCTTTTCCGGGAGAAGATTGGAGCCGTGCCAGTCCAGAGTCACTAGGCTTTTCTCCGTCAGGAATAGATCGCGCACTCGCTTACGCCAAGAATGAAGGTTCGACAGCAGGACTGGTCATTGTGCATGGCTTAGTGATCGCCGAATGGGGCGATATAGCGCGTAAGTCCAATCTCCACTCGGCGCGCAAAAGCTTCATGAGCGCTTTGGTTGGTATAGCAGTGTCGCGGGGACAACTCAGTCTGGATGCAACGTTGCAAGAACTCGGCATCGATGATGAGACGCCATCGCTGACTTCAACAGAAAAACAAGCAACGGTGCGCATGCTCTTGCAGGCACGATCTGGGATCTATCATCCCACCGTCTACGAAACGGCCGGAATGAGCGCTGCCAAGCCACTGCGATACAGCCATGATCCAGGTACCTTTTGGTACTACAACAATTGGGACTTCAACACGATCGGGGCAATCTATGAGAAGGCAACTGGCGAGCGTATCTTTGATGCGATCAAGGTCCTGCTTGCCGATCCACTCAATATGCAAGACTATTTGCCATCCGATGGTCGATATGTTGATGGAGGATTTGCCACGCGTTACCCAGCATATCCGTTTAATATGAGTGCCCGTGATCTGGCCCGCTTTGCATTGCTTTACCTTCACCGTGGCCGTTGGCGAGACCATCAAATCGTGCCGGCGAACTGGGTAGATGAATCGACTCGTCCTTATTCCAACACATCAACCGGAGGGTATGGTTACATGTGGTGGACAAGCACGCCTGCACACGGCCAGAGAACAAAAAAAATGGCATTGCTGCGGCCGACCTTCTGGGCCGACGGACATCTAGGCCAATATGCGGTAGTCGTTCCGTCGCTTGACCTCGTGGTGGTCAATTTGGTTGACGCGCGATTGACATCTAAACACATGGGGCAATCGCAAATGGAAGAGCTGATGTGGTTAGTCGAGCATGCGGCTAACGTCTCCGATATCGGTACGGAGCCAAGCAGCGTCAATCTAAAGATAACGCCAACCCGGCAGAGCCAGGCAACAGAATGAGCGTTTTCAGGGATGTCTGCAATCGTCCAGGAGCAGACGTCTTTGAGGCACCGCCAGATGACACTCGCGTATCGGATTTACAATATCCTCATCTATCAACAATATCTGACAACAGGTGCCACGCCATGAGATATCGACTATGACCAACGCTTTGAAGATTGATTTCGTTTCCGATATCGTATGTCCGTGGTGCGCGATCGGACTGGCGGGTCTCAATACTGCGCTCGAACGCATCGGTCCGGCGACGCATATCGACCTCACCATTCATCCCTTCGAGCTCAATCCTGGCTTGTCTGCGGCCGGCCAGGTTCACCTTGAACACATCACCGAAAAATATAACATCACCGCAGACCAGGCGCGCGTCAACCGTGAACAGATCCGGGCCAGGGCGGCCGCTGTAGGTTTTACCATGAATCGCGACGACGCCAGTCGCGTCTACAACACCTTCGATGCCCATCGCCTGCTTAGCTGGGCGAAAGAAAAAAATGTGCAGGCAGCGCTCAAATTGGTTCTGCTCAAAGCCTATTTCACCGATGGAAAGAACATCGCGGACAGAGATGTGTTGGCAGAGCTTGCTCAGCAAGTCGGCCTGGACGGCGCCGAGGCAAGCGAAATACTGGCATCGGATCGTTTCGGGCAGGAAGTGAAGGCAGAAGAAGCGCTGTGGGCCCAACGCGGCATCAGCAGCGTACCGGCAGTCGTCGTGAACGACCGCTACCTGATCTCGGGTGGCCAGCCGCCGGAAGTGTTTGAAGAGCAACTCCGAGCGATCCTGGCGGGAGACGCTCGCCAATGACGATCGTGTAGCTGGCGTTCGCGGATCATTGTTGGTTGGCAAGTAGAACAGAGAGTGGCGCAGGAGCGGAAATTGGTACATCCACACCATCACAAACACATAAGCACTTGTGAAATTTTCACTGCTATTGCCATGTGCATGGTCAACATTGGAAGCGCATGTGCTGTTTCAACAATGCCCGTGTCTCCCCATGACGATGGCCATGGCAGCACCATCGTCTTTGAGTCTGTCACGCCTAAGCGCGTCAAGGATTTTGTGGAGCGTACCGTCGACAATAAGGTCTCAATCACAGGGCGATTGGCGTTTCCTGAAGCGATGAATTCTGCCGTTCCGGCGGTGGTCATCCTACACGGAAGCAGCGGTGTTAATCCAGGAGAGATGGTCTGGGCGCAACGCTTGAACTCGATAGGATTTGCCAGTTTCGTCGTCGACAGTTTTACGGGTCGAGGCATCACCAATACCGAAGCTGACCAAACTCAGCTGTCGATGACGGCAGATGTGGCAGACGCCTACTTTGCTCTACGCCTACTGGCGGCCGATTCTCGTATCGACAAAAGAAAAATCAGTGTGATGGGTTTTTCGCGCGGAGGGATTGCGGCGCTTTATTCTGCACTGGAGCCGTTTCGCCGCGCCGTGCTCGAAGACGATCTACACTTTGCCGCACATATAGCCTTCTATCCCGGCTGCGGCATACATTACACATCGGCGCATCTGGATGGCGCTCCGATACTGATGCTGCTTGGCGGCAAGGACAACTACACGCCGGCAGCACCGTGTGTGACGTACGTCAACGATTTGCGCAGGCAAGGCGCGCAGGTCACGCTGAAAACTTACCCCGATGCCTATCACGGATTTGACAGGCCGACACGAGTCCATGTCATCAAGTCAGCAACAAGCGCGCGCGAATGCCATGGCACTTATGATCTGGATACAAACAAATTCACGATGCGCAAAGATGAGAAAACGCTGTCGGGTGCGGAGGCCGCGGCAGAATCTAAGCGCTGTCTCAGTTATGGTGTGATGCTTGGTGGCGATGCGTTGGGGCGCGAGCAATCGCCGCTTGATGTTGCCGAATTTCTCAAATCTGTGTTCGATACTGAGCAATGACATCTAGGGCCTGTGGCATGCCAATATGTCCACAACCGGCCAGGTGCAGACATTCCAGCCAAAGAGAAATCCCGCTGTAGGGCTTTTCTCGCATACGGACCATCGTCAATGCCAGATGTAAATGAAAACAAATACCTGGTTCTCTGTGCGCTCTCCAATACCTAAAAATCTATCGCTCGAAAAGCCTTGCGAAGCTTGTTTTAGTAAAAAACTGTGGCGAAAAATAGATAATAGTCACAGCGAGGGAAATACGGTCAGACCAGAACGCCACCGCCGTCAATTACAAGCGTCTGTCCGGTGACAAACGTGTTGTTCATCAAATACAAATAGGCTTGGGCAATCTCATCGGCTTCACCGACGCGCCCGACCAACAATCTCGAACCGACATCCTGGTACATTGCGTCGCGATCATTCTCTGGAATGTTTGCCCACAATGGCGTGCGAACAAAACCCGGACTGACGATATTAACGCGCAGCGGTGCAAGTTCGACGGCGAGTGCACGCGTAAAGCCTTCCATCGCACTGCAAATGCTGGCACCGATTGTCAAGCCTTTGGGAGCTCGGGAACTGGCGATACCGCTGGTCAGCACGATTGAACCGCCTTGCCGAATATAAGGTAGAGCCGCTTTGACCGCAGCCATCGCGCCAAACATACGTACGTCGAACGCTTTGCGTACCGCGTTCATCTCAATACTGTCGATATTGCCAAATAGCAAGCTTTCGCCAGCCGTATAAACCAAATGATCGAAATGGCCGATTTCTTTAAACAGCCGCTCCACGGATTCGGCATTGCTCAGGTCCGCCACCAATCCATTTACCCCCGATCCCAAGGCAGCGATGGCCGTGTCGACCTTTTCCTTTTTTGAAGATGACACCACAACTTGCGCTCCCTGCGCTTGCGCCGCGAGTGCTGTTGCAAAGCCAATGCCGGATGTTCCACCCAATACGACGATTTTCTTATCTTGCAGATTCATCTCAATTAACTCCCTATATATCCCGCCAGACGGTATGAGGAGCATTGTGATTGCATCGTCTTTTTTAATAAACTATGATTCATTTCTTACATTCACAACCAGGGCTTACGAATGGATCGTTTCGTTAGCATGTCGATCTTTACTCGAGTCGTCGATCGTGGCAGTTTTGTTGCGGCGGCAGAAGGCAGCGGGATGACCGCAACAATGGTCGGCAACCACATCCGGGCACTTGAAGGTCGGCTCGGTGCGCGTCTGCTTAACCGTACGACGCGCCAGCAAAGCCTGACTGAAACAGGCCGCAACTATTACCAGCAGTGCGTCAACATTTTGGCACAGGTTCAGGAAGCGGAAGGCGAGGCTCGCGATATCCGTGAACGGCCACGCGGTCGCCTGCGCGTAAGTGTGCCGGTGATGTATGGCACGATGCTGCTCGTGCCGGCAATAGGCGAGTATCTCGAAGCCAATTCCGACGTGCAGGTGGAATTGGCACTCAATGATCGATTCGTCGATCTTGCTGATGAAGGCTTTGACGCAGCAATCCGGGTTGGCGTTCTTCCGGATTCAAATCTGATCGCACGACCATTGGCCCCCTCTGCGCTGGTTGCCTGCGCATCGCCTGCCTATCTTGCGCGACATGGGACTCCCAAGACGCCGACAGATCTGGAACGACACCAGTGCATTGCAATCGGATTTGTCAGCGGCTTGAAACGAGACTGGCGCCTTACCCTCGCAGATGGTTCGGAACAGATCGTAAAGGTACCTGGCCGTCTGGATATCAGCGGCAGCGGTATGGCGTTGCGTGAAGCCGCACTCGCGGGCCTCGGCGTCATTTTCCAACCAAGGATGATAGTCGATCAGGACATTGCCGCAGGAAGATTGATCAGGCTATTTTCGAACCTGCCCGCACCGTCAAATCCCGTACATCTGGTGTACTTTCCCGAGCGCAAATTGACGGCAAAGCTAGTCAGCTTTATCAACTTCATGATTGAGCGTTTTGGCCCAGAAGCGGCGTAGACGAAAGTGTCGGATTCTATAGCAGTGGATTTGGCGATGTCCGTAATCGGCCAGAAGCAGGCATTATCAGGTCGCCTTCGTAGATCGATATTTCAATTTGAGGTACTTATGCTTAGCGGAATGAATCACTTGACACTTGCAGTCGTCGATCTACAGTCGAGCGTCAAGTTCTACAAAAGCATTCTTGGTATGAACCTACGAGCTGAATGGGATCACGGAGCCTATTTATCAGTTGGTGAGTTTTGGGTATGTCTGTCGTTAGATCCGAAGAGAGAGGGTATCCAAGCGGATTATACGCATTACGCTTTTTCCATCCAGCAGGAGGATTTCGTAGATTTCAGAGATCGCTTGAAATTGATGGATGTGAAAACCTGGCGCGACAATACTAGCGAAGGTGATTCCTATTACTTTCTGGATCCAAATGGGCATAAGCTAGAAGCCCATGTAGGAAATTTGAATTCAAGACTAGAAACCTGCAAAAAAGCACCCTACACGGGAATGAAGTTCTATTGACGTCCGTACCGGCCAGGAACGGCCATCGAATAAGACGCGCGGAAAAGCCGACAATACTGCCGCCGCGCGGCTGTTTTGGCGGTCTTATATGTTGAATATTTTCAAAAGGAATTTGAATGCTACACAATACATTAATGGCCTACTTAGGTTTGTTCGCATCGGAATACCCAAATGTGGATGGTCATGGGTGTAATCGTTGCGGGCATTAGGTATAAGGGGTATAGCCATTCAAGGCAATTTCTTAGTGAATTGGGCGCGACGGGTAGTCCAACGGAGAAATTTTCCCCCGCCATCAACAATTTTCCTCTAGGCCTATTGTTCGTCGGATTTGGATTCTACGTTAGCCAGTTCGATAAATCGTCAACCTTGATTTTCTTCAGCGGACTTCTCATTGTTTTGCACGGACTTGGAACCTGGATTGCAGGTTATTTTCCGATGGATGCAGATCCGTATACAAAAACGCCGACATTCAAATCCCGCATCCATGCTTTGGCGGGCATGATCATGTTTCTCTCCCTTTTAATTGCGCCGGTACTACTAGTTTTTAGTCCGCTGTTTACGTGGGGCTTCAAGCTGTTCTCGATAGCCTGCGTTTTTGCATCTATTCATTTCACGCTGAGCTTCGTGCGCTCATATAAAGTTAAAAAGAATTTAGGAACCTATCAAAGACTTAGCTACGGAGCGCAATTAGTATGGCTCTCAGGATTGTCGTTAGTTCTTGCGGCTCAATGATAACGAGGCAACAAAATGGATTTTTTTGCCCTCCAGCGGGAGGCGGGTTTCTGCGCGTTTGAATACGCAACTGACAAGCGGGATGATGCATTCAAACACACGAACTGCATCAGAAACGCTCAGCCCCATTGTGTATGTCTAATTTTCTGCGCTCCAGATACGTCGTCCAGACATATCAAGTTCCGTGAGGTAAAGGCGTAGATCAAATTCATATTGATGATAATTGGGCTCCATATAAGAGCAAAGTTGATAGAAAGCTTTGTCGTGTTGCTTTTCTTTTATATGCGAAAGTTCGTGGACGGCGATCATTCGTAGAAATTCAATTGGGACCTCTTTGAACAAGGTGGCAATGCGAATTTCATGTTTTGCCTTTAACTTTCCACCTTGAACACGCGAAATCGAAGTGTGCAAGCCTAGCGCGTGGTTGATCACGTGAATCTTGCTGTCATACGTGACCTTGTTGATGGGCTCTGCGTTACGCAAGAACGCTGTCTTCAGCTCTTGGATGTACTGAAATAACGCCCTATCGGTGCGCAAGTCATGAGGTTTTGGGTAGCGCTTGATCAGAACTTCGCGCAGGCGATTCTGCGCGAGAAGTTGCGACACTTGCTCACGGGTTTGTTCGGAATAGGCGCTCAGGTACTTCATCGGTAGCATGGCGGAGGGAGGGGAATCTGCAAGGTGTGGCTGAGAGGCGAGCTAGTCTGGGCGGTGGGAAATATACCACAGCTAGGATTGCGGCCAGAATGCAGCTTTTTCGCTGGTTCTGAATTTTGTTCATACGTAGTTTCCAGCACTCCTTCGGGCTGCAAGTAGGCGATTAAACTTGTCAGCGTATGCTCAGCGGTCAGATAGGTGATTTTATGCTTTCAGAACGTTAAAATCTTCCTCCGCAGATGGTGCAACAAAATAGCTTGTGATCACATCGAACTCAGCTTCGCTGGTTGTGAATCGATGGGATCCATCGTTATTTCTACGTTGCAGTCTTTCCTTGCATTGCGCATCGGAGACGTCTAGATAGTGAAGGCAATGTGTTGAAGCAGCATTTTCAAAAATACTGCGCATCCATCGACGTGTCTCAACTGTATTGGCTGGAAAATCCAATACCACGGAAATTCCGGCGCGCAGCAAGTGTTCGACGTGCGTTCCTATGAGGCCGCGAAGCCTGGTAGTGCATCGAACATAGTCATGCAGCGTGACCATCTCTGCGGGGAAAAGCTGGCTCAACCATTCATCCTCACTGATCAACACAGTCTTCGGGGCTGCAAGGAGTTGACGAGTCAATGTTGATTTTCCGGAGGCGATTTTTCCGCATACCAAATGGAGGGTGGGAAGTTCTTGTACTGTCATGTTCATGGTGGTTTCCAATTGCGTGGATAAATTACCCAGAAAGCAGTCGAAAAAAAACCGCCTCTTGGGGCGGGTTCTTTAGCTACTTCAACATAGACGCTATCCCACCATTTTTTGAATGGTGCAAATA
>Ga0209913_1000695_pt1 | contig 25293 bp, 24 predicted proteins | sample PersoiDNA2013203_FD_185805 | JGI IMG/M metagenome (GOLD analysis project Ga0209913, IMG submission 185805) | Permafrost soil microbial communities from the Arctic, to analyse light accelerated degradation of dissolved organic matter (DOM) -... | ecosystem: Environmental > Terrestrial > Soil >... | reverse complement strand
CCAGCGTCACTGCGGTAACCGCGGCCGACAACAACAGCGTTGATACCAGGCTCCACAAATAATGGTGATTGGTCAGCACCGCCAGATAAGCCATGGCACCCGTCGGACCACTGGCACCAACGCCGACCAGCCGCAGCATCGGCAACAGCCAGAATGCCGCAAACAACGTCATGGCCGGCGCCGCGCACAGCCACAGATGCTGCTGGCTGGCGCGTCGACGCTGGACCGGGCGTGAGGAAATAGGCCCGGTCATCCTTACTTCACTTCAGCCAGATAGCGTTCGCTGAACTGACGCTGCACTTCAGCCATCTTGCCGTAATCGACTGCCTTGGAACGGGCATAATCGGACGCTGGCAGGAAACGCGCCTGGGCCTCCTTCGAAATCGCCGAAGCACGTACCGGACGCAGATAGGCATTGGCCCAGATGGCCTGACCTTCGTTGGACAACAGGAAGTCCAGCACCTTCTTGGCATTAGCCTGGTTCGGACCGTTCTTCACCAGACTGACCACATAAGGCACAGTCACGCTACCTTCGGACGGAATGATGAAAGCAACATTGGCGTGATCCTTGTATTTTGCGCGATAAGCATCGAAGTCATAACCAAACAGGATCGGAATTTCACCCGACAGCAGACGCGCATAAGAGGTTTGCTTGGGCACGATAGGCTGGTTCTTTTGCAAGGTCTTGAAGAAATTGATGCCTGGCGTGAAGTTATCGAGCGTGCCGCCCAGCGCCTGGTTCACTGCCACTGCACCAACATAGCCGACAAACGCACTGGCGGGATCGAGATAGCCGATCAAGCCCTTGTATTCAGGCTTGAGCAAATCTTGCCACGAATGCGGCACCGGCTTGCCCTTGAGAGCATCGACGTTGACCATCAAACCCATGGTGCCGGAGTGGATAGTGGTCCAATAACCTTCCGGATCCTTCAGACCGGCCGGTACTTCATTCCAGCCTGCTGGTTTGTACGGGGTGATGATGTCCTGCTTCTTGGCTTCAATACCAAAGGTCACGCCAACATAGGTGAAATCAGCAACAGGACTGGCCTTTTCCGCCAGCATCTGGGCCAGCGCCTGACCGCTATTCTTGTTGTCAGGTGGCACCGTGATACCGGTCTTTTCCTTGATGGTCTTGATCTGCGTGGCCCAATCGGCCCATTCAGGCGGACAGTTGTAGCAGATCACGTTTTGCGCGCTGGCCTGGATCGGTGCAGCGAACGCCACGATCACGGCGGCGGCGGACGCGGCGGCCTGGATAAATCTGGATAAACGCATGGGTTTTCCTTTGCTGTTGCGGTTTGGATGGAAAAATTACTGCCTGAAAAATCAATCAATACGTCATTACATGCGGGCTGTTCGCGCCATCGATGGCTTCATAGGTCCGTACCGAAGCGCCATGGCGTATTGCGTGCGCCAGAATCTTCGACGCTGGCACGCCCGGGCCTGGTTGCGGATCAATCGCCGCCACCAGCGTGCGTAGCGCAGTGTCGCCAATCAACTCAGACGGCTGCACCGCACTGGCCAATTCCGGCACCATTAGTTCGCCCAGTGGAATGCCGTCAAAGCCCATGACGGAAACATCGCGCGGCGCTTCAATGCCGACCTTGCGCAGGTCACGCATGGCCGCCAGCGCCAGCAAGTCATTCGAACAAAACAACGCACTCGGGCGCTCACGCGCATCGGCAAACGTCTGCAGCAGGCCAACACCGGCATCGGTGCCACCCACAACGGCGCTGGTCGTGGTGTGACGCATCACTTCAAGCGGTGGCAGCGGTGTCAAACCATGCGCGCGCATAGCGTCTAGGTAACCGTGATAGCGCTGTATTGCACGGTCGGACGCATGAAAATGGCCACTCAGCATTTGAATACGGCGATGGCCGAGCGCAATCAAATAGGCCACGGCATCATGCGCGGCGGCGCGATTGTCGACCGACACCGACAGCCGTTCGCTTTGTTGCGGCTGGTTATAGGTCAACACATAAGGAATACCTTCGCGGTCGAGCACGTCGAGCGTCGGACTGGCACTGGCGTCGGCCACCGTCAGGATGACGCCATCAACACGGTGACGCAGCAACAGCTCGACCGCAGCGGCCTCATCTTCCTGATGGTATTCAGTGGCCGTAAACATGACCGAATAGTCAAGCGCACGCGCCGCCAACTCGATGCCTTGCAGACATTGCGCAAATACCGTATTGGACAACGTTGGCACGACCACACCAATGGTGCGGGAACGCCCGGCACGCAGATTGCGACCATTGAAATTGGGTCGAAAACCCAGTTGCGTGATCGCCTGCTGAATTTTATCGGCGGTATCGCGGCTGACCGAACTGGGCGTATTGAGCAAACGCGACACGGTCGCGGTCGAAACACCTGCTTGCAGAGCGACTTGTTTGATGGAAGGAGGCACGATGGCGGCTGGCTAATGAAAACGATTACATCGTGCCAGCGCTTTGTTACGGCCCGATGACCATGCGCAGGGACAAACTGCATAAAAATAAGCGGCAGCACTTCCATGCCCACCAATAAAATATCTCCTCAGCAACTTTCCCGCCCCCTATCCTGCAAAATCACGCGCGCATCGAGATCTGCACAGAACTGCGTCGCTACGGGGGTGAGCCGGTATAATGTCGGGTTTCGATCTTCCCTTTGCCTTCATCGTCATGCAAGATAAATATAGCCCCGCAGAAGTAGAACAATCCGCGCAGCAGCACTGGATCTCGACCAACGCCTACAAAACCGTCGAGCACGCAAAAGACAAGGCTGGCCGCGACAAGAAGAAGTTCTATGCCTGTTCCATGCTGCCTTACCCATCGGGCAAGCTGCATATGGGCCATGTGCGCAACTACACCATCAATGATGTGATGTATCGCTATCTGCGCATGAACGGTTACAACGTCTTGATGCCGATGGGTTGGGATGCCTTCGGTATGCCGGCTGAAAACGCCGCGATGGCCAATGGCGTGCCGCCGGCACAATGGACTTACTCGAACATCGAGTACATGAAAAAGCAGATGCAATCGATGGGTCTGGCCATTGACTGGTCGCGTGAAATGACCGCCTGCTCACCCGAATATTACAAATGGAACCAGTGGATGTTCCTCAAGATGCTGGAAAAAGGCATCATCTACAAAAAGACCGGCACCGTGAACTGGGACCCGATCGATCAAACCGTGCTGGCCAATGAGCAAGTCATCGACGGTCGCGGCTGGCGCTCCGGCGCCGTGATCGAAAAACGCGAAATCCCGATGTACTACGCCAAGATCACCGACTACGCCGAAGAGTTGCTGGAACACGTCGAAACCAAATTGCCCGGCTGGCCCGAGCGCGTGCGCCTGATGCAAGCCAACTGGATCGGCAAGTCGACCGGTGTGCGCTTCGCCTTCCCGCATGACATCAAGGAAGATGGCCAACTGATCAGTGACGGCAAACTGTGGGTGTTCACCACCCGTGCCGATACCGTCATGGGCGTGACGTTCTGCGCCGTGGCGCCGGAACACGCACTGGCCACCTACGCCGCCAAGTCCAATCCGGCCCTGGCTGAGTTCATCGCCGAATGCAAAAAGGGCAGCGTGATCGAAGCCGACATGGCCACGATGGAAAAGAAAGGTATGCCGACCGGCCTGTTCGTCACCCATCCGCTGACCGGTGCCCAAGTCGAAGTGTGGGTTGGCAACTATGTGTTGATCACCTATGGTGATGGCGCCGTGATGGGTGTACCGGCACATGATGAACGCGATTTCGCGTTTGCCAAAAAATACGATCTGGCCATCAAGCAGGTTGTTGCCATCGCTGGCAAAGACTATTCCACCGATGCCTGGCAGGAATGGTACGGCGACAAGGAAAACGGCAACACGATCGCCTCGGGCAAGTATGACGGCCTCGGCTATCAGGGCGCAGTCGATGCGGTTGCCAGTGACCTCGCGGTCAAGGGCCTGGGTGAAAAGAAAATCACCTTCCGTCTGCGCGACTGGGGCATCTCGCGCCAGCGCTACTGGGGCACGCCGATTCCGATCATCCACTGCGCCGACTGCGGCGACGTGCCGGTGCCAGAACAAGACTTGCCAGTGATCCTGCCGGAAGACTGCGTGCCCGATGGCAGCGGCAATCCACTCAACAAGCATGAAAAATTCCTGCATGTCGATTGCCCGCGATGCGGCAAGCCAGCGCGCCGTGAAACCGACACGATGGATACCTTCGTCGATTCGTCCTGGTATTTCATGCGCTATACCTCGCCGCAGAGTAACGACGCGATGGTCGACAGCCGCAACGATTATTGGATGCCGATGGACCAATACATCGGCGGTATCGAACATGCCGTGTTGCACTTGTTGTACGCGCGTTTCTGGACCAAGGTGATGCGTGACTTCGGCTTGGTCAAGTTCGACGAGCCGTTCACCAACCTGCTCACGCAAGGCATGGTGCTCAACGAAACCTATTACCGCGAAGATGCGGCCGGCAAAAAGACCTGGATCAATCCTGACGACGTCGAACTGACCCATGACGACAAGGGTCGCCCGGTGTCGGCGATCCTCAAGAGCGATGGTCAGGCAGTTACCATCGGTGGCACAGAAAAAATGTCGAAGTCGAAAAACAACGGCATCGACCCGCAAGCCCAGATTGATCAATTCGGCGCCGATACTGCGCGTCTGTTCACCATGTTTGCCGCGCCACCAGAGCAAACGCTGGAATGGTCGGGCACTGGCGTCGAGGGTGCCAACCGTTTCCTGCGCCGGGTCTGGGCTTTTGCGTTCAACCATGCTGCGCGCATCCAGGGTGCGGGCAGTGTCGACGCCGCGCAACTGACCGATGCCATGAAGACCGTACGCCGCGAAGTCCACAAGATTTTGCAACAGGCCGACCACGACTTGAAGCGTATCCAATACAACACGGTCGTTTCTGCCTGCATGAAGATGCTCAACACGCTCGAAGCGGCCAAGCTGGAAGACAGCAGCAACGCCAACGCCGTGCTGGCCGAGTGCAGCTCGATCTTCCTGCGCATGCTCAATCCGATTGCACCGCACATCACCCATGCGCTGTGGCAGGAACTGGGCTTTGCCAAGCAGCACGGCGATATTCTCGACGCTGCCTGGCCGCAGGTGGATGCTGCCGCACTGGAGCAAAGCGAGATCGAGATGATGGTGCAGGTCAACGGCAAACTGCGCGGCAGCATCACCGTCGCCAAGGACGCCGACAAGACCGCCATCGAAGCAATCGCCCTGGCGAACGAAAATGTGCAAAAATTCCTGACTGGCGCACCGAAGAAGGTCATTGTTGTCCCCGGCAAACTGATCAACATTGTCGCTTGAACCCGAAACCCCAACACTCACGCACCTGACCACGGATACTGACATGGCATTTCAACTTACTCGAATCAAGGCGCTGCACTGGCTATTGTTCCTGCTGGCGGCATTCACACTGACCGCCTGCGGCTTCCATTTGCGCGAACCGGCCCAATTGCCGTTCAACACCATTTATATTGATTTACCGCGCAACTCGCAGCTCGCAACTGAACTCAAGCGCTACCTGAAGGTGAGTAATGCCGAAGTGGTCGACTCGCCCTCAGCAGCCGACACCGTCCTGCAAGTGCTGGCCAACTCACGTGAGCAAAAGATTCTGACGCTGACCACCAGCGGCCAGGTCAGCCAGTACTCGTTGTACCTGCACTTTACGTTCCAGCTCAAGGACAATAAGGGTGCCGTGATCATCACACCAGCCACCATCACGCTCAAGCGCGACATCACTTACGACGCCAATCAGGCACTGGCCAAGGAAGCAGAAACTGCATTGCTGTATCGCGACATGCAAAGCGACCTGGTGCAGCAGATCATCCGCCGCCTGGCCGCCAGCAAGCCCAATTCCGGCAATGTGACGATCAACGAGTAAAGCGCAGGCATCGGCAATGCAACTACGGCTCGACGCGCTCGATACCCATCTGACGAAATCACTGTCGGCGTTGTATGTGATCGCCAGCGACGAGCATCTGCTCGCGCTGGAAGCCGCCGACAAGATCCGCAAAACAGCGCGCGCCAATGGTTATACCGAGCGTGATGTGCTGGTGGTCGAGCGCAGTTTCAAATGGGGCGAACTGTTGGCGGCCAATCAGTCGCAATCGCTGTTCGGCGACAAGAAACTGATCGAGTTACGCATCCCCACCGGCAAACCGGGTAAGGATGGCGGACAAGCATTACAAGAATATGCGTCCAATCTGAATCCCGACAACCTGACCATCATCAGCCTGCCCAAACTCGATTGGGCTACTGCCAAGGCAGCCTGGGTCGGCGCTTTGCAGCAAGCGGGTGTCTATATCGACATCCCGCTGGTCGAGCGTGCCCATCTGCCCGGCTGGATTGCCAACCGGATGAGCCTGCAGCAACAGAGCGCCGACCGCCAGTGCATGGATTTCATTGCCGACCGTGTCGAAGGCAATCTGCTCGCTGCGCATCAGGAAATCCAGAAGCTCGGCCTACTGTATCCGGCCGGCAAACTCTCGTTTGAACAGGTACACGACGCTGTGCTCAATGTGGCACGCTACGATGTCTTCAAACTCAACGAAGCCATGCTGTCGGGCGACGCTGCGCGCCTGATGCGCATGATGGATGGACTCAAGGGTGAAGGCGAAGCGCTACCGCTGGTGCTGTGGGCAGTGGCCGAAGAAGTACGCACCTTACTCAAGCTCAAATTTGGCGTCAGCCAGGGCAAAAACCTCGGCATGCTGCTCAAGGAATACCGCATCTGGGGGCCGCGCGAAAAATTAATGGAGCCCGCCTTGCGCCGCATCAGCCTGACCACCTTGCAAACTGCGCTGCGCGAAGCCGCGCAAATCGACAAGATGGTCAAGGGCTTGCGCGCCAAAGCCTTTTCCGGCGATGCCTGGGACGCCTTGGCGCAACTTGGCCTGAAACTGGCGCGCGGTTATTGACTATATCGTTTTAGAGAACCACATGACGCTCAACATCGAACAATACATGACCGACATCGGTCAACGTGCACGCCTCGCTTCGCGCGCCATGGCGCGTGCCGATACCGCTATCAAGAATCAGGCGTTGCTGCTGATCGCGGCCGCCATCCGGCGCGATGCCGACACGCTGCGCGCGGCCAATCAGCAAGACCTGGCCGCCGCACGCGCCAACGGCTTGTCGGAGGCCCTGCTCGATCGCCTGACCTTGTCCGACAAAGCCATTGCGACGATGGCCGAAGGCCTGGAGCAGATCGTCGCGCTGGCCGACCCTATCGGTGAAATTTCCAACATGAAATTTCGCCCCAGCGGCATCCAGGTCGGCCAAATGCGCGTGCCGCTCGGCGTCATCGGCATCATTTACGAAGCCCGTCCCAATGTCACCGTCGATGCGGCTGGCCTATGTATCAAGAGTGGCAATGCCACCATCTTGCGGGGCGGTTCAGAAGCGATCCACTGCAATCAGGCACTCGCCAAACTGGTCAAACAAGGACTGGCCGAAGCCGGTTTGCCGCAGGATGCGGTGCAAGTGGTCGAAACCACTGACCGCGCCGCAGTGGGCGCGCTGATCACCATGCCGGAATATGTCGACGTCATCGTGCCGCGTGGCGGCAAGGGGCTGATCGAACGCCTGATCAAGGAATCCAAGGTACCGATGATCAAGCATCTGGATGGCATCTGCCATGTCTACATCGATGACAAGGCCGACCTGCAAAAAGCGCTCGATATCGCCTTCAATGCCAAATGCCATCGTTACGGTACCTGCAACACCATGGAAACCCTGCTGGTGGCCAATGACATCGCCGCCGAGGTCTTGCCGCAACTGGCAGCGCTGTATCAGACCAAGGAAGTCGAACTGCGTGGCGATGCCGCCAGTTGCCACATTCTGGCCGGCTACCCCTGGCTCAAGGCAGCCGTGCAGGAAGACTGGTCCACCGAATACCTGGCGCCGATCCTGGCCGTGAAGATAGTGTCCGGCCTTGATGAAGCGATCGTGCACATCAATACCTATTCGTCGCAGCATACCGATGCCATCGTCAGCGAAGACTACAGCCGCGCCATGCGCTTCCTGCGCGAAGTAGACTCGGCCTCGGTCATGGTCAACGCCTCGACCCGTTTTGCCGATGGTTTTGAATATGGCCTCGGTGCCGAAATCGGGATTTCCAACGACAAACTCCATGCGCGCGGCCCAGTCGGCCTGGAAGGACTGACCTCGCTCAAATACGTCGTGCTGGGACAAGGGCAAGTGCGCCAATAAACGCCGCACCTTCCACTCTCCGCATATTAGCCATCCGCCAAAGGACTTGCATGCTCTGGATCAAAGCACTTCATATCGTCTTCATCGCCTCCTGGTTCGCCGGCCTGTTCTATCTGCCGCGCATCTTCGTCAATCTGGCGCAGGAAACCGATGCCGCCAGCCATCAGCGCCTGCTCGGCATGGCACGTCGACTGTTTCGCTTTACCACCATACTGGCGTTGCCTGCCCTCGTATTCGGCCTGTGGCTGTACCTCGGCTATGGCATCGGCAGTGGCCCCGGCAACGCCTGGATGCACGCCAAGCTGTTTCTGGTGATCCTGGTGATCGGTTACCACCACGCTTGCGGCTCGCTGCTGCGCAAGTTTGAAAACGGCCGCAATCAGCGTAGCCACAAGTGGTTCCGCTGGTTCAATGAAGTCCCGGTATTATTAATGCTTGGCATTGTCATTCTGGTCGTGGTCAAGCCGTTCTGATTGTCTTTTCTCGTTTTTTACGGAGTCCCTCATGAGCAAGGTATGTGAATACTTCTTCGCGCCGCACTCCCCCTTTGCCTATCTGGGACATGCGCGCTTCGTCGCCATGGCCAAGCAGCATCAGGTGCAGGTTGCGCTCAAGCCGTTCGATCTGAGCAAGGTGTTCGGGCTGTCGGGCGGCTTGCCGCTGGCCAAGCGCGCACCGCAACGCCAGGCTTACCGGCTCAAGGAACTGGCACGCTGGAGCGCCTACCTGGAGTTGCCGATGCATCTGCAACCGACGTATTTCCCGGTGCAAAGCGATGCTGCGGCACGGCTGATCATTGCCACGCAACTGGCCCATGGCACCACCGCCGCACTCGACCTGACCGGCGCGATCATGCGCGGCATCTGGGCGGAACAAAAAAATATCGCCGACAATGACACCCTGCTGGCTATCGTCAATAGCCTCGGCCACGATGGCATGAGCCTGCTGAAGTCATCGGAAACGGCCAGCGTGCAAGCCGAATTTGACCGTTTCACCGAAGAAGCCAGCGCCGCCAATGTATTCGGTGCGCCGTGGTATATCGTTGACGGCGAAGGCTATTGGGGCCAGGATAGACTCGACTTTGTCGAGCGCGCTCTGGCCGCCAAGTAAGCTAAGTAAGTCTACGCAGCACCGACGCGACACTGCGCTGCAATCTATATCAAAGCCGTTCCCGCGTGGGCTGGAACGGCTGATTCGCTTTATGGCGGCACCAGTAGTATCAACATCATCATTCTCAGCACCACCAACGGACAAAAGGTACCCCTCATGGTCACACTCTCTGCAACACCACTAGCCGCATTTGCGGCCGCCAAACCATTTTCCTATTTCTGCCCTTGCCCACGCGGCCTCGAAAGCGCGCTGGCAGAAGAACTCAATGAAATCGCCGAGTACGCCGGCGCTGCCGCTGCGCTCAAGGTGCACACGCAAGTGCCGGGCGGCGTCCATTGCTCAGGCACCATGCTGGCTGCCTATCAGCTCAATCTGCGCTCGCGTATCGCCAGCCGCGTCTTGCTGCGCATCGCGCATGGCGCCTACAAGAATGAAAACGACATCTACGACCTGACGCTGGAACAGCAATGGGAAAAATGGTTTGAGGTCTCGCACACCATCCGCGTCGATGTCACTGCCGTCAAATCGCCACTACGCAGCCTCGAATTCGCCACCCTGAAAATCAAGGACGCCATCTGCGACCGCTTCCGCGAGCGTTTCGACGAACGCCCATCGGTCAATACCAAGACCCCCGATATGCGCATCTCCGGCTTCCTCGATGCGCACAATTTCACGGTCTACCTCGACACTTCCGGCGAAGCGCTGTTCAAGCGCGGCTGGCGCGAAGAAACCGGTGAAGCGCCGCTGCGCGAAAACCTCGCCGCCGGCCTGCTGCGCACCAGCGGCTGGAAGCCAGGCATGGTGTTGTTTGACCCCATGTGCGGTTCCGGTACCATCCTGGCCGAAGCAGCGCAAATGCTGGCCGGTATTCCGCCCGGTGCGCGCCGCCGTTTTGCATTTGAAAAATTCGACAACTTTGATGGCGAAGCCTGGCTGGCCATCAAGGGCGATTTCAAACCGAATCCGCTACCGACCGTACCCACCATTTTCGGCAGCGACATTTCCGGCGATATGGTCAACATGGCACGCCACAATCTGCGCCTGGCTGGCATCCAATTCGAGGTGCCACTCAAGCAGATCGAAGCACAGGAAGTCAAACCGCCGCTGGATGCAGACGGCAACCCAAGCACCGGCATCATGCTGACCAATCCGCCCTATGGCGAACGCATCAGCGTGCGTGGCGACAGCGCACTGCCGACCGACGACCTGTTCACCGCTTTTTTCAGCGCCTTCGGCACCACACTCAAGCAACGTTTTGCCGGCTGGAGCGTATTCCTGTTTTCGGCCGATCTGGGCCTGCCAAAATTGTTGCGCCTGAAAGAAGCGCGCAAGACACCATTCTTCAACGGCGCACTGGAATGCCGCTTGTTCCGTTTCGACATGGTGGAAGGCTTCAACCGCCGCGAAGCAGCCAAGCCGAAGACTGCCGAGGACTAATCAGGCAAGCTGGCAGTGGCGGGAAGATTGTCAAGCAACGCGCAACAATGCATCCCGCCGTAATCTATTTATCGCCGGCTCGCTTTTCCTTACAGTGGCTCCCAACGAAGTCAATCGTGACTTCTATCACTACTTGGGAGCCCTGCATGACCACCACTACCGTCAATACCCGCGCCGACTACGCGGCGTTTCTGTTACGCATCACGACTGGCCTGTTTTTCCTCGCCCATGCCGCCATGAAGATCTTCGTCTTCACCTTGCCCGGCACCGTCGCTTTCTTCGAATCACTCGGCCTGCCCGGTTTTATGGCCTATCTGGTGATCCTGCTTGAAGTGGTCGGCGGCATCGCGCTGGTGCTCGGCATCTATGGTGATTTGTTCGCCATTGCGCTGGCCATTGACCTCGCCGGTGCGATTGCCACCGTACATGCCAAGAATGGCTTCTTCTTCACCAACCCGCATGGCGGCTGGGAATACCTGGTAATGTGGATCGTCGCCCTGATCGCCGTATTCCTGCTCGGCAATGGCGCGTTTGCCATCAAGCGCAGCAGTTTTGTCCAAACAACCGCATAATTCCGCTGTCATGACTGGGGCCACAGCATTGCCTTGCCCCGGCGCCACTTTTCTGGAGTTCCATCATGTCCCTCACCCTGCCCTCGCTGTTTCTGTCCCACGGCTCACCCATGCTGGCGGTGGAACCGGGTCGCACCGGTCCCTTGCTGCACACCATCGGTGAAGTATTGCCGCGCCCCAAGGCGATCGTGATCATGTCACCGCACTGGGCGACGCAGACGCCGCGGGTCGGCAATCTGCCCAAGCAGCGCGTGATTCATGACTTCGGCGGTTTTCCGCAAGCCCTGTATGAACTCGACTACCCTGCTGCCGGCGCCCCCGAACTAGCCGAACGCGTCATCGATCTGCTGCGCGAGGCTCAATTGAACGCGCAAACCGATGCTGACTGGGGACTCGACCACGGCGCCTGGGTGCCGCTGCGTTACCTCTATCCACAAGCCGACGTACCGGTGTTGCAACTATCGATGCAGCCGCATCAGCCTGCGCTCTATCATTACCGCGTCGGCCAGTTATTGGCGCCGCTGGCGCGCGAAGGCATCCTGTTGATCGGCTCCGGCAGCTTCACCCACAACCTGCGCGAACTGCGACGCAGCGAACCCGGCGCCGACACCGCGCCGCATACGCTGGAATTCCTGCAATGGTTTCTGACCCAGATGCAGGCGGGCGACCTGGAAGCCATGCTCAACTATCGGCAACTGGCACCACATGCGGTGCGCGTACACCCCTCCGATGAACATTTGCTGACATTGTTCTTCGCCATGGGCGCCGCCGACGACTGGACCCGCCTGGTTCATTTCGACAGTGGCACGACCTATCACAGCCTGCGCATGGATTCATTCGCATTCGGCAGCAATGCAGCGCTGCTGGCTGATATGCCGGTAGCGGCGTGAAACGGGCCAAATAGATGAACAAACTGCGCGAAATTGAATGCTTCATCGCGGTCGCCGAGCTAGGCAGTTTCGTCAAGGCAGCCGATGCGCTCAATGTGTCCAAGGCCGCCGTGTCGCGCACCGTGGTCGAACTGGAGACACGCCTCGGTGCGCGCCTGATGCAACGCACGACGCGTCGGCTGTCATTGACTGAAGCCGGTTCGCTCTATCTGGAACGCTGCAAGCAGATTGTCGCGGCGCTGGAAGATGCCGATCAAGTCATCAGCGCCGGCAATACCGATCCGACTGGTCTGCTGCGCATCAACGCGCCGCAGACCTTTGGCGTATTGCACATGACGCATGTCTGGCCCTGTCTGTTGCAACGCTATCCTGGCATCAAACTCGACATCACCTTGTCCGACCGTATCGTCGATATTGTGGAAGAAGGCTATGACCTGGCTATCCGCATTGCGCGCCTGCCCAGCTCTTCACTGGTGCACCGCAAACTGGCCTCGACCCGCATACTCGTGTGCGCCTCGCCGGCGTATCTGCAACAGCATGGCACGCCGCACCATCCCGACGATCTCAAAGATCATATGGTCATTGGCTATGCCTATGCGGCTGACAAGGACGAATGGCATTTCAACGGCCCCGCTGGTCCGCTCAACGTCAAGACCAATGTGCGCCTGCATGCCAATAATGGCGACACCTGCGTGGCTGCCGCACTGGCCGGTATCGGCATCACGCGCCAACCGACCTTCATGCTGCATGAGCATATCCGCAGCGGCAAACTGATGCCGTTATTTCCCGACTTCGATTCGGCCGAACTAGGTATCTATGCGGTCTATCCAAGTCGCACCCATCTGCCAGCCAAAGTGCGCGCCACCATCGACTTTCTGGTGCAGGCGTTTGCCGAAGTGAAATGGGATTGAGGCCAGGTTGACGTCGATATTGTTTCTACTCATTTATTGACGATCTCCTGACAGATGAAAATATCCGCACCCTGTGTGGATATTTTTTCATCTGCCTGTTCAAGCCTTAATCGTCGGTGCACAATCCCACCGGGCTGGCCCTTGTAGAGTGCAAAGCCACGCCGCCATTGCTTTTCGACAATCCACTTAACACTCCCTCCTGGCACTGCGTCTGCTTGACATACGCATCCGCATGCGGCAAAGTGACCACATTACAGACTCAATGTCCATATAACGGACAAATGAGCAATCAGTCATTTAGCTACTCAAGGAGAAGACGCATGCAGCCGACCGCCCCCGTCGCGTCAAAATTGATGCCGTACCAATACCCCAACCCGAAAGAAGCACCACTAGAAATCGTGGTCGGGTCAGCTATTCCCGATGATGAAAAAGTCTGGGTGCCACAAGCCGAAAACGTCTGGTTCCGTCCTTTATGCCTGAATGTGTCGCAAGGCTACTGGACCAACCTGCTGCGCGTACGCAAATCCGGCGTGCTGAGCCGCCACCGCCATCCGGCACCGGTGCATGGCATGGTGCTCAAGGGCCGCTGGCGCTATCTGGAACATGACTGGATCGCAGAACAAGGCAGCTATGTCTTCGAGCCGCCCGGCGAAACCCACACCCTTTATGTACCGGAAGACGTGGAAGAAATGATTACCTATTTCCACATTACCGGCGTGATGTTTTATTGCGATCCCTACGGCAATTTTGAAGGCTATGAAGACGTTTTCACCAAGCTGGAGATGTGCAAGGCGCATTACGAAAAGGTCGGTCTCGGCGCTGATTTCGTGCAACAGTTCGTCCGATGAGCGGAGCGCCCATGTCTGTGCAATCAGCTTACCTCAACGCCGAGTATGACTTCAGCGGCTGTGTCGCCGTGGTCACCGGCGGCAATGGCGGCATCGGCGCTGCCATCGGTGCGCGCCTGGCACAAGGCGGCGCGACCGTGGTCTGCTGGGATCTACAGACCAGCGCCACTTCGCCGTTCCTTCAAGACAGCGTCGATGTCACCGACGCCGCGTCGGTCGCCGCTGCTGCTCAACGGCTGCTGGCCAGCTACGGCCGTATCGACTTCCTGATCAACAACGCCGGCTATGCCGGTTCCACTATCGCCCTCGACGAATACGACATCGTTGAATGGCGCCGCATCGTTGACGTCAATCTGCTCGGCGTGTTTCACACCTGCCGTGCAGTGGTGCCGGCCATGCGCGCTGCCGGTCGCGGTCGCATTGTCAATATCGCGTCACTGGCAGGCAAGGAAGGCACCCCCAATGCATCCGCCTACAGCGCCTCGAAAGCTGGCGTACTAGCCCTGACCAAGTCGCTCGGCAAAGAACTTGCCAATACCGGCATCCTGGTCAACGCGCTGGCACCCGCAGCCGTCAAGACCAGCTTGTTGGAACAAATGAATCCGGCGCACGTCGCCACCATGATCAGCAAGAGTCCGATGGCACGCCTCGGCGAAGTCGAGGAAGTCGCCGAAATGGTGGTCTGGCTTTGCTCCGGCTCCTGCAGCTTCAGCACCGGTGCGGTGTTCGATTTATCGGGAGGACGCGCTACTTATTGAGGCGTCAAAATTGCATTATTTCAAGCTGTTTTCGCTGGAATATTAACCAGCACTTTTCAACCGCAGTTTCACAAAAAAGCGCCGCACAGACGGCGCCAGCGGCGAATGCAGATCTGCCTGCATTGCCTCTTATCAAACAGGAGACATCATGGAAGTCCAAAAGAGCAACAAGCTCAAACGTATACAGTGGGTGGCATTATCGTTTCTGATGCTGGCCGGCATCGTCAACTATCTCGACCGCAGCACGCTGTCCATTGCCAATCACTCCGTCAGTCAGGAACTGGGCCTGTCGGCCTCGGAAATGGGTCTGCTGTTATCGGCCTTCTCGCTGGCTTATGCCTTCTCGCAATTACCAATCGGTGCACTGCTCGACAAGCTCGGCGCACGCTTCATGCTGGGTGCCGGCATGCTGGTCTGGTCGATTGCACAATTGGCCGGCGGTTTCGTGACCTCGCTGCATCAATTTCTGGTGGCGCGGGTGTTCCTCGGTCTTGGTGAAGCACCGCAATTTCCAGCCGGTGCCAAGGTCGTCAGCGAATGGTTCGCCGTCCGTGAACGTGGCGGTCCGACCGGTATCTTCGTCGCATCCTCCACCATCGGTCCTGCGCTGGCGCCACCGATTCTGACCGTGCTGATGCTGTCATTCGGCTGGCGCATGATGTTTGTCATCATGGGTATCATGGGCATTGCCGTTTCGGTCGGCTGGTATCTCTTCTACCGCAACCGCAACGAAGTCGAACTGACGCCATCGGAAACCCTGTACCTGGCCGACGGCAATGACAATGATCCCAACGCCAATGCCAAACTGACCTGGCATGAGTGGAAAGGCCTGTTCAAATACCGCACCACCTGGGGCATGCTGTTCGGCTTCATGGGCGTGATCTACATGGTCTGGTTGTACCTGACCTGGCTGCCGGCCTATCTGGAACATGAACGTCATCTAAGCATCGCCCGCACCGGTTGGGTAGTGGTGATTCCCTACATCTTCGGCACCATTGGCATGCTCAGCAGCGGCTATATCGCCGACGGCCTGATGAAGCGCGGCATGGCCCCGATCCGCAGCCGCAAATGGCCAATCTGCGTCGGTCTGATCGGTGCCGGCGCCTTCACGATTCCTGCCGCCTTCACACCGAGCACCGTCATGGCAATCGTCTATATCTCGCTGGCCATGGCCTTCGTGAATATGGCCAGTGGCGGTGCCTGGGCGCTGGTCAGCGTGGCGATTCCGCGTCGGCTGGTAGCGTCACTGGGCAGCCTGCAAAACTTCGGCGGCTATCTCGGTGGCTCGCTGGCACCGGTCATTACCGGTGTCGTGGTCGACAAGACGCACTCGTTCATCAACGCCTTGCTGATCAGCGCTGTAGTCGCATTCGCTGCCGCGCTGGTGTACATGTTCGTGGTGAACAAACCGATCGAAGGCAATGCGGCACGCGCCTGATTTACTGTAAGGAAAGAAACACAATGACATTTACTCCCGCACTGTTCGCTGGCAAGACCGCCCTGGTCACCGGCGGCACCCAGGGTATCGGTGGCGCCATTGCGCGACAACTGGCTGCCATGGGCGCCCAGGTAATCGCCGCCGGTCTGCCACCGTTTGCCGAGGATGAATTCACCGGCAGCGACATCACCCTGGCCGAACTCAATGTCGCCTCGTCGGCCAGCGTCGAAGCGCTGCTGGCCGGCGTGTCACAACTCGATATCCTGATCAATTGCGCCGGCATCATCAAGCGCGGTGCCGAACATGATCTGGAGGTATTCGAACAAGTGATCGCCGTCAACCTCACCGGCACCATGCGCGTATCCAGCGCGGCGCGCCCCTTACTCAAACAGAGCCAGGGCTGCATCGTCAATCTGGCATCGATGCTGAGCTTTTTTGGTGGCGGTCTGGTGCCGGGTTACAGCGCCAGCAAAGGCGGTATTGCGCAATTGACCAAGTCACTGGCGATTGCCTATGCCATCGATGGCATCCGCGTCAATGCAGTGGCTCCCGGCTGGATTGCCACGCCGTTGACGCAGGCATTACAGGATGATCCGGCGCGCGCCGGACCGATACTGCAACGCACGCCACTGGGACGCTGGGGTACACCCGCCGATGTTGCCAATGTCACTGCCTTCCTTTGCACACCAGCGGCCTCGTTCATGACCGGCACGGTGGTGCCAGTCGACGGCGGCTACCTGATCTCGTAGGAAGCTGTCCACAATCAGTACCAAGCCTGCTCCGCGAACACCGGAGCAGGTTTTCTGGTCCGCTATAATGCGGCCGTGGTGATCCACACCGTTGCCTTCATTACTGCCATCCGCATCCTATGTCCACTCCCGCTAGCGCCGTCGAAGAAAACCCGAAAGTTGCCGGCACTGCCGCATTTTCCAAATTCATGGTGGTGCTGCAACTGATCGCCGATCAGGAAGAGCCGTTGACGATTGCCCAACTAAGTCTGCAAAGCGGCTATCCACGGCCGACCGTCTATCGCATCCTGGCGGCACTGATGGCCGAAGGTATGGTGATCGAAAACCCGCGCACCAAACTGTTTGAACTGGGACCGCGCCTGATCAATCTGGCCAGCAAATCCTGGTCCAAATCGGATCTGCGCAGCGCCGCCATCGATGCCCTGCACACCTTGCGCGACGCCACCCGCGAAACCGTCCATCTGGCCGTGCCCAGCGACAATGGCATGGTGTATATCGAAAAGCTGGAAAGCCCGCAGGCAGTGCGCATGACCTCGCGCATCGGCACACGTGTAACGCTGTATTCCAGCTCGGTCGGCAAGGCCTACCTGGCGGCGCTCGACGACAGCACTGGCGCGGCGCTGCTGCGCAAAGTCAAGATGCAGAAATTCACCGAGCACACCATCATTGACCTACCCGGCCTGCAGGCGGAAATTAGCGCGACCCGACAACGCGGCTATGCCGAAGATCGCGAAGAAAACGAAGCGCAAATCTTTTGCGTCGGCGCTGCCATCCTCGACCGCGATGGCCAGCCACTAGCCTGCATCAGCATCAGCATTCCGCTCTACCGCAAAGCAGCCGATGTGCACGCCAGTTATGTCACGCCGTTATTGACTACCTGCCAAGCCATCAGTCGCAAGCTATCCGGCCCGGCCTGAGAAAATCGGCATCCGCAAAACAGCGTCAATGAAGTGTTACCAATTGCTTCGCCAGCACCACGCCCACGCCGGAGCTGATTAAATCGGCATTTTCCTTTACGCCGATCCATGATGACCTCTGCCCCGCTCTCGCTTGTCCGCCTGCCCTCACTTTTTTCGCGCCTGCTGGCAACCGGCCTGCTAGCGCTCGGCCTGGTCAACACTGCCCATGCCATGGCCTTGATGGATATCGAACCGGGCGACATCCTGCCCATGGTCACACAACTGAAAGACGACCTGCATCTCAATCCCAACCAGCAAATCCTCTGGCAGCAAACCCTGCAACGTACCCGTGTACTGGTCCGCCAGCGCCAAGGACGACGCGAGCAATTGCAGGCCCGAACCGCTGATGCACTGGCCAAACCAGCAATGGAATTTGGCGACCTAGCCGCCGCCGTGGCGCGCGAATCGCAACTGAGCGAAGACGAAAACCGTCAGTTGCGCGAACTCTGGCTGGCAGTTGCCGATGCACTCGATGATAAGCAACGTGCCATCGCCCAAAGCTATATTGTCGACCGCATGCAACGCGTGTCTGAACGCAGCGCCAGCAAGGACAACAGCAGCATGGGACGCAAAGGTGGCTCCGGCATGGACGGTGGCAGTGGCATGGGTGGCGGAAGTGGCATGGGCGGCATGGGTGGTATGGGCGGCAATAGCGGTAGCGCTGGCTTCTAAACGTTGATCACCTCGTCCTAGCAACCCGCCGGATTCGCCCGCGCCCGCTTACGCCGTGCGGGCGCATTTTTTCATGCATTTAAGCAACTATGCACCCTCCTCATCGGGTGCACCAAGGCATCGCACATTTTTTTCTACCCCACCACAAACCGCACATTTTTCGTGCACGTACTTTACGTGTTTTCAACACCGTAAAAAATCTCCTTTAAATTCAATTCATTAGAAATCTGCACCGAAATGGAATGATTTTTGCTTTATTACGTGCTTTCTCACATTTCACTGCACGATTATTGGGAGTTTTTGCATGGACAATCACAAAAATGGTGCTGATGCACTATTCGTTTTGCTCGGTGCCATCATGATTCTGGCCATGCACGCCGGGTTTGCTTTTCTGGAACTAGGCACGGTACGGCGCAAAAATCAGGTGAATGCGCTGGTCAAAATTCTGGCGGACTTTGCCGTTTCGACCATTGCCTACTTTTTCGTCGGCTATTACGTTGCCTACGGCGTGAGTTTTTTCAGCGGCGCAGAATTACTGGCTGCCCGAAGCGGCTTTGAACTGGTCAAGTTCTTTTTCCTGCTGACCTTTGCGGCGGCAATTCCAGCCATCATCTCCGGCGGCATTGCCGAACGCTCGAAATTCCATCCGCAGTTGATCGCCACGGCGGTGCTGGTTGGCCTGGTGTATCCGTTCTTCGAGGGCATTGCCTGGAACCATCACCTTGGTGTGCAAGCCTGGATCAAGAACAGCTTCGGCGCCGAATTCCACGACTTCGCCGGCTCCATCGTAGTCCATGCCGTGGGTGGCTGGATTGCCTTGCCTGCGGTGTTGCTGCTGGGCGCACGGCGCGGCCGCTACAGCAAGGACGGCGCGATTGCCGCGCATCCGCCCTCGAACATTCCCTTTCTGGCCCTGGGCGCCTGGATTCTGACGGTCGGCTGGTTCGGCTTCAATGTCATGAGCGCGCAAACGCTGGACAAAATGAACGGCCTGGTCGCGCTCAACTCGCTCATGGCCATGGCTGGCGGCACGCTGGTGGCGCTGCTGCTGGGTCGCAACGATCCCGGCTTTGTCTACAATGGTCCGCTGGCAGGACTGGTGGCGATTTGCGCCGGTTCCGATCTGATGCATCCGCTCGGCGCGCTGGTCACCGGTGGCATCGCCGGCGCGATTTTTGTCTGGATGTTCACGCGCACCCAAAACAAATGGAAAATCGATGACGTGCTCGGCGTCTGGCCCTTGCATGGCCTGTGCGGCGTCTGGGGTGGACTGGCGGCCGGCATCTTTGGAAGCAAGGCACTGGGCGGCATCGGCGGCGTCTCGTTTCTGGCGCAACTATGTGGTACGGTACTTGGCGTCGCCATCGCCTCGCTCGGCGGTTGGATCGTCTATGGCATACTGAAAAAAACCATGGGTATCCGCCTCGATGCCGAACAGGAATTCGAAGGCGCCGATCTATCGATCCACAAGATTTCATCGACAGCGGAACGCGAGACCAGTTGGTAGTGATACTGATAAGGATAAATAAAATCTGTCGAAGTCGTGCCGGTATGCCATTGATTTTGGGCACGTAGATTATGAGAAAATTCCGAGCAAAATCAGGACTGTACTTTCACATGAAGTTGCCGCCTCGGCCCGTGCAAAGCCACCTCTTGAGGTGGCGTAGCGTCGATAGAACGCTGCTGCACAAGCGGCTCCCCTCATTTACTTCAGTCTGCCGCCGGGAAGTCCAACTGGGTGTCATTGACGCGATTGAACAGGTTGGTGAAAGTGATGCTCGCCACCGTCAGCAGGGTATCGACGACCTGCGCGTCGCTGTAGCCGGCCTGCTTCACCGCAGCCAATACCTCGGGCGAAGCCGTGCCGCGGGACGACACCAGCGTGCGCACAAAGCTGGCCAGTGCATCGAAACGCGGCTCACCCGAGGGTTGACCATGGCGCACAGCGAGCATGGTCTCGCGGCTCAGCCCCTTCTTCCTGCCCATCAGGGTATGCGCGGCCAAGCAATAGTCACAACCTGATGCTTCACTGACTGCCAGTTTGACGACTTCGATCTCGTGCGCTTCCAGACTGCTCTTGCCCAAGGCGGCGTCCAACTTAAGCGCGGCCTCCAGCGCGACCGGACTATTATTGCCAATGACTTGATAGGCATTGGGCACCATGCCCACAGCGCTCTTGATCGCTGAAAACAACTCGGCAGACTGGCCGCTGACGGCGGAAATGGCTTGTGTATAGAGACGGCTCATGATGACTCCTTATTGGTAATCGGTTCAATGCCAAGCTCGTGCTGACATGAACCCAGTATAGAAACATTACCTAAGACGATTAATGCCTGAATGGCACTATAATTTGCCTTTTCGTCTCAATATTTATCACCAATGGATACGCTAAGCCGACTCTTGTCGCTCTATCCCATGCGCGGATCGCTCGACGTACGCTGTCATTTCGGCGCACCGTGGATCATTGATCATCCGGCGGCGGCACCGGACATCATGCCGTACCACCTGATATTAACCGGAACCGCGTGGCTGGACACTGCGGATGATAGCGCCATCGCGCTCAATGCCGGCGACGTCGTTCTATTCCCCAGCGGCCGGGCGCATCGTCTCTACACCGGCGCACCGGCTGATGCTTCGGCGGTGCGCCTGATGCCATCCATGTCGTCACTGGCACATCGGCTCAACAACGGAGAGGGTCCCGTGACCGACATCCTATGCGGTGAATTTACGTCGCTTCCCGGTGTGCCAAATGCGATGGTCGCATCCTTGCCGGAGACGGTCGTGATCCGAGACAGCGGTGATGACGAAGCTAACAGTATTGCCGATTTGCGGACCCTGATCGATATGCTCCGCAAGGAAACGGAAAATGTCCGTCCAGGAGCGGACATTGTGGTATCGCAACTGGCCTCGGTGCTGTTTGCGTTGTTGATCCGCGCATGGCTAGAACAAACACCGACGGTGTCCGGGCTCTATGCTGTGCTGGCCGAACGCCGTCTGCAGCCGGCGCTGCACGGCATGTTGGCCGCGCCGGAAAAAAACTGGTCGCTGGACAACATGGCGCGCCAATGCAATATGTCGCGCGCCACGCTGGCGCGCCTGTTCCAGCAGGCCTCAGGCACCACACCGGCGGCGCTGCTACTGCAAACGCGCATGGCGCAGGCTGGCGCCATGCTTAAACGCGGCAACATATCGGTTGCGGCGGTGGGCGAAGCCGTAGGCTATCAATCGGAAGCGGCCTTCAACCGCGTCTTCAAGCGGCACTTCGGTGTCGGTCCAGGTAAATATCGCCAAGGCAACCTAGACTCACCAGCTGAAGTCATTCCCTCCAGGGCTGGCAACACGTGAGACGCATAAAGTCATGTTCAAGCAGATGTAGCAAAATCCCTGTCCGCACATCGGCGCCAGACCGGCCCATGGTATTGATGCAGCAAAATGTGCGCCCCACATGTCGCCTCCCTGGTGTATCTCGAACCTCTCGCTACCTTGGTGTGGGCAACATGCCTGTTCAACGATGCGATGCATTGGGCAACGTCATTGGCATTGCCGTTATCGCAGCGGGTATCGTCATCGCACGACGGCGAGGGCAAGCAAAAGTAAATAAGGAGATCCGTTCCTGTAGCGATGTTTGAATTGAGCAATCTTCTCGCTTTCGTGAAACTAAAGCATTGCAGACATGACCAATTTATTCTTATCACGAGGCCTGCGCGGCAGTTCCCTCTGATGTGCGAAAGCCTGGGACCGGCGTCATCAATTTTTCATCAGGCCATTACGCCAGGCAAACGCCACTGCTTCGGTGCGATCGGTCAGATTGAGTTTGGACAGCAGATTACCGATATGCGATTTGACCGTTCTCTCGGTGATATTCAGCGCCGCCGCAATGCGGGCATTGCTGGCGCCTTTGGCCAGTTCGCTCAGCACATCGATCTCGCGCGGCGTCAGCAACTCGAACGGTCCGCGCTCGCTGCCTTTCTTCAAAGACATGCGCAAAATGCCATTGCTCACCGACGGATGAATGATTTCCTCACCGCCGATGATGCGCTTCAAGGCATCCAGTATTTCCCTTCCCGACATCGATTTGACCAGAAATGATTGTGCGCCGGCTTGCAAGGCGCTCAGCGCCAGTGCCTCATCCTCGGATGAGGTCAGCACAGCAATCTTGCTAGCCGGCGTCATCGTGCGCAACAAGCGGATCGCTTCGCTGCCCAGCAATCCTGGCATCAGCAGATCAATCACGATCAGGTCGGGCTGACACTGCTGTGTCAGCGCCAGCGCATGGCTGCCATCGATGGCCTGCACAATCTCGCCAAAGCTACCTTCGATGGACAACAGGCTGGCCAGTCCTTCACGCACGATGGCGTGATCATCAACCAGCATCACGGATGGCTTCATGTTGATATCGACCTCATAGTTGAAAACGCACCGCCACAACGGCGCCGCCACCATCCCGGTTGACGATGGAAAATTCGCCATTGGGCAACCCGCGTGCGCGCAAGCGCATATTGGTCAAGCCCATGCCCAGACTGGGCGTCGGTACGCTATCGAGTCCTTTGCCATCATCCTCGATGGACAACATATATTCGTCGCAGGATTCCACCAGACTGACCACGATGTGCCTGGCTGATGCATGCTTCAATACATTGGCAGAGGCCTCGATGGCGATCAGCAAGAGCTGCTGCGCCAACTGCGAGGTGTCGCGCAAGACGGCATCAACCTCATCCGGTATCCGAATCTCCCAAACGATGCCGGCACCATCGAATAGATTCGCAATTTCCTGACGCAAAGCCTCGCGTATGCCAACCTCGGCGATGGTCGACGCCGACAAGCGTTTGATCACGTTGGACAGATCGCTCTGCAAATGATGCACCAGCGACAGCGTGCTGCTCGCCAATCGGTTAGTTTCCGCCAGGTTGCTGGTACCGAGCGCGGCCAGCGCGGTCAATTGCAGATTCAAGGCAAATGCGCGTTGCTTGGCGGTATCGTGCAAATCGCGCGCCAGCCGATTGCGCTCTTCAAACGCCGCCAGTTCCTGCTTGACCTTGATCACATCGACAAACGAATCCGCCAGTTGATTGAAGGAACGCACCAGATTGCCAAACTCATCGTGACGCGGATCCTTGATACGCGTGCGCATATTGCCTTCGGTCCAACCACGGGCGACCTTTTCGGCGCGTTTGATGCGCCGGACCAGAATCGGCGCCAGCGTAATGGCGCAACAGAAGTTCATGAAGGCGATAAACACCAACAGGATGTTCCATGGCATTTCTTTGATTGTCTGCTGCATGAGCGTCAGAAACGACAAAGGCTGAAGATCCAGTGTCAACCTTGCAGGAACGGCCGAGGCCGACATCTCCGCACTGGAAAAATGCAACTGCTCCTGCGAATTGCCAATGGTAGGCATAGGGCTGGCCGGGTAACGGCAAATTGTTTGTCCATTCCATTGATAACCCAGGCTCAAGCGCCCGGTCTGCGCCAGACGTATCAATAAAATTGGGTCACCGCTGGCGATCTTCTTCAAGGCGGCACTGGAAACCAACAGTGATTGCAGCACCGAACGGCACAGTGTTGGATCAATTCGGGCCAGCTCCAGCGTCGGCGCCAGCGTAGCAAAATCCTGCTGGAGCAATCCGGGGAAGCTGTCGGACGCCACCACGTGCCGCAGTCTCCATTCGCTGTAGGCGCTGGTGGTGGCAATGAACAACTCCATGCCAATCAGCGAAGAAAAAAACATGGCGAACAGAAAACGCCAAAACATCCCCAGATGCCTGGCGCCCGCCAGACGCTGGCGGACATACGGCCATTTCGAGGTAAGGTGCAATTGATTGTCCGATCGGAGTTAGATGGGCTGGCACCGGCATGCTATCGATGCGATGCCGATTTTACCGCGCAAGGGCAGCTTCTAGCGCAACCCAAAGTACAGTCGATCTGTGCGACCACTGGCAATACTCAATAGAGACAATCCAGCAGGATCAGAAAAACCGTACATATAATCAGCAATCCGAGCAGCAATCCGCTGATCTGCAAAATAATCCGAATGCGGTCTTTTCTTGGTGTTGATTTCACGAACAATGGATCCCCAGTCAATCTGCACAAACGGCGCAGTTGTTGCGTCACTTGGCCTTGGCGCGGTCAACAACCGGTGCTTGATGCTGCTCTACCATTTGCAGGATCGATTCCATTCTTGATCGACGCTCCGGCGTGCTCGGCATCTCCCACAGGACATCGAATTCCTGAAACATCCGGGCGATTTCAGGGGCTGTCAGCGATTTTTTGTTAACGCAATCTTGCATGGATGCCATGGCAGGTTAGTGCTAGGCATGGTCCGACTGGCTGGAAAACGGCGTGGCTACCATGACATGCTCCGCATCAAGACGCGCAATCTTTTCCAGCGGATCGGTCAGGGCGAACACAAACAGGATGAAAAACAACAAGCTCATCAATACCGCGGCAATAGTTGCCTGGACCACATCCAGTAATTTAGTCATCGTGTTTTCCCTTCTGGTTGTTAGCGATAACGCACTTGCTGGTGCGAATCTGCCGCACGGCGCAATTCCAACGAGGAGAAGTCTAGATGAGTTCAAGTTTCTCGGAATCGTACTAAGTAATGACCTCAATACTGTACTTTTGGATGAGCTACATCCTTCGTTCTGACTTCGACTTGCAGCCTGGACTTGCGCCAGATTGAGCAACAGGTCGTTCTGTTGCGCACAACGACGCGCAGCTAAACACGGTCTGCAAC